>Ga0209211_10003515_pt1 | contig 25404 bp, 23 predicted proteins | sample RifGroA2_FD_183992 | JGI IMG/M metagenome (GOLD analysis project Ga0209211, IMG submission 183992) | Groundwater microbial communities from Rifle, Colorado, USA - Groundwater A2 (SPAdes) (version 2) | ecosystem: Environmental > Aquatic > Deep subsurface > Groundwater | place: Rifle, Colorado...
GGACGCGGCTGAATTAAATGAAAAAAATTCTCTTTATTTTGCTTTTATGTCCATTGTTAGCCCACGCACGCGATGACTCCCCCCTTTTGTCCCAAACCAAAGCCCAAATGCAGGCCAAAAGCAGCGGGTGCCTTTCTTGTCACCGGGGCGTTGAAGACATGCACGCCTCCCCCAATGTGCGGTTGGGCTGCATTGATTGTCATGGAGGAAACAACGACATTTCAAGAAAACCGGAAATAAAAGTAGGCTCTGCGGAATATAAAAATCTTAAAGCCAAGGCCCACCCCAAACCCAAATTCCCGGAAAAATGGAAAACTTCGGCTAATCCCATTCGTCCTTACACACTCACTCTTCATGAAAGTAAGGAATGGATCCGTTTTGTGAACCCGGGCGATTTTAGAGTGTTAGATCAAACTTGTGGACAGTGCCACACCGAAGCCTCTCAAAACTCCCCTGTAAGCATCATGACAACTTCAGCCACTTTATGGGGAGGTGGGGCGTATAACAATGGGGTCGTATCTGCCAAAAATTATTTTTTGGGCGAAAGCTATGACCAAAATGGCCAGCCACGCAAATTAACCAGCCATCCCCCTCCCAGCTTAAAGGAATTATCTCGCGGGGTGTTAGCCGGCATCGTCCCCCTGCCTCGCTGGAACATCATGCAGCCCGCTGATGTCATGATACGCACCTTTGAGCGCGGTGGAAAAATCAACCGCATCAATCCCAGCGAAATCGGAAACACCAATCTTTTACAACTCGATGAAGGCGGCAAACCCGACATGAAACTTTCCGACCGTGGCCTGGGAACCCAATTATTAATCAGCTCTCCTGTTCTTAACATTCATAAAACGCGTTTAAATGACCCTCATTTATCGCTTATGGGCACAAATGACCACGCAGGGGACTATCGTTCCAGCGGGTGTACGTCCTGTCATGTTGTTTATGGCAATGATCGCGATCCCGATCATTCCGGTACTTATTCCCAGTATGGCAATCGGGGATTTTCTTTTTCCAAGGACCCAACCATCCCAAAAGATGAATCAGGTCATCCCATCAAACACCAACTCACTTCAAGCATCCCGTCAAGCCAGTGCATGGTGTGCCACATGCATCAGCCCAATGCGTTTGAAAACACCTACTACGGGTATCAAATGTGGGATTATGAATCGGATGCGCCCCATTTTTATCCGCCCCACAATCAGAAACTTTCCGAATCCGAACGTGCCGAGGCTTTGGAAGCAAACCCGGAAGGGGCTGTAACCAAAGGCCTGTGGCATGACAATGAATTTTTGACCCGCGTATGGGAAAACAACAAAAAAATGAAAACTACTCAGTTTGCTGATTATCACGGACATGGCTGGAATTTCAGGGCGGTGTTTAAAAAAGACCTGCATGGAAATTTTTTGGATAAAGATGGAAACAAAATTGCCGCCAGCGATCCCGACAAATTCAAAAAAGCAGTTCATTTGGCCGATATTCATCTGGAAAAAGGCATGCACTGCATGGATTGTCATTTTAGCCAAGACGCCCATGGCGATGGCAAACTTTATGGAGCCTATGCCGATGCGGTTTCCATTGGATGCCAGGATTGCCACGGCGGGTTTAAGGAACGCGCCCAGCTTTCAAAAACAGGGCCTGCGGGCTTGGGAGATTCATTACTCAACTCAGTCACTCCCTTTGGCAAAAAACGGTTTGTCTGGAAGGATGACCAAGTTTATCAACGGTCTTCCCTGGACCCCGAAAAAGAATGGCATGTCCCCCAGGTGGTCGATACGATCAACCCCGGGTCCAGCCAATACAATGCCAAGGCCGCCAAGGCTAAAATGGTTGAAAGTTCCCATGGGGGTTTGGCCCATGGTGAAGAAAAAATGATGTGCTATACCTGCCACACATCGTGGATCACCAACTGCTTTGGTTGCCACCTGCCCCAGCAAGCCAACGAAAAACGCGAGATGAAGCATTATGAAGGAGAAGAAACCCGCAATTGGACTTCCTACAACCCGCAGATACTGCGCGATGAAACCTTTATGCTGGCCAAATGGGGCCCCTCAAAAGGAGGAAAATATGCCCCCGCCCGTTCTTCCAGCGCGCTTCTTATCAGTTCGATGAATGCCAATCGTGAACAAATTTATTTTGAACAAGCCCCCATTTCAACACCGGGGTTTTCCTCCCAGGCTTTTAACCCTCATTTCCCCCATACCGTGCGAAAAACCGAAACCCAGGATTGCACCGGTTGTCACTTGTCCAAGAAAAACGACAACAACGCATGGATGGCCCAAACACTTTTATTGGGAACCAATACAGTCAACTTCCTTGGGCGCTATGCCTATGTGGGGAAAGAAGATGGATTTGATGCCGTTAAAGTGACTGAAACCGACGAACCCCAGGCTGTAATTGGAAGTTATCTTCATCAAAACGCTTATCCGGACAACTACAAAAAACACCAGCTTAACAAACAAAAGCTCACCAAGGGTTACCATCATCACGGGGGTGAAATTAAATGCCTGCAGCTGCGTGGTGAATATCTCTATACCGCCGGTGGGCATGAGGGCTTGCGTGTCTATGATGTTGCTAATGTTGACAACAAGGGATTTTCAGAAAAAACCGTCACGGCTCCCGTTTCGCCCCTGGGGCAAAGAACCTATGTAAACACCAAAAACGCAACTTGTGTGGCCCTTCCCACAAACATGCCTGTGGATCCCACACGCAAGGTGATTCCTGAAAATAAGGAACAAGGTCCCATGGCCGCCATCTATCATTATGCTTTTATCTCGGATGCCGAAGAAGGATTGATCGTGGTGAATGTGGACACCTTGGTTGATGGCGAACCCCGCAACAATTTTCTTAAAAAAGATTTGGTCTTGAACCCCAACCATATTCTTGATGGGGCCAACTACTTAACCGTGGCCGGGAACATCCTTTACATCACCACTCCCAAGGGGCTTGTGATGGTGGACGCCAAAGATCCCCTCAACCCTCTGGTAATCGCCACCCTTGAAAAAGGACTCATCTCTCCCCATTTGGTGGCCATTCAATTTCGCTATGCTTTTGTGGGAGATACCGAAGGTCTCAAAGTGGTAGACATCACCCATCCCGAAAAACCATTTTTAGTATCGGGAGCTTTTGTTGGCTTGGAAAATATAAATGACCTCTACGTGGCTCGCACCTTTGCCTATGCAGCCATCGGGCCCCAAGGGCTTGCCCTTATTGATGTGACCAACCCCACCAAACCCAAAATACACCAAGTGTTTAATGCCGGTGGAAAAATCAGTGATGCCCATGGTGTGCGCGTGGCGGCCACCAATGCCAGCTTCTTTGCCTATGTAGCCGACGGCATCAACGGTTTGCATGTCATCCAGCTAACATCCCCCGAGCAATATGGTTATTATGGATTTTCACCCATCCCCAAACCCAAACTGATTGCCACCTTCAAAACCCCCAAACCCGCCTTGAGCCTTTCTAAGGGAATGGATCGTGATCGCGCCGTGGACGAAAGTGGAAACCAGGTAAGCGTCTTCGGCAGACTAGGCTCCCGCCCCTTGACGTTAGAGGAGATGAAGAGATTGTATAAGAAAAAAGATGGAAAGATTTATACGGTGGGGGATTAGAAGAAATTTTTCGGATTTTCCTGATCAAATTCCCATTTCAAAGGATTGTTCTCAATGTATTCCCGAATTCGATTCAAATTATATTCGTTGCGGATGATGTGTTCGTAGTAATTTCGTTGCCAGACAGAAACATAACGTGTGCCCCTAAATTTATTAATATTCATCGCCGAAAATGTTTTAAATGCACGAACAATCCCAGACAACGGATAACCCCCTGTAGGGGCAGGTCTGTGACCTGCCCGGACCCTATCATGACCTGCCCGGACCCAAATATCATGACCCGCCCGCATATTTGTCCCATTTATCAGGGCGGGTTGTAAACCCGCCCCTACATTTATTGAAATTATTCCATGAACATGGTTGGGCATGATGACAAACGCATCTAATTCAATATGGGAATAATGTATGGGTAAATTTTGCCATGTTTTTTGTACGATAATACCCGCATCGTTCAATTTCATTTTTCCATCTATCCAATTTTCGGACGGTAGGGGCAGGTCTAGAATATCGGGCGGGTCACAGACCCGCCCCTACGAAAAACATTATCCAAAAAAATATTGTCTCTTATGTTTTGGGATGTTACCGTTGTGAAAAATTTTTTTAGGGAGGGTATTTTTATGGCCTACGTCGTTACCGAACATTGTACCAATTGCAAATACACCGAATGCGCTGCCGTCTGCCCGGTGGATGCTTTTCACCAGGGCCCTACAATGCTCTATATTAATCCCGTTACTTGCATTGACTGCGACAATTGCTTGCCTGCTTGCCCTGTAGAGGCCATCTATAAAGGAGACAGCGTCCCTGTGCGTTATCAAAACTACATCCAAATCAATGCAGATGAGTGTGGCAAATTCCCCACCATTGGCGCCAAGCAAGATGCCATGCCCGGCGCGCTTAGCTTAGATCAATGGAAAGAACATGATGTGAAGAAATATGGGGCGGCTTAACAATCATAGGGGCTCGCGTCGCCCCCTCCATCCCGCGCCGCGGGATGGAACCTCCCCCTCAACGCGCCTGTGGCGCTTGAATAGATTCCCACGGACTTATGCCCGTGAGAATCTATTCATCGGATGGAATCCATCCTCCAAAAAGCATTCATAACAGATAAATAAAAAAATTATTTTTTAAACCACTGCCGTATCCTGTCAAAAAAAGCTGGTTTACTTTGTGTTTTTTCAGAAATCTCTTGGGGTTCTGTGGCATCAACAGGGTCGGCTTGCGGTAGGGGTTGGGCTTTTAGTTTGGCGGCCACAGAGGACAAAACCTGATTGTAGGGCGTTCGGGCAAAGCGCGCGGGGTCAGTCACATTCAACACTTCATACATTTTTTTGATTTCAGCTTTTAAAATGGGGGCCTTTTTCGTGATTTCAGACATCGAAAGGCTTAAAGCGTCCAGGGCCATGGTCGTTTGCTCGGCTGTACGAAAACGAAGGTTGGGGTCATCTAAACGTCTGGCCACCACTTGGGTCATCCCCCTTTGAACAAGACTGGCATTCCAGGCAATGTCCGTAAAATGGACCTGCATGTTTTTCAAAATGGCCAGGGCATGGCTTGCTTGGGAGGAAATTTTTTCGGCATCCCCTTTTTGCGCTTCAAACAAGGCCTTCAATTTATCCAAGCTCTCTTTAAGTTTATCGGTGGGCTGGGGCATCACTACTTCAAGGAAGGGTAAAATGACATCGGCATGACCGGACTGCCATGCAGGCAACCCATGGCTGGTTTCAGGTAAATCATAATCGACGTCAAACAGGTTGTGATGGCAAGTAACACAGGTCATATCCGCCTCATCAACGCGCCCCTCTTTTTTTGTTTTTTCTGCCACATGAACCAATCCTTTTTCCAAAAGAGCCGCCTGCCCCAAAAACCAGCTTTGGGCGCCTTCCCAGCGCTGGGTGGATTTCCAATGCCGGGGCATGAGGGCACTAAAAGTATCCAATTCAAAGGTAAGTTCCGGATGCCCGGCTCCATATTCCCGATGCGAAAGCCCGGTGTGACAGGCAATGCAAGTTTCGGCACGGGTTGAAAGCTTATTGTTGTCCACCAACCCCAAAGCCACATTCTGTGCATGAGTCTGCCCTTCGCGCGTATGGGGCTCCAACCATTTTTGGGCCGCTCCGTGGCAAGACTCACAACCCACGCCATCATGCCAATCAAATTTGGGCCCGCGTTCATCACCAGACACCAACGTAGCATGACATTTTAGGCAAAACTCATCTTCGTGAGGGGCTTTAAGCCCCAAAATTTTGGCCATCTTCACCGATTTTTTGGAAAAAAGAACATCGTAGGCTTTTGAATGCTTGTCCTGAATGGACCAACGGGTAAACTGCCCATCTTCTTCCCCCGTCCCTCCGTGGCAGGAAGAGGCCGAACAACTGCCCGCCCCCATTACTTTGGCATTGTCAGCGGCCAACCCCGAAAAGGAAAAAAGAAAAGACAGAAAAAAAACAGGAATACAAATGGGTTTCATTTTTTTGGAATTAACCATAGTTTCATAAAAATGGCTAGAATTTAGCTTTCACTTTCCTTCCAATTCATCTTTTGATAGTTTCCATAAAATTCATGGCCGAAATTGAATCCAAACTTGAAGGCACGGCGCTTTCTGTCGAAGAGCTTTTAAAAATCCCCATTTTCACCGAAGGGGCCAAACCCCAGCTCGAAAAAAATCTGGGGGCCGTTGCTTTACGCAAATTCAAAAAAGGGGATGTCATTTTCCGCGAAGGGGAACATGGCTCAACAGCCTTCTACATCTTAAAAGGCAAGGTGAAGGTCTTCATCAACACCCCTTTCTCCCAAGTAGCCACAAAATCCAGACTGGCTTCCAAACTGGGATTTAAAAATCTCGTTTCCACCATGACCAGTTTCCTTAAAACAAGGGATCAAACGGAAAAGGAAATGGCTTCGCCTAAATTTATTTCCATCGATGCCCCCGTAAACCTGGCCTACAACAACCCCATTGCCCAACTAAACGAAGGGGATCTGTTTGGTGAAATGACCTGCTTAAGTTTATACCCGCGATCCGCCACCGTGGTGGCCCTTGAAGACTGCGAAATGCTCGAGATGCTGCGCAATATTTTGAATGTTTTGCAGCGCAACCCTGAATTCAAAAAGAAACTGGACGCTGACTATCGTGAACGCGCTCTTACCTCGCAGCTTAAAAGTATGCCCCTGTTTTCATCAGTGGACGAAGCGTTCTTAAATCACCTGAAACAATCCGTTGAATTTATCAGTTTAAACGAGGGTCAGGTCATCTTTAAAGAAGGGGATACCGCCGATGCCTTCTACATCATCCGTCGCGGCTTTGTAAAAGTGAGCAAAAAAATGCCCGGAGGAGATCTTGTTTTAAGTTACCTCCCCCGTGGTTCCTTTTTTGGAGAAATGGCCCTTATTCATTTGGTTAACCCCCACCCCGAAGGGGGCACGGTCATGCGCAATGCAACCTGTGCGGCCATGGATCCTGTTGAATTGGTGAAAGTAAAACTGGATGACTTCAAACAAATGCTGGTGCGTTATCCAAGTGTCGCCGCTCAAATTCGTTCCACCGTCCAAAGCCGCGAAATAATGAACCGCTATTTGATGAGCACCCCTTCTGACCAACCCCTGGATGATTTTTTAACCCAAGGTTTGTTTCAGGCCCAAAATTTGTTGGTGCTCGACCTTGAAAAATGCACACGCTGCGATGCCTGCAGCCAGGCCTGTGCCGCAACCCACGATGGTGTCACTCGCCTTATTCGTGAAGGGCTTCGATACGAAAATTTTTTGGTCGCCACTTCATGCCGGCAATGCGCCGACCCTTTATGCATGCCCGGCTGCCCTGTTGGATCGATCCGCCGCAAAGAAAGCCTGGAGATCACCATTGAAGACTGGTGTATCGGTTGCGGTTTGTGCGCCCGCAGTTGCCCCTATGGCAATATCAACATGCACAGTTTTGACGTGAAAGAAGCCGACACCCAAAACGCGGGGCAGGTAAAAATGGTGGCCAAGAAAAAAGCCACCACATGTGATTTATGCACCGATTTGGGCGAACCCTCATGCGTTTATATTTGCCCGCATGATGCCGCCCATCGGGTAAACCCACAGAAGTTTTTTAAACTGGGTGGGGCTGAAGCCTCGTTTCTTAAATAGTCAGATCGGACGGGTCAGACGTGTCTGACGCGTCCGATTTGTCGGACCTGTCAGAATTAAATGCTCATCGATCGCGCACATAAAAATTGGTTTGTTGGCATTACCTTTGTTGCTGCGTTTGCCATCGTGGTGTACCTGCTGTTTCCATCCTCGCGCGGCACTTACGGCGGTACCATTCCCGGGCTTATTTTTGGTGGGAGTGCCATGGCACTGATGCTATTTGCCGCTCTTTTAGGTGAACGAAAAAAACGTCCCGTCCTTCGTGTTGGCCGTGGAAGCACTTGGATGAAGGGCCATATCTGGCTTTCACTTCTTCTGGTTGTTTTTGTCTTCTTGCACAGCGGGTTTCGTACCGGTGGGCTTATGACAACTATCTTGTGGGTGTTGCTTGCAACCGTCACCCTTACAGGAATTTTGGGTTTGGTCCTTCAACAATTTTTACCCCGCACCATGACCAACACCCTTCCCATGGAAACCATTTTTGACCAGATTGATTATGTTTCCAGCCAATTACGGTTTGAAGCCGACACTTTGATCACAGGGATTGTCGGCCCTTTGGGGATTGAAATCGTTCCCCCCGAAGGAATTAAAATGACCAAACTTAAAGAGGGCATCCCCAACGAGCATACCGAAGTCATCAAAACCCTCTATTTGAAAGAATTGCGTCCTTTTTTGAATGATACTGATGACAAAAAATTATTTGGAACATCGGGTAAAGTGGAAAGTTTTTTTGCCCAGGTCAAATTAAGGGTACCGGCCGATTATCATGTGTGCCTGACCCGGTTGGCAGAACTTGTTGAGGAAAAAAGACAGTTTGAAAGCCAAAGAAGAATGCATTTGTGGTTGCATGGGTGGCTCTTAGTTCACGTGCCCCTTTCAATGGCTTTGCTTTTGCTGGCAGTGGCCCATGCCATTATGGCCCTGTGGTATTGATTTTTCATGGAAACAAAACGAACAACCAAAGCCTTGGCCGCGCGCATTCAAATGGATTACTTAAACAAAGTGGGGCCCCTTTTGTATTGGCGCAACATCCTTATAGGCATTCTTTGCCTGGTTGTTGTGGCATGGCTTGGGATTGATTTCTTTTTTTGTGGCCAAAAGTCGGTAAGCCCGGGGCCTGTTTCTCCCGCCCACCGTTTGTTCGAACACGAATGTTCCCTTTGCCACACAAATAATTTTAGCGCTGTTCCCGACACATCCTGTCTTTCCTGCCACAACGAAAGAATCCACAATAAAAACCAAACAACTCCCCCACGGTGTGCCTCCTGCCATACAGAACACACCCGGGAAATAATCCTCCCTCTCTCCAATGCCGGCTGCATCTCATGTCATAGCAATTTAAAACTTGAAAACGGCAAAGAACCAAAAGCCAATCCTCATATTACTTCCTTCACCAAGGATCATCCGGACTGGGACTATCTTTCAAAAAACACCAACGACTCCACTGACATCAAATTAAACCATAAAATTCACATGAAGCCGGGGTTGGAAGGACCTGAAGGTAAAAAAATCGACATGCAATGCAGTGATTGCCACAAAGTCGATATGGAAAAAGATCCCGCAGGAGTTTATCGCAATGCCCCCATCGATCACAAAGAACACTGCATGAGCTGCCATGCCCTTACTTTTGATGCCTTCTATCCGGATGCCCAGGCCCCCCACAAAAAACCGGAAGAGGTCAAAAATTTCATTGAATCTTTTTATCAGGAAAAAATGAAAACAGGGGACATGGGACAAACTCCCACCCGTGATTTTGCAGGCCCCAAGGCCAGAGCCGTTGCCGATGCATCCCCTGTAGAAGGCTATACCCAAAAAGTGGATAAGGCCCTGGCCCATCTTTTTGGAAAAAAATGCCAGCTGTGCCACAGTTTTAAATGGACAGAAGGGGAACTTCCCACCATCCCCAAAGTGGAAATGAAGGATTCATTTTTGGATAAGGGCACGTTTCATCATGCTCCCCATCGGGCCATGACCTGTACCACCTGCCATATAAAAAATCGGGAGAGCGAAAAAACCGAAGATATTCTTATTCCCGACATTAAAACCTGCCAACCCTGTCACAAAGCTGGCGGTTCTGCCGGTGAAAGCTGCGCTGTGTGCCATAAATACCATTCCGATGAGCCAGAAAAAGTGATGGAAGGGACTGTGAAAATTGATTAAAATAAGGCCAATCCCGTAGGGACAATCCTAGGATTGTCCCTACAAAACAATGGTCAAAGGAGATTTGATGAAAACCTTCAAGATTTTTTCAATAGCCGTTCTTATAGCCTTTATGGGTTCTGTTTGTTATGCCCAGGAACTCACCAAGGACGAGGAAGTCATTCAAAAAAAACTCATTGTCAAACGCCACCAGGAAATCACGGCTGAAAACATGGCAACACTTCAAACCTTGATTACAGCCCAAACAATCATGCCCGAAGCCATGACCGGCATGGCAAACCTGCTTAAGACCTACTGTGATAGATCCAAAAACATGATGATCGCCTACGAAGGCCTCAGCCAATACAAAACCCTTCAGGATGAACTCGTCACTCTGCAAAAGGTGGAACTCGACATTCAGCAAAATCTGGAAAAATGCACCCAAAATGCCCCCCAGCTTATTCAAGCCGTCATTTCTAGCCTCCAAAAAATTGCCGCGGCCCAAAATATTACAGCCGAAGAAATGAGTAAAAAGGGGTAGATTGTAAGGGCGATTCATGAATCGCCCCTACGACCCACCCTTGCCATCTTTTCCTAGGAATGTTAGCCCCCTCTCCCGCTCTATGTTTAAAATCGGCAATATCACCATTCCCCATAGGCTTCTGATGGCCCCCATGTGCGGCATCACACACAAGGCCTTTCGTCGTGTGCTCAAACGCTTTGGGGCGGGCTATGTGGCCACCCAAATGGTTTCAGCCAAGGCACTGACCATGGGGGATAAAAAATCACGCCATCTGCTTTCCTATGATGAAAGCGAACGCCCCATTGTGTTCCAAATTTTTGGCAATGATGCCGACACCCTTGCCGAAGCCGCTAAAATAGCCCAGGACATGGGCCCCGACATCATCGACTTGAACATGGGGTGCCCTGCCAAAAAAATCGTCAACGACGGCGGAGGATCAGCCCTTCTACGCGACACACTCAAAGCCAGGGATGTTTTAAGTAAAATGAGAGCCGCCCTGCGCATTCCCTTCACTATCAAAGTCCGCGCGGGTTGGGACAAGTGCCACACTGAAACATTAGAGATCGCCAAAATAGCCGAAGAATGCGGCGTAGACGCCATCACCATGCATGCCCGCACCAAGACTCAAGGATACAAAGGTCAGGCTGATTGGAATTTGATTGGTGAATTAAAGGAACACGTAAAAATTCCCGTCATTGGCAATGGCGATATTACCCGATTCGAACAAGTAGATGAGATGATCCAAAAAACAGGTTGCGATGGCGTCATGATAGGCCGCGCAGCCATCACCGAACCCTGGTTTTTCAGGAATTATCTGGAACAAAAAGAATCCCTTCCCACCATAGAAGAAATAAAAGAGATTATTTACGACCAATATGAATCGTTCTTCGAATTTTTTGGCGTAAAAAACGGCATCAAAAACATGCGTAAACACTTGTGCGCTTATACCAAAGGGCTCCGCAATGGATCCCAATTCAGAAATAAAATCATCACCATAAGTGAATGGGAACTGTTAAAAAAGGAAATTGATGCTTTCTTCATGTAGCAATTTATTTGGTAAGGGCAATTCATGAATTGCCCTTACCCGGACATGGTGTCCGCCAAAGGACGGATCAGCCTCTGGCTGAAACTTTCCGTCGAACCATGTGCTTAAAAATACAAGAATTCTTGTCCCCTTTATAATCCTGTTGCCTCTTTTTGCCCCTCCTGCTATTGCCTAAAAAATAGGCACCCCTATGAACCTTACTTTGGAGCAATTTTTAAAGCATTTTCGCCATCCGACCGTGTTTGTGACCAACCCCCATGCGTGGGTTACAGGCAATGTCCCTTTTTTGGAACTGAGTAACACCACAAGCATGGAGGCTCCAAAAACATTTCATGCCTTTCTTCAAGACAATCCCCTTCTTGCCCAAAACATCGACAAGGTTTTCCAGACTCATGGGTCCTTTAACCTAAGAGACATCGACATTAAAGGCCCCTTCAAACGCATCCATCCCATGGATGTCGAAATTTTTTTCGCCACAGACGACAAGATCGAACTCACCTGTCTTATTTTTTATGATAGAACCTTAGGTGAGAAATTTGAAGAACACAAAAAGCGCATCGACCAAATAAACACCCTCACCACCATTGCCTCAGGCCTGGCACACGAAATCAAAAACCCGTTAGCCGGTATTAAAGCCGCCAGTCAGATGCTCTCCAAAACACTTAAAAACAGGGATTCCCGTGAATATGCCGAAATCATTTTAAAGGAAACCATTCGTGTCAATCGCCTCATTTCCGATTTGATGAACTTGACCAAGCCTCGCAAACTGTTAAAAAAGAAATGCAACATCAACCAGATTTTGCATCAGATTCTGGTCCTCCAAAAAGAGGCGGCCCCCTCCTTTGTAAAATGGCATGAAAATTTTGACCCAAGCCTGCCGGCCATTAAGGCAGACCCTGAAGCCTTGTCCCAGGTTTTTCTCAACCTGATTCAAAATGCCTGGCAGTCACTTGCCAAAAAAGGATTTGTTAAAGTGCAAACACGTTTTGTGACCGATTTCAGGCTGAAACAAAAAAATAAAACCCGGCAAGTCATTGGGGTGACTATTGAAGATACGGGGGTGGGACTTAGCCTCGAACAGGTTCAGCAGATTTTTTTGCCTTTTTTTACCACCAAACCCGAAGGAACGGGCTTGGGGCTTACCCTGTGCCATCAGCTTATTGAAAAACATGGGGGAGATATTCAGGTAACAAGCGTACCGGGAAGCGGAAGTATCTTTTCGGTGTATTTGCCGGTGTAACCAAACAGTCCCTTCGATCCCTCGACTTCGCTCGGGAACCACTCCACTTTAGGGACCTCTTGAGCGGTCATTGAGCGGAGTCGAAATGATCAAACTTATGCCAACCATCCTTATCGCCGACGATGAATTAAGTATTCGCACCATTCTTTCAAAAGCTTTGAAGGGCAAAGGCTTTGACGTGATCAAAGCCGAAGAAGGCGTGCAAGCTTTGGGCTTTCTCAAAAGCCAGCCCATCGACGTGGCCATCATCGACATTCGCATGCCCGGGAAAACGGGGTTGGAAATTTTAAATGCCAAGGGGGATTTCCCCTCCCAACCTGCCATCTTCATCATGACCGCACAAGACACGATGGAAAACGCGATTGAAGCCATGAAGCGCGGCGCCTTCGACTACATCACCAAGCCTTTTGACATCGAGGAAGTCTTTCTCCTTGTGGATCGTGCGTTGGAAACGCGTGAGCTTAAATCCACGGTGGAAATTTTAAAACGCCAAGGCAAGCCAACTCCCGGAACCTTGATCGGCAAATCCAAAAGCATCCGCGACATCCACAAGATGATCGGCCGCGTCGCCAATCAGGATGTGACCGTCCTCATTCAGGGAGAAAGCGGAACGGGAAAAGAACTCGTCGCCCAAGCCATCCACCACAGCGGTAACCGCGCGGCCAAACCCTTTGTGGCCGTGAACTGCTCGGCCATCCCCGCAAATTTGCTTGAAAGCGAACTCTTCGGCGCCAAGAAAGGCGCTTATACCGATGCCACTTCAGATAAAACGGGATTTTTTGAGCAAGCCAATGGTGGCACTTTGTTCCTTGACGAAATTGGCGACATGCCCTTTGGGCTGCAATCCAAGCTGCTGCGCGTTCTCCAGGAAAAAGAAGTGCAGCGCCTGGGGGAGGCCAAAACCATTTCCCTGGATGTTCGTGTGATTGCAGCAAGCAATCAAGATTTGGCGGCAAAGGTGAAGAACAAAGAATTTCGGGAAGATCTCTTCTTCCGTTTGAATGTCGTCCCCATCGAATTGCCCCCCTTGCGCGAAAGGAAAAATGACATTCCTCTTTTAGTCGAACATTTCATGAACCAGAATGCTGAACATTTTGGAGGCGCACCCAAAAAACTTTCCACATCGGCTCTCGAAATTTTAGTCAACCGCAATTGGCCCGGCAATGTGCGTGAGCTGGAAAACTTCCTCAAACGCGTAACCGTATTGACTACTGCGGGCACGCTCGAAGCCATCCACTTGAAAGCGCTGGATCAGGGAAGCCCGATCACTTCCTTCAAAGAAATCGCCCCGGATCAGCTCGAGACCTTGATTTCAGAATCTTTGCAAAAAATGGTGGGCGAAAAACCCAACGCCCTCTACGACCGCTTCCTGCCTCTGATGGAACGTCCGCTCATCCGCCAAGCCTTGGCCAAAGCAAAGGAAAACCAAATACAAGCCGCGAAGATCTTGGGGATTAATCGGAATACGCTCCGGAAAAAGATCAAGGAGTTGAAAATTGACCGAAGGAAAAAATAAAATCCAAGGCCTTTACACCTTCGCAGACACGACCTATTGCCCGCATCTCACGCACGCAGAACTCGCCCGTCAACTTTTGAAGGGCGGCGCCAAAATCATCCAACTTCGGATCAAAAACAAATCCATTTCAGAGATTACCCGCATCGCCAAAGAAATCATGGCACTTAAAAAAGAACATGGCTTCACCTTCATCGTCAATGATAACCCCCAAATCTGCGCCGATGTAGATGCCGATGGAGTTCATGTGGGGCAGGAGGATATTCCTGTTTCTCAAGCAAGAAAAATTGTCGGGCCAAATAAAATCATTGGCCTTTCAACCCACTCGCTTGACCAAGCAAGAGCTGCCCAGAATGAAGATGTAAACTACATCGGGTTGGGCGGCATTTTTCCCACACAAACAAAACCTGCAGGACACCCTGTTTTGGGAGTTGGGATCTTAAAGAAAGTGGTGGACCTCAGTCGTGTTCCCGTTGTGGCCATTGGGGGAATTAATCGAACTAATGTGAAAGATATAGTGGCGACGGGCGCAGCCTCGTTTGCCATTGTATCGGCGATCAATGCTGCTGATGATATAAAGTTAGAAACAAATATTTTTACGACTGCGCAAACCGGATCAAGCTTTTAAAATCTCCGCTATCCGCTTTTTGAAGCGCGGCAATATAAAGTTTTCGATCAGGCGTTTTTTTAAAAAGATTCCCCGAACCCCAGGTAAGCGTTTTTTCACCGACTTCCCGCACAAAAATATCCGCCACCAACCTTGCGTGGCGCCCGTTCCCATTGGGGAAGGGATGGATGAAAACCAAACGATGATGCAACCTCACGGCCATTTCGATGGGTGGATAAGTGCCGTTTTCTTTCCAATAAGAAAAATTGTCGCAAAGTTTTTTTACTTCTTCTGGGATCTTCCACCAATCCACACCGAGATTCTTGTCGGATTTGCGGTATTGCCCGGCCCACCGCCACGTGTGATCAAACATATCCTTGTGAATGCGTTTCAGGAATTCAGGATTCCCCAAGGGAAAGTGGAGACGCCGACCTTGAAGATATTTTTTCTGCGCTTCTAAAATATTCTGGGACTCAAATTGGTTGAGTTCTGAGATGAGTTGAATATGTCCCGGGATAAGATCTTTCAACTCATCGGCATCAAGGGGCGTTTGTCCTGAAAGGGTTTGGTTGTCATCAAAAATCACATTTCCTCCCAAAGGCGTTTATCAGGGTGCCTCATCAATTCGTGGGTGAGCTCTTGGATTTGTTCTTCTTGAAATTGCTTAGACGTGCCTTGAGCTTCCAAATTCATCTGCTGTAAATTTTTAAGGACAAGGCGTGTCGCCACTTGTCGCGCCTTTTCCTGTAAAACTTTTTCCAAGGAACGCTCCGGTACCAGGACAATAAAAGCACGACACCCAAGAACCTTGGCCGCACGATCCAGGGTGGATAAGGTGATGGTCCTATTCTTTTCAGACACTTCCATCATTCTTGCCACATTCACACTCACTTCCAACCTCTTGGCCAATTGAGTAAGACTCATCCCTAAGCTCTTACGCAGGGTGCGAATCCATCCATCCCGTGGAGAATCAAGCAAAACAGACCGAAGTTCCTGAAATTTGCTTTCCATTTGCTGAAAAAGAAGACGTGAAGATCTCATGCCTAATTTTTAATCTTATAAGATTAATTTGTCAATATAAATATAATCTTATAAGATTATATTATAAATCATAAATTAATCTTATAAGATTAAAAATAATAGCACAAAAACAAGCAAAACATTTTTCTTTGCACTTAAACTATTTACCACTATAAAGACCTCCTTGTATGTTTGCCTTGGCCCGTAAAATTTTTGGAACCAAAAACGACCGCGAAATCAAGGCTCTCAAGCCACTAGTGGCTGAAATCAATTCCCTCGAACCTGCCATTTCAAACTTATCCGATGAAGCCTTGCGTGATAAAACAACCCAGTTCAAACAAAAACTCGAACAAGGGCATACCCTCGACGATATTTTACCCGAAGCCTTTGCCGTTGTTCGCGAAGCGGGCAAGCGCACCCTGAATATGCGCCATTTTGATGTGCAATTAATTGGCGGCGTCATGTTGCACAAGGGACGCATTGCTGAAATGCGCACCGGTGAAGGTAAAACACTGGTGGCCACCCTTCCCGTTTATTTAAATGCCCTCGAAGGTAAGGGGGTACATGTCATTACCGTCAACGACTATTTGGCCCGGCGTGATTCTGAATGGATGGGGCGGATTTATAAATTTTTGGGGCTGTCCGTGGGGGTAATTGTCCATGGGTTAAATGACGAACAACGCCAGGCCGCTTACCAAAATGACATTACTTACGGCACCAACAACGAGTTTGGTTTTGATTTTTTGCGCGACAACATGAAGTTTAATGTTGAGTCGATGGTTCAACGCGAATTGAATTTTGCCATTGTCGACGAAGTGGACAGCATCCTGATTGATGAAGCACGCACGCCGCTTATCATTTCGGGCCCCGCTGAAGAATCAACCGACAAATATGTCCGCATCAACGCCATCATTCCCGGGCTTGAAGCAAATAAGCATTACCAAATTGATGAAAAAAGCCGCACGGTGGTTCTTACCGAGGAAGGCGTCATTGAAGTTGAAAAAAGGCTGAACATCGAAAATCTCTTTGACATGCGCCATATTGATATTCTTCACCATGTCAACCAGGCGCTCCGGGCTCACACTCTTTACAAACGCGATGTCGAATATGTGGTTAAAGACGGCAAGGTTCTCATTGTGGATGAATTCACCGGACGCCTTATGCCGGGCAGACGTTGGTCCGACGGCTTGCATCAGGCCGTTGAAGCCAAGGAACGCGTGCGCATTGAAAACGAAAACCAGACACTGGCCTCCATCACGTTCCAGAATTATTTCCGCATGTATAAAAAACTCTCCGGGATGACGGGCACAGCCGACACCGAAGCTGCGGAATTTTCAAAAATTTACAATCTGGATGTCACGGTTATTCCCACAAACCGTTCCAATATTCGCGAAGACTACAATGATGTCATCTATAAAAACCAAAATGCCAAATTCAAGGCCGTTGTCGAAGAAATAAAAACGCTGCACGATAAAGGCCGCCCCATTTTGGTGGGAACCATTGCCATCGAAAAATCTGAAATTTTATCCGACATGCTCAAACGCCGTGGGGTCCCCCACAATGTCTTGAATGCCAAACACCATGAACGCGAAGCTGAAATTGTAGCTCAGGCCGGACGTTTTGAGGCTGTCACGGTTTCCACCAACATGGCCGGTCGTGGTACGGACATCATGCTGGGAGGGAACCCGGAATTTTTGGCCCGCGATGCCGTGGGTAAAGACGGCCCCGAAGAAGAATACCTCAAGAATCTCGAAAAATTTTCACAGGAATGCAAACAAGAACGGGACAAAGTAATCCAGACCGGCGGGCTTTACATTATTGGTACGGAACGCCACGAGTCGCGCCGCATTGACAACCAGTTGCGCGGTCGTGCGGGTCGTCAGGGGGACCCTGGGGCCACCCGCTTTTACATCGCCCTTGATGACGACCTTATGCGCATCTTTGGTTCGGACCGTTTGTCCAATGTGATGGGCAAGCTTGGCATGGGAGAAGATGAAACCATTGAACACCCATGGATCACGCGTGCCATCGAAACGGCCCAAAAGAAAGTGGAAGCCCACAATTTTGAAATCCGCAAAAATGTTCTTGAATATGATGATGGGATGAACCAACAGCGCACCACGGTTTATGCCAAACGAAAATCCATTTTGCAGGGAGAAAATCTCAAAGATACCGTGCTTGATATCATTGATGTCATCGCCACCTCCATTTCGGAAGAATTTGACCCCAAGGGGCGCCAGGAATTCAACCTGAAAGGATTGCAGGAAAAAGTGTTGCAGCAATTTGGTTTTAAACTTGAATTAAGCGAAGACAAAATGGCCAGTAACGATGCCATTGGACAAAAAATTTATAATGAGGCCATCAAAATTTACGAACAAAAGGAAACTGAGTACGGCAGTTCCATTTTAAGACAGGTCGAAAAGTTCATCTTCCTTCAAAGCCTTGACACCCTGTGGAAAGATCATCTTTTGGGCATGGATCATTTGCGGGAAGGAATCGGGCTTCGCGGTTATGGCCAAAAAGACCCTCGCATGGAATACAAAAAAGAGGGTTTTGCCGCCTTTCAGGCCATGATGATGCGTTTTGAAGAAGATAGCCTGGAAAAACTCATGCGCGTTCAGATAAAACAGGGCGAAGAAATCCCCGCGCAAAGAAGAACCATGGCCCCCATGCAAATGCAACATGCTTCTGCACCCAATCCCGTGGGGCCCGTAGGGGCGGGTTTCAAACCCGCCCAACCGAGCCAGCCCGCAAAGGTGCAAACGGTGACGCGCGACGTCCCCAAAGTGGGAAGAAATGACCCATGCTCGTGTGGAAGCGGAAAAAAATACAAGAAATGCCATGGGGCGTGAGATGAACCCCTCTCCCTAACCCTCTTCCACAAGGGGAGAGGGGATTATTCCCCCCTCCCTTGTCCCGCGTAGCGGGATTCCGGTACGCGGAAAGGGGAGGGGGTGAGGGGGAGGGTGATACCGGAACCAACATGAAACCAAAAAAAAACACCATCCCCGGTTTTCAATTCGCCGGCTTCCATTGCGGCATCAAGGATGACATCCGCAAAAAAGACATCGCGTTCATTTATTCGGAAGAGCCCAATACCCTTGTGGATGGCGTCTTCACCACCAATAAAGTTTTCGCCGCTCCCGTCACGGTGTGCCGCGATGTCGTTAAAAAGGGAATCGGCCGGCTCATCGTCATCAACAGCGGGGTGGCCAATGCCTGCACGGGAATGAAAGGAATGCAAGACGCCCTCCAAACCCAAAAAGTGGCGGCGAAGGAATATGCATTAAACCCCAATGAAGTGCTCGTCTGTTCCACCGGGAAAATCGGCGACACTCTTCCCATGTCCACCCTGATCAAGGGCATTCGACGTTCCAAAAATGAAATGGGGAAAAATTATTTCATGGATGCCGTCCGCGGCATCATGACTACAGACCAATACCCAAAATATGCCACCGCCACGGGAACTATCAGTGGGAAAAAATATACGATCGCCGTCCTTGCCAAAGGCGCCGGCATGCTCTGCCCCAACATGGCCACGATGCTAGCCTACGTGGTGACCGATCTTCGATTTGACCGCAAAACCTTAAAAACAATCTTTAGAAACGCAGTCGATAAAACCTTAAACCGCATCACGGTGGATGGAGATACGTCGACCAATGATACCGTTCTCATCCTCGCCAATGGGCGCGCTGGTAACAAAACCTTCTCCGTCACAAGTCGCGAAGGCAAACAAGTCGAGACCCAACTCACCGCTCTTTTAGAAGACATGGCTAGAAAAATTACGCTGGATGGAGAAGGCGCCACCAAATGCTGCCGTGTTGAAATTAAAGGCGCAAAAAACGAATCCGAAGCCAAAAAAATCGCCTACGCCATCGGAAACTCCCCCCTCGTGAAAACAGCCCTTTTTGGATGTGATCCGAACTGGGGGCGCATCATGGCTGCGGTGGGATATTCAGGAGCTTCCATCGTTCAAGAAAAATTAAATGTGTGGATTGGCTCGCATCAAGTGGTCAAAAACGGCAGTGGAGTCAAACGAAAAAGTATGGATGCTCTAAATACCTATATGAAAAAACGGGATATGGATATTAAAGTTGATTGCCACATGGGCCGCGGAGAATTCTTCATTTTCATGTCGGACCTTACCTACGACTACATTCATTTGAATGCGGAGTATCATACTTAAAAACCCCCAGCCCATCACGCTCATCCCTTGAATTACGAGTGATGCATCAGGGAGTTCCGGGCGAAACAGCCAACCGAAACCCGAAATCGTTGCCACGATAATCGGGAAGGTCGAGGTTGCGAAACGCCGCGCGCAAGACGCCCGGATCAACACTGTACAAGGAACCACCGCGAAGAACACGCCATTGGCCTAAAACGGGTCCTGTTGGATACTCAAGAACCTTGCCATTTCTTACCATCTCATAGGCCCCATACCAATCGGCTGTCCATTCCCAGACATTGCCAGCCATGTCGAACAATTTTTCATCAAGGTAGGGTTTCAACTCTTCAGGAATTCCGCTCAAGGTTGCAGCTCCGTACAAAATCCCGGGTTTGCTCCCCACTGGGGCTGTTGCCTCTGCATCATAATGCGCTAATTCGTGGCTCAATTCCCCGGTAGAAGTTCCCCATTCAAAAGTCCCTTCAGGACCTCTAGCTGCCCCCTCCCATTCAGCTTCCGTCGGCAACCGAAACACGCCCAAACCCAAACGGGCACGTTCTGCAATCGTTTGTTGATTCAACCAAAGACTATAAGCCAAGCTCCCATAATGGCTGACATAAACGGCAGGGTGTTTGTCTATGGCAAATTCCTCTCCTTTATCGCGCAAAGTTTTGATCCAATCCTCGCGACGGGGGCTAACTCCACCACCTCGTGACTAAGCATTAAATCCGAAAATTCAATGGAAAGAGGAACTGTTTCTAAATCATCTGCATTCGTTCCAATCTCATAGATATGGGCCTGACCTGTTCTTGTGTCAGTCGCTAATCTTCCCAAAAGAGGTTGATCACCCAAGGAGCGAGCATAATCTGCAACCGTGGTCGGGTGACTGGCCAAGAACACGTCTTTGACACGGACTTGTTGCTTGGGTGCATCCTTAAAGCCGTTATAACCACGGGGTATAAATCCTCCCTGGCACATGAACCATACGCGGTATGAACTTGCTGTGGGGTCTTAAGCCCATTGTTGGCATAGCCATAAAAAAACCTTCTGATAATAAGTTGATGCTCCTTTATCGCATGGGACTTAAAATAGTTACGTGATTTTATATATTTTTTGATTGCCATTAGATATCAAATTTGATATCTAACAAATATCATGATTCAGCAACCCTGGTTAGGAGACTCTCATTGGGAAAAAAAGGATCCTAAGTTAAGACAACTTGAGGAAAATCCTCTTCGCCTTCCCCATTTGGATGAGGTTCTCAAAAAAATCCCCTTGGAAGAAGGAATTTTTAGCATCCTGGGTCCCCGCCAAGTGGGGAAAAGCACGCTCATCCACCTGCTAGCTAAAAAAGCACTTTTAAAATTCCTTCCCCAAAATCTTATACTGATCGAGGGGGATGCTCTCGAGTCTTGGAGAGAGCTTCTTTCCATAGTGACTGATTTCGTCGAACGAGAAAAAAAGAGCACGGTTTTTGTTTTTATCGATGAAATTACAAGCATTCCTGAATGGCCACGAGCTGTTAAATTATTGGCTGACAGAGGTCACCTTAAGTCTGTCTGCTTTGTTTATACGGGTTCGTCGATGGTTTCTCTTAAAGAAGCCGGTGAATTGTTTCCCGGTCGCAGGGGCAGGCATTCCCAAACCAGTTTTGAAGTACTCCCCGCATCTTATCGTTTACTCAAAGACCACCTGACCTTGGATGAATATTTCATCGTTGGTGGATTTCCCTGGGCTATCAATGAATACTTAAGGCTTAAGGTGGTTCCCGATTATGTGGGTGAAATTTACTGGAGCTGGATCAAAGGTGAATTTCTCAAACGGGGGAAATCCGATCTCATTTTAAAACACATGGTTCAAGCCATGGGAAAACGCGTCCAAACCGGTTTTTCGCAACATACCCTAGCGCAAGAAATGGGGATTACTTCCAATGAAACCGCAAGGCAGTACATGGAACTCCTTTGCAATTGCTTTGCTGTCACCGAAGTTCCCTGGATCGATCCACAAAAAAATCTCATCTCCCCCAAAAAAAACCGGAAATACTATCCGATCGATCCATTGCTCTTCCATTTATTCCTTGGGGGAGGGTCTCTTTCGGGAATAGATCCTGCTAAACATCTCAATCCGGAATTGGCCGGAAAAATTGCCGAAAGTGTGGTGTGTCAAGAGCTAAAGAGAGAGGATGCCCATTTGGGTTATTGGTCAGGGAAAAAAGAAGTCGATTTTGTTCCCCATTTCATCGAAGTAAAATATCAAAATAAAGTTTCTCCCCAGGAATTTTATTGGTTCACCAAAGCCTTTCCCGCCAAAACAAAGCTCAAGGTTTTGACCAAGAATGACCAATTCCAAACAGATCAAATACAGGGCATACCTCTTAAAGAATGGCTTTTAAGGTAAGAAAAATTCAGCGAAGCATCACACCTGTACTTTCTCACACAAATTTTCAAATATTTTTGGAATTATTTTTAGGGGTTTTTAAACCTCAAACCATTGAAATAACTAGGAAAACAACCCCATTTACTTCCTCTTCTCTTTCTTACAACCCTATAACCCATCAATATTCCAAATATTTTTTCAAAAAAGCCCTCTGTCTTCTGGCCCGTCTTTTGCTATACTTTCAATCTGATGCCAAAGCTTAGTTTAGACATTAACGCTCTCATCGCCAAATATAGCGATCTTATCATTGCAGGTCTTGTCATGGCGGTTTTGGCCATGATCATCATTCCCCTTCCCACCTGGCTTATTGATGTTTGCCTGACTATTTCTTTAAGCATTGGAGTGATTATTCTTTTAGTGGCTTTGTATATTTCTGATTCCTTAAAACTGGCCTCTTTTCCCACCATCCTGCTTATTTCCACCTTGTATCGTTTGTCCCTCAACATTTCTTCGACACGTTTGATTCTTTCCCAAGGTTATGCAGGAGAAGTCATTCAAGCCTTTGGTGAGTTTGTCGCCAGCGGCAATGTTGTGGTGGGGATTGTGTTGTTCTTGATCATCACCCTGGTCAATTTCATTGTCGTGGCCAAAGGCGCTGAACGTGTTTCTGAAGTGGCCGCTCGCTTCACCTTGGATGCCATGCCTGGGAAACAAATGAGCATCGATGCCGACTTACGCGCCGGCACTGTCACCATGGAACAAGCGCAAGTCCGTCGGTCCACCTTGCAGCGCGAATCACAAATGTACGGCGCCATGGACGGTGCCATGAAGTTTGTCAAGGGCGATGCCATTGCGGGCATGATCATCACCGCCATCAATATCATTGGGGGCTTGATCATCGGTGTGCTGCAACGGGGGCTCACCTTTGGTGAATCGGCCACACTTTATTCCATTCTTACCATCGGGGATGGCTTGATCAGCATGATTCCAGCCTTCATCATTTCACTGGCCGCCGGTATTGTTGTCACCCGTGTTTCCTCCGAAGGGACGGATTCAAATCTGGGAAAAGATATCATCAGCCAGATTACAGCCTATCCCAAAGTGTTCGGCATTGCTGCCGTGCTTTTAGCCGGCATGGGGCTTGTGCCGGGGCTCCCTAAAATTCCTTTTTTTGCTCTGTCTATCACCATGGGCCTTTACGCTTTTTATTCCACACGTAAACGCGAACAAAAAGTGCAGGAAATTATTGACCAGCCCAAGGAAGAAAAAGTCAAAAAAGCCATCGAAAAACACGGGGACCAACTTCCCTTTATTATGCCCGCCCCAATTTCACTTGAAGTAGGGAGCGCCATCATCCCCTTTGTGGATGACTCAAAAGATGGCGGGCGTTTCATTAATGAACTCATCCCCCTTTTACGCCACGGCCTTTATTATGAATTGGGTGTTAACTTTCCCGGCATTCAGGTGCGTGGTCAAACGGTGGACATGGAAGCCGAAGGGTATGTCATTAATATTAACGAAGTCCCCGTGGCCCGCGGGAAAATCATGCAGGGCTGCATTTTGGTGGGCGAGCCCCTGGAGCAATTGCAACTTTTTAATATTACCGGAAAAGAAACCATCCATCCCATCGACGGGTCCATCGTCACTTGGGTTTCGCAGGAATACAAGGAAGTGGCCGTGCAAGCCGGCTTTCGTATGTGGGATATTTCGGAATATCTGATTTTGCACCTTTCCCATGTGCTGCGCAAACATGCGCATGAATTTTTGGGATTACAGGAAATTCAAACTTTATTAAACGAATTGGAAAAATCACACCCGGCCTTGGTCAAGGAACTCGTTCCAAAAGTGATCACCGTTTTGCAACTGGCTGAAATTTTCCAGAGACTGGTGCAGGAAGAAGTGGCCATCCGCGATTTGAAAAATATTTTTTCGACCCTGGCCCAATGGGCCGAAGTGGAACGGAACACCCTCATGCTTACTGAACATATCCGTGCCGGATTAAAACGCTACATCACGCATAAATATGCCGGACACAGCAACACACTGGCCGTTTATTTATTGGACCCTAAAATTGAAGACACCGTACGCGAAGCCATTCGCACCACTGAAAAGGGAAATTATTTGGCCCTTGATCCGGAAATCACCCAAGACTTGATCGAAGCCGTTGGAAAAGAAATCGCCTCGCACCCATTTCCTCCGGGAGCCAGGCCACCGGTCATCCTTACTACGGCTGAAATTAGACGATATTTTAGAAAGATTATAGAACTAGAATTCCCCCAACTCTCCGTTTTGTCGTATCAAGAATTATCGGAAAACCTGCGCATCCAACCCATCGCCCGTGTGAATTTACCTCGTTTAGAAGCCCATCAGGCGGCGTAATCAATATCTACCGGACTGAAATCTTATTTGTCTTCAGATTAAAAATAGAAACTCTATTGCGAATCAATTCCATTCCAATCAAAGCAGTCGTTGAATGTGTCAATGTGGCTTCAACCGGAAATCTTTTTTTATCTATGAGAAGTGTCGCTAAAAAAATTTCCTGCTGCACAATCTGTCCATTGGCTAATTCAAATGATTTAACGCCAAGAGGTGACAATTGAGAAGATGACTTGAGTTTCATTGGAAGGGCAAGTTCTCCGTTAAAACCGGTATCGAGAATTGCATGAAGAGGCAACTTGCTGCCGGATTTCCCAAGGATAAAAAGATCGTTCAAGATGGGTTCCAGATCTTCTGTGATGTGACCTTTAAGAAACATTGTTTATTTATTTAACAGGAACAAACCCTTTGAGGGAGTGTACGGCAGGGTATCCAACTCTCTTGAAATAGAAAATTTTACGTGGATATTTTGCTTTGGCTTTTAATGCGGCATCGATTGTGGTGTTACCGATAAAAATGTCACCACTTTCGACCTCAATAGCAACAATTTTCCCTTTTTCTGATTTTATTGATAGTATTACAGTTAAACCTGCACAAATTGAAATTCCAACTCAAAGCCAGGATACATTTGAAGTAAAAGTAAAATATTCTAAAGAGATTAAAAGTGAGA
>Ga0209211_10003516_pt1 | contig 25398 bp, 25 predicted proteins | sample RifGroA2_FD_183992 | JGI IMG/M metagenome (GOLD analysis project Ga0209211, IMG submission 183992) | Groundwater microbial communities from Rifle, Colorado, USA - Groundwater A2 (SPAdes) (version 2) | ecosystem: Environmental > Aquatic > Deep subsurface > Groundwater | place: Rifle, Colorado...
TGACGGTGAAAAACCTGGAATACTACGGCGTGCTGGAGACGCTGAAGACGATGCCGGAGATCACCGAGTGCTACTCGATCACCGGCAGCAGCGGGCTGATGATCAAGGTGGCGGTCGACAATATGGCCACCCTGCAGCAGGTGATCGCGCGGCTGATGCAGTACGGCGACACCAAGACCTCGATCGTGATCGACGTGCCGGTCGGTGCGCGGATGCCGGGCTGGCGCGACGACGAGTAAGCGCCAGCGCCACGGCGGCAGAGTCGGGAAGCCGGCGGCCATGGGCCGCCGGTCGGTATTGCCGTCAGCGCCGCAGCATCCGCCACAGGCCGAGGATGGCCAGCAGCCACCGCAGCCAGCGCCGCAGCCGGCCCTGACGCAGCAGCAACAGCGCGCTGCCGAGCAGGCCGCTGCCGGCGGAGGCGCCGAACAGGCTGACGCCCTGGCGCAGCAGGTGCGTCGGCTGGCGCCAGCGTTCGGCTTCCAGCACCAGCTGCATGCGCAGCAATTCACCCTTCAGCAGCAGCAACTGCTTGCGCTCTTCGCGTTGCGCTCGCGTCATGGCAGCTCCTTGCCGGACAGGGCCTGCCAGTCCTTGCGCAGCTCCTGCAGTGTGCTGGCGAATGCCGCCGGGGCGCGTTCCGCACGGCGCCGCAGCGCCAGCAGCAGGCCGATGCCGCTGCCAGCCAGCAGCAGCGCCAGCGCGCCCATCACCGTGGCGCGCCACGCCGCCGGCGTCACCAGCGCCACGAACAGCAGCAGCGCGATCAGCGCCGCCAGCAGCAGCAATACCGCCAGCCCCGCCAGCATGGTCTGCAGCAGCAGCCGTTCCTGTTGCTCCTGCCACTCCAGCCGCGCCAGTTCGGCACGGTTGAACAGCAGCGCGCCGATGCCGTGCAGCAGCGAGGCGAGGCTACCCAGGCGCGGGGTATCAGCCATCAGCGGCGCGACACCAGCAGCCCGAGCAGGAAGGCGATGGCGGCGGCGATGCCGATCGCTTTCCACGGGTGTTCATGCACGTAGTTGTCGGTGACCTTGGCCGCGGCCCTGGCTTTCGCCACCGTCGCCTTTTCCGCGTCCAGCAGCCGTTCCTTGGCCAGCTTCAGGTTGGCGCTGAGCTTGTTGCGCAGTTCCAGCGCCTTGGCGCCGCCTTCCTCGCCGGCACTGGCCAGCAGCTCCTCGGTGTGGTTGAGCACGCTGCGCACATCGGCCAGCAGTTTTTCTTTCTCGGCGTTAAGGAATTGATCTGGCATGACTACCTCCTTGGACGAACATCACGACGTGGAAAAACGTCAACCCGGGTACCGGCCCTGGCCCTGTCGCGGCCACCCGCGTCGGGGTGCGCACGCAGGCGGGCAGTTCAGTGCATTGTCATGGCCGGTGCTGGATGGGCTGTGCCGACGGCAAAAGGTTCCGCAACGGCATGCTTGAGCATAGACGTAAAAAAGCCTGCCCGGTGGCGGGCAGGCAAACGGTTTATGCACGAAGAAGCAACAGAACCAAAGAGCAAGGCGTCCGTCTCCACACGGACGCGGGAATTACTTGGCGGCAGCCCAGGCGCGTGCGGTGTCCAGCATGCGGTTGGAGAAGCCCCACTCGTTGTCGTACCACGACAGCACCTTCACCTGGCGGCCTTCGATGACACGGGTCAGCGAGGCGTCGAACACGCTGGACGCCGGATTGTGCATGAAGTCGATGGACACCAGCGGCAGGGTGTTCACCGCCAGCACGCCCTTCAGCGCGCCATTGGCGGCGGCGGTGACGATCTCGTTCACCTCGGCGACGGTGGTATCGCGGCGGGCGGTGAAGGTCAGGTCCACCAGCGACACGTTGGCGGTCGGCACCCGTACCGCGAAGCCGTCCAGCTTGCCTTTCAGCTCCGGCAGCACCAGGCCGACGGCGGCGGCGGCGCCGGTCTTGGTCGGGATCATCGACAGCGCGGCGGAACGGGCGCGGCGCAGGTCGCTGTGTTCGGTATCCAGCAGTACCTGGTCGTTGGTGTAGGAGTGCACGGTGGTCATCAGGCCGTGGGCGACGCCGATGGTGTCGTTCAGCGGCTTGACCAGCGGTGCCAGGCAGTTGGTGGTGCAGCTGGCGTTGGACACGATGCTCATCTCGCTGCGCAGGGTGTTGTCGTTGACGCCGAACACGATGGTGGCGTCGGCATCGTCGGCCGGCGCGGAGATCAGCACCTTCTTGGCACCAGCTTGCAGGTGCAGGCCGGCCTTGTCGCGCTTGGTGAAGATGCCGGTGCATTCCAGCACGATGTCGATGCCCATCTCGCCCCACGGCAGTTCGGCCGGGTTGCGTACCGACAGCAGCTGGATCGGCTTGCCGTTGACCACCAGCTTGTCGCCTTCCAGCGCCACGGTGCCGGGGAAGGGGCCGTGGATGGAGTCGTACTTGGTCAGGTGGGCGTGCAGTTCCGGATTGCCCAGATCGTTGATGGCAACGATTTCAATATCCTTGTCGGCGAAGCGTTCCTGCCAGGCACGCAGTACCATGCGACCGATACGGCCATAGCCGTTAATTGCCAGTTTCAGTGCCATGATGACTCCTCTTTACTTGTGTTTGGCCGGACGCACGGTCGCGTCCCGATGCATGACATCGTTGCCGCAATGGCCGATGTACTCAACCGACTACACCACTGTAAGGGGTGGATTACCAACAACGGAGCCTGTTAACACTTCTTGACTCAATTTCGCCGCGTCAGGACCTGATTGTGACCGGCGCCGGTCTCTGCGGCTTGCCGGCGGCGGCAAGGTTGGCCGCACCGCCCGCCCGTGCCACAATCCCAAGACTGACTCCCTTCAAGTGATGCCTGCCATGTCCCTGCAACTGCAAGTCGTCCCGGTGACGCCCTTCCAGCAAAACTGTTCCGTGATCTGGTGCGATGTCACCCGCCGTGCCGCCGTGGTCGACGCCGGCGGCGACATCGACCGCATTCTCGCCTTCGTGCGCGAGCACGACCTGACGGTGGAAAAGCTGCTGCTCACCCACGGCCACATCGACCACGCCGGCGGCGCGCGCGCGCTGGCCGATGCGCTGGGGGTGGCGATCGAAGGCCCGCAGCGCGCGGAAAGCTTCTGGCTCGACCAGCTGCCAAGCCAAGGCACCATGTTCGGCTTCCCGCGCAGCGAACCGCTGACGCCGGAGCGCTGGCTGGAAGAGGGCGACACGGTGACGGTGGGCGAGGAAGTGCTGGATGTGCTGCACTGTCCCGGCCACACCCCGGGCCATGTGGTGTTCGTCAGTCATGCGGCCAACCTTTGCATCGTCGGCGACGTGTTGTTCCAGGGCAGCATCGGGCGCACCGACTTCCCGATGGGCAACCACGAGCAACTGATCACCGCCATCCGCAGCAAGCTGTTCGCGCTGCCCGACGACATGGTGGTGGTGCCGGGGCACGGCCCCTTTACCACTATAGGAGAGGAGCGGCGCAGCAACCCCTTCGTTGCCGACCGCCGCTACGGCTGATGGCGCCGGAGTTCGAGCACGCGGTGCTGCGCGCGCTGCGCGACATCCCGCCGGGGAGGGTCAGCACCTACGGCACGCTGGCGGCGCTGGCCGGCTATCCGCGCCACGCGCGCCATGTCGGCGCGCTGCTGGGGCGGCTGCCGGCGGAGCTGGCGCTGCCGTGGTTCCGCGTGGTCGGCAGCGGCGGCCGCATCGCGCGGCCGGGCAGCGAGGGCGCCGACTGCCAGCGCCTGCTGCTGCTGCAGGACGGCATCGAGCTGGACAGCAAGGGCCGCGTCGACCTGTTCCGTTATGGCTGGCCGCCGGCGTATTTCCTGCGCTGAGCGCGCGCGGCAGATGGCACGGCGGCGCGCGGCCAGCACCCCGCCCCGCCAGCGCTGACCGTGCTGGCGTTTTTTATGGCGAATGGTTCGTTTGTGGCGCCGAAAAGTTGCGGTTTATGTAGCAACTATGTTAAAGACTAAGCTGTAATTTTCGTTTACGAACTTGCTGCCATGAGCCGATCACCCAGACACGACAAGATTTTGCAGCTGGTGCGCGAAAACGGCTTTATGCCGATTGAAGAGCTCGCCCGCTTGCTGGACGTTACCCCGCAGACCATCCGCCGCGACATCAACCAGCTGTGCGAGGCCAACCTGCTGCGCCGCTATCACGGTGGCGCCGCCCTCGGCAGCAGCGTGGAGAACGAGGATTACTTCGCGCGCAAGGGCAAGCTGCAGAGCGAAAAGGCGCACATCGCCGACATGATCGCGGAAAACATCCCCGACCATGCCTCGCTGTTCATGAGCATCGGCACCACCATCGAGGCGGTGGCGCAGGCGCTGACCAGCACCCACAAGGGGCTGCGCGTGATCACCAACAACATCCACGTCGCCTCGATCATGTCCACCAACCCCGATTTCACGGTGATGATCACCTCCGGCGTGGTGCGGGCCTCCGACGGCGGCATCACCGGGGTGGCGACGCTGGACTTCATCAACCAGTTCAAGGTCGACTACGCGGTGATCGGGGTGTCGGGAATAGAGGCTGACGGCTCGCTGCTCGATTTCGACTACCGCGAAGTGCGCGTGGCGCAGGCGATGATGGCCAATGCCCGCCACCGCTTCCTCGCCGCCGACCACAGCAAGTTCGGCCGCAATGCGCTGGTGCGCATGGGCCACATCAGCGAATTCAACGCCATCTACACCGACGCGATGCCGCCGGAGAGCCTGAAAAAGCTGCTGGAGGAACACAGCGTGAGGATGTATCTGGCCGATCCGGTCTGACAGGTCACGCAGCACAAAACAGGGCACCCGCGGGTGCCCTGTTTGTTTGTGCAAGGCTGGCCGCAAGGCTCAGGTCACCGCGCCGCGGCGGTGGAATTGCGGCGCATCCCAGCTGCCGCTGTCGAGGATCTGCTTCAGGGTGTCGACCGCGTCCCAGATGTCGGTGTAGCCGAGATAGAGCGGGGTGATGCCGAAGCGCAGCACTTCCGGTTCGCGGTAGTCGCCGATCACGCCGGCGGCAATCAGCGCCTGCATCACGGCAAAGCCGTGCGGGTGACGGTAGCTGACGTGGCTGCCGCGCTGCGCATGATCGCGCGGGGTGATCAGCGTCAGCGGATGCTCGCCGCAGCGCTGCTCCACCAGCGCGATGAACAGGTCGGTCAGCGCCAGCGACTTGCGCCGTACCGCGTCCATGTCCGCCTGCAGCGCGATGTCCAGCCCGCACTCCAGCAGCGCCAGCGACACGACCGGCTGCGTGCCGCACAGGAAGCGGCGGATGCCGCCGGCCGGCTGGTAGTCGCTGCGCATCTCGAACGGCTGCGCGTGACCCCACCAGCCGGACAGCGGCTGCCAGAAGCGGTCCTGGTGCCGCGGTGCCACCCAGATGAAGGCCGGTGCGCCGGGGCCGCCGTTCAGGTACTTGTAGGTGCAGCCGACGGCAAAGTCGGCGTCGGCGGCATTCAGCGCCAGCGGCACCGCGCCGGCGGCGTGCGCCAGGTCCCAGATCGTCAGCGCGCCGTGGCGGTGGGCGAGTTCGTTGGTCGCCGCCATGTCGTACTGGTAGCCGGTGCGGTAGTTGACGTGCGACAGCAGCAGCACCGCCACCTCGTCGTCCAGCGCCGCTTCCAGCGGCAGCGCCGCGTCGATCAGGCGCAGCTCGTAGCCCTGCTGCAGCAGGTCGATCAGGCCCTGGATCATGTACAGGTCGGTGGGGAAGTTGTCGCGCTCGGACACGATCACCCGCCGCGCCGGATGCGCCTGCTGCTGGATGCGCAGCGCGGCGGCCAGCGCCTTGAACAGGTTGAGCGAGGTGGTGTCGGTGACCACCACCTCGTCGGCGCCGGCACCGAGCAGCGCCGCCAGCTTGTTGCCGAGGCGGCCGGGCAGCTCGAACCAGCCGGCGTCGTTCCAGCTGCGGATCAGGCCTTGCCCCCACTGTTCGGCGATCACCTGCTGGCTGCGCGCCAGCGCACTGTGCGGCAGCACGCCCAGCGAATTGCCGTCGAGGTAGATGGTGTCGGTGGGCAGCGCGAACTGCTGGCGGAAGCGGGCAAGCGGGTCTTGCTGGTCGGCCTGCAGGCAGTCGAGACGGCTAAGCATGGTAGGGCTCCTTGTGGGCTAAGGTTGGCCGCAACGGTGCAGCCATGGACATAGCTTAGCAGCGTCGCCCGCCGGAAAAATTGCAAGTTCGGATTGTGAAGGCACCTGATTTCGCAGAATATTCACTTTTACGGTGCTTATTTCGTGGAGTCTTGCAAATGCAACTGGACGCAATCGACTGGCGCATTCTGGCGGCGCTGCAGCACAACGGCCGGCTCAGCAACCAGGACCTCGCCGACCAGGTGGCGCTGTCGCCGTCGGCCTGTCTGCGCCGGGTGCGCATGCTGGAAGAACAGGGTCTGATCCGCGGCTACCGCGCCGAGCTGGACGCGGCGCGGCTGGGCTTCGAGCTGGAGGCGATGGTGCAGGTCAGCCTCGACCGCAGCCGCGACGACTGGCACGACACCTTCCTGCAGCAGGTGCAGGCCTTCGACGAGGTCGCCGCCGCCTACATCGTCGCCGGGCCGTGCAACTACATGCTGCACGTGCGCTGCGCCAATCTGGCGGCGTTTTCCAGCTTTGTCGTCGACAAGCTGAACAAGCTGCCGGGCATGCGCGATATCTGTTCCTACATCGTGATGCAGACCATCAAGAACCAGCTCGGCGTGCTGCCGCTGGCGGACAAGACGACGCGCGGCGGCGTGTCGTGACAAAACCCACACCGCGGTGCGATGGCACGGCGGGATCACGGGCGCTGCTGGTATACTTTCCGGTTTCACCTACGATCCGGGGCGAGCCTGTCCCGCAGAGCCAGCATGAACGTCTTTTACGAAGAAAGCGGCAGCTTCAAGGTGGGCAGCATCGTCTCCCGCAATGATGCCAGCCTGCAAGTCGACACCCAGCACGGCAAGCGCGCCAAACTCAAGGCCGCCAACGTGTTCCTGGAGTTTTCCAGCGCGCTGCAGGACTTCCTGCCCGCGGCCGAGGCGATTGCGGCCGACATCGACGTCGACTTTCTGTGGGAATGCTGCGGCGACGACGAATTCGGCTTCGACACCCTGGCCGCCGACTACTTCGGCCACGCGCCGAACGCGTTCGAATCGGCCGCCATCCTGATCAAGCTGTACGCGGCGCCGATGTACTTCTACAAGAAGGCCAAGGGCCGCTTCAAGTCGGCACCGGAAGAGACGCTGAAGGCGGCGCTGGCCGGCATCGAGCGCAAGAAGCGCGAACAGGAACAGGTCGACGCCTGGGCCGCCGAACTGGCCGCCGGCACGCTGCCGGACGCGATCCGCAGCCACCTGATGCCGCTGCTGTACCGCCCGGACAAGAACACCCTCGAATTCAAGGCCTTCGACCAGGCCAGCCGTGCCAGCGGCCTGCCGCCGCTGCGCCTGGCGCACCACGTCGGCGGCATCCCGTCGGTGCCGGAATACCTGATGGCCGGCTTCCAGCTGGAGCACTTCCCGAAAGGGCTGGGCTTTGGCAGCTACGCGCCGGCCACCGTGCCGGCCGACCTGCCGCTGTCCGACGTGGCCGCCTTCTCCATCGACGACGCCGCCACCACCGAGATCGACGATGCGCTGTCGGTACAGTGGCTGGATAACGGCAATATCCGCGTCGGCATCCACATCGCGGCGCCGACGCTGGGCGTGGCGGTCGGCTCCGACATCGAAAAGCTGGTGCACAACCGCCTGTCCACCGTCTACTTCCCCGGCGACAAGATCACCATGCTGCCGGACGACGTGGTGCAGCAGTTCACGCTGCAGGAAGGCCAGGCCTGCCCGGCGCTGAGCCTGTACGTTGAGGTGGCGCCGGACTTCTCGCTGGTCGGCTTCGACAACCGCATCGAGCGCGTCAACATTGCGGCCAACCTGCGTCACGACCAGCTGGAACAGGTGTTCAACGAGGAAACGTTGGCCGCAGACGGCTTCGGCCCCGACTACGCGTTCAAGAAGGAACTGGTGTGGCTGTGGCAGTTCGCCAATGCGCGCGAAGCGTTCCGCGGCAAGACGCCGGACCCGAACCGCCCGCCGCAGGTGGACTACAACTTCAACGTGGTCGACGGCAAGGTGATCATCAGCGTGCGCAAGCGTGGCTCGCCGATGGACAAGCTGGTGTCGGAGCTGATGATCCTGGCCAACAGCGAGTGGGGCCGCATGCTGGCCGAGGCCGACATCCCGGCGATGTACCGTGCGCAGAGCATGGGCAAGGTGCGCATGACCACCCGTCCGGAGCCGCACATCGGCCTCGGCGTCGCGCAGTATGCGTGGAGCACCTCGCCGCTGCGCCGCGCGTCGGACTTCGTCAACCAGCGCCAGCTGGTGGCGATGATCCGCGGCGAGACGCCGCAATACCCGCAGGGCGATGCGATGCTGTTCGCGCTGCTGCGCGATTTCGACGCCGCCTACAGCGCCTACCTCGGCTTCCAGGACAAGATGGAGCACTTCTGGTGCCTGCGCTGGTTCAGCCAGCAAGGCATCAGCGAGCCGACCGCCAGCTACATCAAGGAAGACCTGGTGCGCATCGACGGCGTGCCGATGCGCCAGCGCATCCCCGGCCTGCCGGAGCTGGCCGCCGGCGACCGCATCAAGCTGCAGATCATCCGCATCGACGAGCTGATGCAGGAGATCGAGTTCCGCTTCATCGAGGTCATCGAGCGCAAGCAGCAGCCGGCCGCGGCGGCTAGCGAGCAACCGGCCTGAGCGTTGCGGCCAGGGTTGGCCGCAAGCGGCAAGACCAGGCCCCGCCACGGCGGGGCCTTTTTTTGTCCGCTCATGACCGGCAGCGCGGCCCGGCGCCACTAACAAAACCTGTCCCTGCGTTGCGCGCCTTGCCGTACCATTAGGACGGCCTGCGTCGGTCGCGATATTCTGTTGGCGGCGCCCGGGCCACCATTTCACGCAACCCACCGGCAGCAACACCATGCACAGCACACAACCCGCCCCCATCCTGCTTCACCGTTTTCACAGCCCGCTGGGGCCGATGTTCGTGTGCGCCAGCGAACAGGGTGTGTGCCTGCTGGAGTTTGCCGTCAGCCGCCGCAACGAGCGCGAATTCGAAGACCTGCAGCGCCTGCTGCAAACGCGCATCATCGCCGGCGAAAACGCCCATACCCGCCAGGCCGAGGCCGAGATCGGCGAGTACTTTGCCGGCACGCGCCAGCAGTTCGGCGTGGCGCTGCACCTGCCCGGCACCGCCTTCCAGCAGCAGGTGTGGGATGCGCTGCAGCAGATTCCCTATGGCGACACCGCCAGCTACCAGCAGCAGGCCGAGCGGCTGGGCAACCCCGCCGCCATCCGTGCGGTGGCCGGCGCCAACGGTGCCAACCGCGTATCCATCATCGTGCCCTGCCACCGCGTGATCGGTAAGGACGGCAGCCTCACCGGTTACGGCGGCGGCCTGCAGCGCAAGGCCTGGCTGCTGCAGCACGAGCAGCGCAGCCGTTTCGGCGACACCCAGCCGCAGCTGTTCTGACGCCCGACCCACCAGTGCCTTGCGGCCAACGTTGGCCGCAAAAGAAAACGCCGCCCGGTATGGGCGGCGTTTTGCATGGTTGGCTCGGTTTGGTCGCCCGGACAAGTCGGGTCGTCCGGGACATCACCGACGCATCCGGGAAAATCAGGCTCAGCCCGGCGGCAGGATGCCGTCGGCGCGGAACATGGTCTTGATGCCGCGGATCGCCTGGCGGATGCGGCTCTCGTTCTCGATCAGCGCGAAGCGCACGTACTCGTCGCCGTAGTCGCCAAAGCCGACGCCGGGCGACACCGACACCTTGGCCTGGTCCAAGAGCAGGTTGGCAAACGCCAGCGAGCCCAGGCTGCGGTAGTGCTCGGGAATGCGCGCCCAGATGTACATCGACGCCTTCGGCAGCTCCACCTGCCAGCCGGCCTCCATCAGCCCCTTGTAGAGCACGTCGCGGCGCTTCTGGTAGGTGGCGGCGATGTCCTTCACGCACTGCTGGTCGCCCTCCAGCGCGGCGATGGCCGCGATCTGCAGCGGGGTGAAGGTGCCGTAGTCGTGGTAGCTCTTGATGCGCGCCAGCGCGGCGACGAGATCGGGGTTGCCGACCATGAAACCGATGCGCCAGCCGGCCATGTTGTAGCTCTTGGACAGCGTGAAGAACTCCACCGCGATGTCCTTGGCGCCCGGCACCTGCATGATGGACGGCGCCTTCCAGCCGTCGAACACGATGTCGGCGTAGGCGAGGTCGTGCACCACGAAGATGTCGTGCTTCCTGGCCAGCGCGATCACGCGCTCGAAGAAATCCAGCTCCACGCACTGCGCGGTGGGGTTGGACGGGAAGCCGATGACGATCATCTTCGGCTTCGGGTAGCTGCCGCGAATGGCGTTTTCCAGCTCGGCAAAGAAGTCGATGCCCGGCGCCAGCGGCACGCTGCGGATCTGTGCGCCGGCGATCACCGCGCCGTAGATGTGGATCGGGTAGCTCGGGTCCGGCACCAGCACGGTGTCGCCGCGGTCCAGCGTCGCCAGCATCAGGTGCGCCAGGCCTTCCTTGGAGCCGATGGTGACGATGGCCTCGCTGTCGGGGTCGATCTCTACCTGGTAGCGCTCCTGGTACCAGCGGCTGATCGCGCGGCGCAGGCGCGGAATGCCTTTGGACGCCGAGTAGCCGTGGGTATCCGGGCGCTGGGCGGCTTCGGTGAGCTTGGCGACGATGTGTGGCGGCGTGGCGCCGTCGGGGTTGCCCATGCTCATGTCGACGATGTCGTCGCCACGGCGGCGGGCGGCCATTTTGCGTTCGGCGGTGATGTTGAAAACGTAGGGCGGGAGACGATCGATGCGCGCAAAGCGGCGCTTGCCAGTAGCTGACATGGGAAGTCCTTCAACGTAAGCGCCCGGATCCGTCCGAGCGACGCTCCCCCGACACAGGGGAAGGGCCATCGTAAGCGGCCGGCATGGCGCTTGTCCAGTGTCGGATCCGGCGTTGCGGCCAAGGTTGGCCGCCGGCCAGGCGCGACGGCTCAGCGGCGGCTCAACGGTGCCGGGGCAGGAAGTTCTCGGCCACCATGCAGCGCGCGCCGCCGCCGCCGAGGTGCTCGATGGTGTCCAGCGGCGCATGCGCCACCGTGCCGTTTGCGGCCAACGTGGCCTGTTGCTGTGGGGTAAACGCGTGCCAGGCGCGCGACGACATCGCGAACACCGCGTTGCCGGCGGCGTCGGCCAGCTCGATCACGTTGCCGCAGAAGTGCTCCATCTGCGTGTAGTCGATGTCGATGATCTGCTTGCCGTGACGCTGTAGCTGCTCGCACACCCGCTGGCGGGCACTGGCCGGCTGGATGGCCTCCAGGCACACCACCGCCAGCTTGCTGCCGACCGCCATCATCACGTTGGTGTGGTAGATGGCGGCGCCGCCGCGGTCGACGGCGTCGAACACCAGCGCCTGGTAGTCCAGCTGCATCAGCAGCGCGGCCAGCACCTCGGGGTGGCTGCGCGAGGACAGGCAGACATAGGCGAGTCGATTGGTGTGATCGAACACCATCGACCCGGTGCCCTCCAGGAACTTGCCCTCTGCCTCGAACGCGCTGAGGTCGCTTAGCGCGCCGACTTGGTACTGCGCACGGATGCGCTCGATCACGCTGTCGCGGCGTTCGCGGCGGCGGTTGGGCGCCTCCATCGGATACAGGAACACGCGGCCGTCGGGGTGCATGCTGATCCAGTTGTTGGGGAAGATGGCGTCCGGGGTATTGCCCTGCGGCTCGTCGTCGATCACCAGCACGCTAACGCCGGCGGTGCGCAATGCCGCCACGTAGCCGTCAAACTCCGCCCGCGCGCTGTCCTGCGCCGCCGTGTCGTCCTGGCCCGGCTTCTGGAAGCGGTTGGAGGCGCGGGTTTCCGGATTGGAAAAGAAATGGGTGGGGCGGATCATCACGATGTTGCGGGTGGTCTGGGTCATGGCGGCGGGTAGCGGTCGGGTTTGGATGGTGCTTATTTTCCGGTCGCTTGCTGCCATACTGAAGTTGACAATCTGTCACTTTTTCAGCGAAAAACTGGCAGATTGATCTTTTTGGGTAGCGTTATGTCAATGAGTGATACAGATCGCCAGCTGATCGCGCTGCTGCGCGACAATGCGCGCATGTCGGTGACCGAGCTGGCGCAGCGGCTGCGGGTATCGCGCGCCACGGTGCAGAACCGTATCGACAAGCTGGAGCAGAGCGGGGTGATCATCGGCTACACCGTGCGGCTGAAGCCGGAGGCGGAGGGGCACCGCATCCGCGCGTGGATGGGCATCGCGGTGGAGGGCAACCGGACGCCGGCGGTACTGCAGGCGCTGCGCGGCGAGCCGCACGTCTACGCGCTGCACTCCACCAACGGCCGCTGGGACATTGTGACCGAGCTGCGCGCCGACTCGCTGGAGCAGTTCGACCGCGTGCTGGGCCGCATCCGGCTGATCCCCGGCATCGCCGCCACCGAAACCAGTTTGCTGCTGTCCACGCACAAGGTATGACGCCGCCTGCGGCCAACGTTGGCCGCAGCGCTACTCGAGCAGAAGCAACAGGAACAGAGACAGAAAGGAATAATCATGCCGCCACGCACGCTGGCCGAACTGGACGCCCTGCGCGACGAATGCAAGGCGATGGTGACCAAACGCGCCGGCCTCTCCGCCGGCGCCGCGGTGCTGCCGATCCCGGGGCTGGACATCGGCGCCGATGTCAGCCTGCTGCTGGAAATGATCCCGGCCATCAACCGCAAGTTCGGCCTCAGCCCGGAGCAGATCGAGGCACTGGATCCGCAGCTGAAGAAAATCATGCTGGTGGCCATCACCAGCATCGGTAGTGAGCTGGTCGGCAAGCTGGTGACCCGGCCCTTGCTGCTGAAGGTGCTGCAGCGCATCGGGCTGCGGCTGGCGACCAAGTCGGCGGCCCGCTTCGTGCCGCTGCTGGGGCAGGCGCTGGCGGCGTCGCTCAGCTTTGGCGCGATGAAGCTGGTCGGCAACGCGCACGTGGACGACTGCTACCAAGTCGCCAGGAAGGTGCTGCTGGCGCGCGAGGAGCCGGCAACCTGAGATAGCTCCGTCACGTGTTGCGGCCAAGGTTGGCCGCAAGGCGCCGAACGGGGATGTGGATTGGTACCGCTAGTTGTGCGGACGTTTCGGCCGCTTGGCGGCCGCCTTGCCCGCCGGCTGGCGCTGGCCATGCTCCAGCCCCTGCTCGTTCATTCGCTGCTGTGCCCGCACCTGGCCGCGCGTGGCATCGGGCAGCCACTGGGCATTGGCGTTGTCATTGCCGGCCAGACCGCCGGGGAGGGTGATGGCTCCGTGGCCAGGCTTGCCGTTGGCTCCGTGGCCGGCGCCCTTGCCGGCTGCGTGGGCACTGCCGAGCAACAGCAGCAGGCAGAGGGACAGTAACAGGGCTGGGGTTTTCATCGCGCGCTCCTTTTGCGGCCGGTCCTGAGTCAGCATAGGCGATGGCAGGAGGCGGGCGGTACTTTGATGGTGGCTGCAGGCGCATGAAAAAACGGCCGTGACGGCCGTTTTTTGCGGGGGCTGGGCTGTTCCGGCTCAGGCCACTTCCGTGCCGCGCGCCGCCTGCAGCAGCGCGAACCAGTCCTCGCGTGCCAGCGTCAGCCGGCAGGCGGCCGCGGCGTCGTCCAGCGCGGTCAGCTTGCGCGAGCCGACGATGGGCAGCGGCCGGCACGGGTGGCGCAGCACCCACGCCAGCGCGATGGTGGCGGCGCTGACCGCGTACACCCCGGCCAGCCGTTGCAGTTCCGCCGCCAGCGCCGGGTTGGTGCCGGCATCGAACAGGCGGCCGCCGGCCAGCGGCGACCACAGCATCGGGCGCACGCCCAGCTGCTGGCACTGGTCGAACGTGCCGTCGATGAGCGGATCCAGGTGCAGCAGCGAGGCCTCGATCTGGTTGGTGACCAGTGGCGTGCGTGACGCCAGCAGCGCGTACTGCGCCGGCGTGAAGTTGGAGACGCCGAAGTGGCGCACCTTGCCGGCCTCGCGCAGCCGCGCGAAGGTTTCCGCCACCTCGTCGGCGTCCAGCAGCGGGTCCGGGCGGTGCAGCAGCAACAGGTCCAGGTGATCGCTGCCCAGGTTCTGCAGCGAGGCGTGCACGCTGGCGGTGATGTGCGCGGCGCTGGTGTCGTAGTGCTTCACCCGCCAGCCACGCGCCGCGTCCGGCGGCTTGATGCCGCACTTGCTGACCAGCTGGATGGCGTCGCGCCACGACGGGTTGGCCTTCAGCCAGCGCCCGAACAGCGCCTCGCAGCGGAAGCCTCCGTACAGGTCGGCGTGGTCGAAGCTGGTGATGCCCAACGCGATGGCGTGTTCCACCCACGAGGCCAGGGTGCTGTCGTCGAAGCCCCATTCGTCGAGGCGCCAGACGCCGGCCGCCACCGGTGACAGCAGCGGCCCGTCGGCGGCCAACCCTTGCAAGGTCAGCCGGCTCATTACACGATCCTCGCCTCGGTTTGCGGGTCGAACAGCACCGCCTTGGACACGTCGAACACCAGGTCCATGCTCTCGCCCGGGTACTTGGCCTCTGTCGGGTGGGTGCGGCAGCAGACCTTGGTGTTGTTCAGCGACACGAAGACCAGCGTGTCCGGGCCGGTCGGCTCGATCACGTCGATGTGGCAGGCCATCACCGGCAGCCCCTCGCGGTAGGCGGTGCGCGCGTCGGTGATCTGTTCCGGGCGGATGCCGAAGATCACTTCCTTGCCCACAAACGCGGCCAGTTTCGCCTTGTCGTGCGGCAGCGGCAGCACCACGCAGCCGTTGTCGTCGCAGATCTTGACGCCGATGTCGCTGCCGGACTGCACCACGGTGGCCGGGATGAAGTTCATCGACGGCGAGCCGATGAAGCCGGCGACGAACAGGTTGGCCGGGTTGTCGTAGATGTCCTGCGGGCTGCCGAACTGCTGCACGATGCCGTCCTTCATCACCGCGATCTTGTCGCCCAGCGTCATCGCCTCGATCTGGTCATGCGTCACGTAGACGATGGTCGATTTCAGGCGCTGGTGCATCAGCTTGATCTCGGTGCGCATCTCCACGCGCAGCTTGGCGTCGAGGTTGGACAGCGGTTCGTCGAACAGGAAGATCGCCGGGTTGCGCGCCAGCGCCCGCCCCATCGCCACCCGCTGGCGCTGGCCGCCGGACATCTGCCCCGGCTTGCGTTCCAGCAGGTGGGTGATCTGCAGCATCTCGGCCACGCGCTTGACGGTGGCGTCGATGTCGGCCTTGGGCGTCTTGCGGATTTCCAGGCCGAAGCTGATGTTCTCGCGCACCGTCATCGACGGGTACAGCGCGTAGCTCTGGAACACCATGGCGATGTCGCGGTCCTTTGGCGACAGCTCGTTCACGCGCTTGTTGCCGATGGCGATGTCGCCGCTGGAGATGTCGTCCAGCCCGGCGATCATGTTCAGCAGCGTGGACTTGCCGCAGCCGGACGGGCCGACCAGGATCAGGAACTCGCCGTCGTTGATGGCGATGTTGATGCCCTTGAGCACGTCGGTGCCGTTGGCGTAGGTCTTGCACACGTTATTGATGGAAAGCGCTGCCATTTCTTAACCTTTCACGGCACCGGCTGTCAGGCCACGCACGAAGTAGCGGCCGGCAACCATGTAAACGAACAGGGTAGGCAGCGCGGCGATGATCGCCGCGGCCATGTCCACGTTGTATTCCTTCACCCCGGTGGAGGTGTTGACCAGATTGTTCAGCGCCACCGTGATCGGCTGCGATTCGCCGGAGGCGAACACCACGCCGAACAGGAAGTCGTTCCAGATCTGGGTGAACTGCCAGATGATGCAGACCACGAAGATCGGGCCGGAGATCGGCAGCAGGATGCGGAAGAAGATGGTCCAGAAGCCGGCGCCGTCGATGCGCGCCGCCTTCACCAGCTCGTCCGGCACCGTGATGTAGAAGTTGCGGAAGAACAGGGTGGTGAATGCGGTGCCGTACACCACGTGCACCAGCACGAGGCCAGCGGTGGTATTGGCCAGGCCGAGCAGGCCCAAGAGCTGTGCCATCGGCAGCAGCACCACCTGGAACGGAATGAAGCAGCCGACCAGCAGCATGGTGAACAGCGCGTCGGAACCGCGGAAGCGCCACATCGACACCACGTAGCCGTTGATGGCGCCGAGCAGGGTGGAGATCGCCACCGCCGGCAGCGTCATCTTGATCGAGTTCCAGAAGAAGCCCTGCATGCCGTTGCATTCGACGCCGGTGCAGGCTTCGGCCCACGCCTTGCTCCACGCGCCGCCCTGCCACAGCTGCGGCAGCGCCAGCATATTGCCCTCGCGGATGTCGTCCAGCGACTTGAACGAGGTGGTCAGCATCACGTACAGCGGCAACAGGTAGTAGATGGCCATCAGGAGCAGCGCGGCGTAGACCAGCGCGCGGCCAACGGTGAGGTTCTTAAACACGTTTGGCACTCCTTGTTTCCATATACATCAGCGGCACCAGCACGGCGACGATGGTGAACAGCATCATCATCGCGGAGGCGGCACCCACCCCCAGCTGGCCACGGGTAAAGGCGAACTGGTACATGAAGATCGCCGGCACGTCGGAGGAATTGCCGGGGCCGCCGCCGGTCAGCGCCATCACCAGGTCGAAGCTCTTGATCGCGATGTGCGACAGGATCAGCAGCACGCTGAAGAACACCGGGCGCAGCGACGGGATCAGGATGCGGCGGTAGATGGTGGGCAGTGATGCGCCATCGACCTGTGCCGCCTTGATGATGGAGTCGTCGATGCCGCGCAGGCCGGCGAGGAATAGCGCCATCACGAAGCCGGAGCTCTGCCACACCCCGGCGATGACCACGGTGTAGATCGCCATGTCCGGGTTGACCAGCCAGTCGAAGGTGAAGTCGGTGAAGCCGAGGTCGACCACCACCTTTTGCAGCCCCATGTCGGGGTTGAGCATCCACTTCCACGCGGTGCCGGTGACCACGAAGGACAGCGCCATCGGGTACAGGTAGATGGTGCGGAGCATCCCTTCGGCGCGGATTTTCTGGTCCAGCAGCACGGCCATCAGCAGGCCGACCAGCAGGCAGAACAGGATGAACAGGCCACCGAAGAGGCCAAGGTTGGCCGCAGCGGTCCACCAGCGCTCGTTTTCGAACAGCGCCTGGTATTGCACGAAGCCGGCCCACTCGTAGCGCGGCATCAGGCGGGACTCGGTAAACGAGAGCCAGCCGGTCCAGGCGATGAAGCCGTAGACGAAGATCAGGCTGGCAGCCAGCGTCGGCGACAGTACCAGCTTGGGCAGCCAGCGGTCGGCCAGCGCGTGCAGGCTGCCTTGGGATGAAGATCCGGACATGATGATTCCTTGCTGTCTCGGTACAAAAACACGGCGACCGGTCCGCCCGCCTGGGGCGGACCGGTCAGACCGGCGGCGGGGAGCCACCGGTGCCGCGGATCACACACTGCTTAGAGCCTGTTCACGATCTGCTGCGATTTGATTTCAACTGGGGCGATACGGCGTTAAGTACGATTCATGTCTGCGCATTTACTACTTGTAAACGCCGCTTCCTCAGCCGTTTTCGCCTTGTCTCGCACGAGCTCGCTAGATCGTGAATACGCTCTTAGCGCACGGCGCCGGCACGGGCCAGACGTTCGGTGGCCTGTTGCGCGGTCATGCTGGAGTTCATGAACTGCGAGATCACGTCCACCATCGCGCCTTCGGTGGCGGACGGCATCGCCATCTTGTGGGCGAAGCTCGGCACCAGCTTGCCACCCTTGGAGGCGGCGCTCATGTCGAAGCTGGACTTCTTGGCGCAGTCGTCAAACTTGGCCATCGGCGTGTCGAGACGGGCCGGGATCGAGCCCTTGTTGAGGTTGAACACTTCTTGGAACGCCGGGCTCATCACGGTGGCGGCCAGCTTGGCCTGGGCCTGTACCGCGGCCGGGTTTTTCTGCTGGAACATCGCCAGGCTGTCGATGTTGAAGGTGAACGCATTCTGGGTACCCGGTGCATCGGTGCAGATGAAGTCCTTGCCCGGTACCTTGCCGGCGGCGGTGAATTCACCCTTCGCCCAGTCGCCCATGAACTGCATGCCGGCCTTGCCGTTGATCACCATGGCGGTGGCTAGGTTCCAGTCGCGGCCGGCGGCGCCCTTGTCGATGTAGGTCTTCACCTTGCCCAGGGTCTCGAACACCTTGACGGTGGTCGGGCCGGCGAGGGTGGCCTTGTCCAGCTTCACGAACGCCTTGTTGTAGTAATCGGCACCGCCCACGCCCAGCGCCACCGATTCAAACAGGGTGGCGTCCTGCCACGGTTGGCCGCCGTGGGCGATAGGCTGGATGCCTGCCTTCTTCAGCTTGTCGGCGGCGGCAAAGAATTCCGGCCAGGTCTTCGGCACCGTGGCGCCGGCCTTCTTGAAGGCTTCCGGGTTGGCCCACAGCCAGTTCACGCGGTGTACGTTGACCGGTGCGGCCACGTACTTGCCCTTGTACTTCATCACGCGGCTGACCACCGGCGGCAGCTGCTTGTCCCAGTTGCCTGCGCGGGCTACGGCGTCGATGTCCGCCAGCACGCCTTCGGCGCCCCACTCCTGGATCGCCGGGCCCTTGATCTGGGCGGCGGTCGGCGGGTTGCCGGATACCACGCGTGTCTTCAGCGCGGTCATCGCGTTGTCACCGCCGCCACCGGCAACGGCAAAATCCTTCCAGGTCACGCCCTGGGCGCTCATCATCTTTTTCAGTTCGGCGACGGATTTGGCTTCGCCACCGGAGGTCCACCAGTGCAGGACTTCCACGTCGGCGGCCTGGGCGGCAACAGGGAACAGACTGGCTGCCAGCACGGCCGCGCTCAGACGTTTCAGTTTCATAACTCTCTCCTTCTGTAGTTGTGATGTCCGCAGGGATTTTTTTGTGATGCGGATGATCGTGTCCCGGCGGCGGCACCCCCAAAACGGGGCGGCGCACAGGATTGCTTGCACTATAGCGGGGACTTAGTAAGTTTTGTGTAAGGATTGCGGGGGAATGGCGTAAGGAAAAGGGGCGCGGATCGTGCACCGCGTCATGACATCGGCGAAAAGCTTGCCTTTGCTGGCAGGAGTGTTTGCTGCGCTGCACCAAAAAGCGGTGCTGTAGTGTGTCAACTACACACGCGGCAAATTTTCGGCGCCGTTTTAGTGCGGCAACAACGCGAAATCGACGCTGGCGACCAGGCCGTGCGGCAGATTGTCGGACAGCACGATGCGGGTGTGATGGCGGCGCGCGATCTCCTGCACGATGGCGAGGCCGAGGCCGCAGCCCTTGCCCTGGCCTTCGGCGCGGCCGCGGTAGAAGCGGGCGAACACCTGCTCGCGCTCGCTCTCGGGAATGCCGGGACCGTTGTCGCACACCTGCAGCGTTACCGTGCCGGCACCGCGCAGCAGCTTGACGGTGACCTCGCCGCCGGGCGGCGTGTACTGGATGGCGTTGTCGATCAGGTTGGCCAGCAGTTCGCGCAGCAGGCCGCCGTGGCCGGCGACCGGCAGCGCATCGTCGGCGGCCTCCAGCCCGAGGTCGATATCGCGCGCCAGTGCCAGCGGCACCGCCTCGCTGGTGACCTCGCGCGCCAGCTGGCGCAGGTCCAGCGCCGCCAGCTGCAGCCCGGCCTCCGGCTCGGCACGCGCCAGCGCCAGCAGCTGGTTGATCAGGCGGATGGAGCGCGCGACGCTGGTTTCCACCTGCTGCAGCTGGCGGCTGGCGCTGGCGACATCCGGCGGCGTGGCGGCCAGCTCGGCGCGCACCAGCTCGCTCTGCGACTTCAGCCCCGCCAGCGGCGTGCGCAGCTGGTGGGCTGCGTCGGCGATGAAGCGGCGCTGCTGCGCCACCTGGCCGTCGACCTCGTGCAGCAGCTCGTTGATGGCGCGCGCCAGTGCGCGTACCTCGGACGGCGCGTTGTCGATCTCGATCGGCGCCAGGTCGCGCGGCGAGCGGTTTTCCACGCTGCGGCGCAGGTGGCGCAGCGGCGACAGGCCGCGGCTGATGCCGGCCCACACCAGCACGCTGGTCAGCAGCATCACCGCCAGCAGCGGCAGGCCCATGTCGCGCAGGATCTTGCGGGCCAGCTCGGCGTTCAGCGCCCGGCTTTTCGCCACCTGCACCAGCATCAGCTCCGGCCGCTCCGGGGTGCCGGCCGGCAGGTACAGCGCGGCGACGCGCACCGCCAGCCGCTTGATGCGGCCATCGTAGAAGAAGGTTTCCCCCGGCTTGCGCTGCAGGCTGGCCGGCGGCCGCGGCATCGCCGGCTCGCCGAGCAGGAAGGCCTCCGGCGGCGAGCTGACCATGTAGTAGATGCGGTCGTCCGGATCCTGTTCCAGGATCTCGCGCGCCGCCTGCGGGAAGTCGATGTAGAAGCCGTTGCCGAACGGTTTCACCTGCCGCGCCAGCGCGCGCGAGGACTTGGCCAGCGAGCGGTCGATCACCTCGCCGGCGTAGCTCATCGCCATGCTGTGCGCGAGGAAAGCGGCGCCCAGCCACAGCACCAGCTGCGGCAGCAGCAGCCACAGCAGCAGCTGGCGGCGCAGCGACAGCTGGCGGGGGCGGGCGGCGCTCATGCGGCCAACCTTACGCGCCGGCGTCAAGCCGGGCCAGCAGGTAGCCCAGCCCGCGCACCGCGCGGATGCCGACGCCGCTGCCGTCCAGCTTCTTGCGCAGGCGGTGCACGTACACCTCCACCGCATTGGCGCCGACTTCCTCGCCGTCACCGGACAGCTCGCCGGCGATCTGCTCCTTGGTCACCACGCGGTCGGCGTGGGCCATCAGGATGTCGAGCAACTGCAGCTCGCGCGCCGACAATTCCAGCGCCTGCTGGTCGGCCCACGCGCGCTGCCCGCCGCGGTCCAGCCGCAGGCGGCCGAAGCGCAGCTCGTCGCGCACGTTGTCGGCGACGCGGTGGCGGCGCAGCAGCGCACGGATGCGCGCCTCCAGCTCCGGGAATTCGAAGGGTTTGACTAGGTAGTCGTCGGCACCGGCGTCCAGCCCGGCGACGCGGTCTTCCATGCTGTCCAGCGCGGTCAGCAGCAGGATGGGCAGCGCCGGGCGGTGCACGCGCACGTTGCGCAGCACCTGCAGGCCGTCGAGGCCGGGCAGGCCGATATCGAGGATCACCGCGTCGAACGGCTCGGCCAGCAATTGCTGCTGCGCGGCGAGGCCGTCGGCGGCGTGGCTGACGCTGAAGCCGAGCTGGCCCAGGCGGGTGAGCAGGGCATCGGCGAGGACGGCGTCGTCTTCGGCTAGGAACAGTTTCATGGGGCATCCGGCTGCGGGCTGAGACAAGCCGTGATGTTAGAAGCTCGCGCCGGCTTTGGCGAGGGGAAAGGTTGGCCGCAGCTGCGGCCAACCTTGGGAATGGCTGCCCGGCTGGGGCCGGGTAGCAGGCTGGTGGCTTACATCATGCCTAGTGTGCGCGGCAGCCACAGGGTGATGGCCGGCACGTAGGTGATCAGCATCAGGTAGCCGATCATCACCAGGATCCACGGCGCACAGGCCTTGGTGACATCGGTCAGCCTTGCTTGTCTTGGTCGGTGTTGCTGCCGACTTCCCAGGCCTGCAATGAGGCGACGTGGTGCTGCAGGTGGCTATCGACTTATCTCGCGCCTTTGCCATTGTCAGGCTGGATTGCCGCAGGCCGGTTTCTTGGCGGTCAGCCAAGGATTGGGGGAGGGCTGGGCTGCGTCGAACTGGTACTGCGCGCTGTCGCGTGTCTTTGGTACTTGGGAGGGGGCTTGCTGATGTTGTCATTTTACCTGACGGCAAAGCCCAGTGGTGGTGTGAATTCCGCCTTTACTGTGAAGGCAGTGAAGGCGGATTTGTTTTTTATTGCTTTCTAGGAATAATGTTTATTCCTTCGCAATCATCCCATGCTACTTTGCAGTTCATTTTCTCATTGGGTAGAACAGCGAAGGTATAGTATATGTTTTTTCTGCTGCGATCGAGTTGTCCACTCCACTTGAATGAGTAGTCAGCACCTTTTTTGGTCAGTGTAGGAGCTTTGGAATTTCCATTTTCAGGGTAATTTCCTCTGAAGTAGAATAGCTCAATAAGTGTTTTGTATTTTTTATCAAAAACATAAAAGCTATAGTGAGTGCTGGTTTGGTCGTATTTGTTAGGAATGTTTTCTGTGGTGTATTTCATGTAGATATAATCTTTATTGCTGAATAAAATTCCCATGAAATTATTGTCTTTGTTTTTTGGTATTCCGCTAACATCAAACCGGTATAACTTGCCGTTTTCGTTGATCTGTAGTTCGCCGTCTTCTGAATATTCTTTATTGCCGAGATTGGTGTATTTTCTCTCTTCTGCCGTGTATCTTCTCTTGGTTGAAACTAGCCTTCCTGTTATATTTTCTTTCGAGTCAATCAGGACTGGATAGTGACCATCAAGCGAAAATATCCTGCTGCGCTCATTGTCTGATTTTTTTTCATTGTCCTTTATATATTCGTATGCTCTACATGCTTGTGGTTCCTGGATTTTTTCGCACTCTAGACGATAGTAACGTGTTTCTTCAGTTTCAGCTAATGCAGAGTGAGAAAAAAATAATACTAATGTTGCTAAGTAAATTGCATTTTTCATAGGTGCCTAACGATTTTTGCAGTTGTCAATAAGGGGTAGAGGGTCGAAACGGCCAGCTAGACCAAGACCAGGTCCAGGTTCTTTTCTGGCTTCAAAGTGCAGATGCCCTCCCGTTGTGATAGTGGTCATGCCCACTGCATTTCCACTACAACCGCTTGTGCCGATTATGTCGCCAGCCTTGACAAATATTTGTTTGTTATTATTTGGTTTTTCTATCGAGATGGCTTCCATGTGTGCATAGAAAAAATATACCGTTTCTTGAGAGCCAACTTTGCTTTTACAGTAATCACGCTTTTCCGCTGGCAAATCATTCAAATCAACCTCCAGTACCACACATTTTCCATAGTTTTTACCTGGCTTTTTATCCTGATCCACTATTATGGCTACTCGTGCGTTGGCTACTGCTCGCAGTGGCGTCCCAACGTTTGCTTGCAGATCGATGCCTTGGTGCGCACGCGGTTTTCCATCTTTATCTTTCCGAACCATGCCAAATGTGGCGGAACGTTTGCTTGCCAAGCGCGCAGTACGGATGGTGCAGTGTGGCAAGGGATCGACCCACTGTTCGACAGTGCTTGCTGGTTGTGGAGTCGGCGGTGTGCCAGGTTGTTGAGTAGGTTGAGGAGGTTTAGGGAGCGATGGCTGCTTTTTTGCCGGAGCAGACTTTCCTTGAGGCATTTGTACTGCAGGGCCACCTAACTTGGTAAAAACATCGGCCATCCGTGCGGTCTGGTAACTACTGGGGTCAACCATGAAATGGTCAGGACGAAGCCGCGCATCGACCAAGTCGTAGGCTAGCCAGTAGCGATACGCGGGTTGGTACTTACCCCCAAATTTTTTTGAGTATGTGTTAGCTAACACTTGGCCATTTTTTTTACCTAGCTGTATCGAAAAAATTGCACCTGATTTTTTTTCTTCGATCAGATTTTTAATAACTGAATTTGCCCCTGAAGCTCCTTCGTGATGCGCTAAATACGCCAGCTTAACTTTCTCTACATCATTCAGACTGTCTACCGGCAATCCATATTTTTTTTTCAAGGTGCGCAGGTTGATCTGGATGTAACAAGCTGCGGCATCAATGGAGAGTTCTGCATTGGTTCGCCAATCCAGTACGGTATCCCAACCTGGGGCCGGTTTGGTTTTTTGAATACATTCGTACAGTTTTGATTGCTTGTCGCAAGACACGTCTTTCCACATGGCGGGCAGGCATTGCATCAATCCCACTGCGGAGCTGCTATCTGCCTTGCCGTTTTCCAGCCACTCTCCTTTGCGGTTTTTCGCGGCTTCCACCTGCATGAAGGCTGCCAGTGCTTGAGGGGACAGGCCATATTTCTTAGCCGTTTCAATAATACACTTCCGGTATTTCTCGTTTACCGGCGCCAACAGCAGGTTTTCACTGGTGAATATTGGCGCGATAACCTGTACGGGTTTGCCGTCCTCCAGTCGAACCTTTTTCTGATAAGGCTCTGTATCAACCTTCGGCATGGCAGGAGGAAGCTTGTCTTTCCCTTTCGACCGCTTCTGGGGCTGGGGAGGGTTCTTTTGTCGAATCTCTCCCTTGATACTTGCCCGGCTTTGCTGCTGCGCCCCTTCTCTTGCTGTCAGGTTGCCTTTTATTTTGATGGTTCGTGCTTGTAGGATCATGAACTGTTCCCCTAGTGGCACTAGTTCATCTTTGTAGATGGAAACAAATTGGCCAGAAATATCCTTGAAAAATATCTCAATGCCCTTGCTGATGTCCGTAATGTTCAGTCCCGCGACTAGGCCCTCTCTGTTTCCTTTGACTTCCTGTTCCTTGCCATCGTGCTTCACTTTTAACACCGGGTGCTTGATCGGCTGGCTCGCCAGATCAAGTAGCTGCAGTGTCAATTTGCTGTCTGCATCACCGGCAGTGTCTTCACCTTCAATAAGAAGTTTCTGGCCAATTGTCAGGTGGTGACGGCTATGTTTGGTAAAGTGGTTCAGCTGGGCAATCTGCTCAATGTCCAGACCCAGCCGATGGCAAATTTTCCATAAGCTGTCTCCAGCCTTAACTGTATAGGTTTTCACGACTCACTCCCGTCTAACTCTGTGGCGTGCCTGTCATCTTCATCACTAATGCCAGGGTGGTCATCTCCGTCATCGTTGTTGCTTTCTTCTTCCGAAGCATATAAAGCTGTCCAGGCTTCTTCCTGCCCCAGAATGGCGTCGTACTGTTGATGGGTTTCTGATTCGACAAGCTTGCTGATAGCAATGTTGGAAATATCCTGTTTCAGCAGTACGTGTTTTTCATCCGAGTCCACCATATGGGCAGTTGCTTTCTGCGGTGTTTCTCCATCCAGAGACATCAGCATCACACTTCTAGCCTGTGGCCCTATCGATGAGAACTCTGGGAATGTGGCAAACAGGCTGTCGCCACCACTCATCACATGTTCCGCCCCCTTCACACTCACCGTGCCGGGACAGTGCACCTCGATATTGCCGCCGGTCATGCGGATGTAGGCGCCACTGCCGACGTTAAGCAGGATTTCCTTGGCGGCGGCGATGTGGATATTGTCCTTGCACGAGGTCACCGCTACATCCCTATCCGCCGTCAGCTCCATGGCATCGCTCTGTGCCTGTAGCTGCACCTTGCCGCGGGCGGCGATCAGCTTCAGGCTGACCTTGTCCTTCACCCCGGCCACGAACAGGCTGATGTGCTGGCCGACGTTGTGCAGCCAGCGTCGGCCCGAGGTCTGGTTGAGGTCGCGTTGCGCCACCTGGTCGATGTTGCTGCCTGCGGCCAACGTCAGGGAGTTGTCGGTGGTGGCGGCCAACCCTGCCGGGGCGGACAGGATCATGAGCGGTTGCTGCCCGGCCTGGGCTGATCCCTTTCCTTGGGCGGCGCTCTT
>Ga0209211_10003518_pt1 | contig 25389 bp, 18 predicted proteins | sample RifGroA2_FD_183992 | JGI IMG/M metagenome (GOLD analysis project Ga0209211, IMG submission 183992) | Groundwater microbial communities from Rifle, Colorado, USA - Groundwater A2 (SPAdes) (version 2) | ecosystem: Environmental > Aquatic > Deep subsurface > Groundwater | place: Rifle, Colorado...
GAACTCCCAGATGCAGGAAGTTGACCTGATGGCAGTTCGGCGGGATATTCTCAGCCATCATTTTATCAAAGAGGCGGTCGTCGAGCGGGATCTGCCGGCGACGCTGAGGGTGACGATTCAGGAACGCGTTCCGCTCGCAATCATCAACGGCGCGCAGATTTTGTACCTGGACGACGACGGTGTGGTCCTGCCGCACTCAATCTCGAAGAACCTGTTCGATCTGCCGGTATTGACCGGTCTGCCGGACGATGCTTCGCTGACACCGGGTGCGACGCTGAAAAATCCAGACATCCAGGAAGCTCTGCAGATCCTTGCATCCTCCAAACTGGCGAGCAAGGAGCTCTATCACCTGATCTCCGAAGTCCGACTGCGGAACGGCGGTGATATCGTCCTTTACGCGGCGGAACGGGGCGTTCCGATCATTTTCGGTCATGGCGATATCGCCAGCAAGTTGGTTCGGCTGGAGGCGTTTTGGGAACAGGTCGTGAGCGAACGCGGCCCGGAGTCTCTGCAATACGTCGATCTCCGGTTTGACGAACAGGTGGTTGTTCGCTGGAATCGGAAGAAGAGTTAGACAACACTATCTCGCATACGGGTCCGCAGGCGGCCCGCCGGCATTGAAAGGAAGAGCATGCGGTATGACACATGATATAGCAGTTGGACTTGATATTGGCACGACAAAAGTGTGCGCCATCGTAGCTTCGCCGGATGAGACACATCCGGGCAAGCTGAACATTTTGGGTATTGGGAAGAGTTCATCCGACGGATTGACGCGCGGCGTCGTCACGAACATTGAAAAGACCGTTCGCTCCATTCAAACGGCGGTCGCAGACGCGCAAGCACAATCCGGCGTGAAAATCTCGTCAGTCACCGTCGGCATTGCGGGGGATCATATCCAGAGCTTTCAGAGCCGCGGTGTCGTGGCAATCAGCCGTCCGGAGAATGAGATCTCGCAGGACGATGTCGACCGGTTGATTGAAGATACAAAGAAGGTCGCGCTTCCCTCTGACCGAAAGATCATTCACGTCATTCCGCAGCAGTTTATCGTCGACGGGCAGGATGGCATTTACGATCCCGTTGGAATGTCGGGCGTGCGCATGGAAGCAATCGTGCATATCATCACTGGGCTTGTGACCGCGGCGCAAAACATCTACAAATGCGTGCAGCGGGCAGGACTTCATGTGAACGACATGGTGCTGGAGCCGCTGGCATCCAGCTATGCCGTTCTTGACGATGAAGAGAAGGAAGTCGGCGTTGCCCTTCTCGACATCGGCGGCGGAACGACCGACCTCGCCGTGTTCGAAGAGCGGACGATCCGGCACACGGCGGTCATCGGTATCGCGGGAAAGAAGGTGACCGACGACATACGCAAGGGTTTGGGAATTCTTACCGAGCAGGCCGAAAAAATCAAGCAGGAGCATGGTTACGCTTTCATGCCCGCGATAGTAAACAATGAGCCGATTGTCCTTCCGGGCATCGGTGGCAGGCCGCCGATCGAGATCGACAAGAAACTTCTCTGTCAGGTCATTCAGCCCAGAATGGAAGAGATTCTGGAAATTGCGTCGATGGAGATCAAGCGCTCCGGGTACTCGAAACATCTTTCGGCAGGCGTTGTGCTGACGGGAGGCGGTTCGCTCATCAAAGGAACGGCAGATCTCGCCCGCGAAGTTCTCGGCATGCCGGTGAAGATTGGAATCCCGTCGGGTTTCGGAGCCGGCCTTATCCACGAGATTGAGAATCCGATCTATGCGACAGGCGTTGGGCTTGTGATTCACGAGTTCAAGCATCGCGATCGATCAGCAATCACCGCCTCGGTCACGCCGGAAAAGGGAAAGGGCTCCGTCAAGAACATTTTCAACAGGATGAAGACGTGGTTTGATGAGCTGTGAGGGTGCATGCGGTAAAAAGTATCCGAGTAATAAGTAAAGAGTAGATGCCTGGAGGATTCAAGGTGCATGATTTTCGGAAACTCGATGTATATAGGCGGGCTCTCGAGTTTTCGAGTACGGTCCGAAGGATAACAAGGAAGTTTCCAAGAGAGGAAATGTTCGGACTCGTTTCTCAATACCGCAGGGCTGCTGATTCCATCGTGCTTAATATTGCTGAGGGAGCTGGGAGTTCTTCAAAACGAGAATTTGCAAAGTTCTTAGGTTACTCCATTCGATCAGGGTATGAGTGTGGATGTTGCGCAGATATCTCAACAAAAGAGAACTTTGTAACAAAGGACGAATATGCCAGTCTGATCGACGAGACAAATCAAATCGTCTCAATGTTGATCGGCCTCCAGCGTACACTAAGATCGTAGGCATTGTAGGCTGACTGAATGTTCCCTTAGATACATTTTGCCCAGTACTCGGTGCTAGATAACTTGCTACTCACATACTTACTACTTGCATACTTACTACCATCGATCTTTTTCACATCCTGACTTTAGATCAGATTTTTCGATATCAACAACCTATCAAATTCACTAACTCAAGGAGATGTCACCGTGATTGAACTTGACACCTTAGCGGACCGCGGGGCAAAGATTCGTGTCGTTGGCGTTGGCGGCGGTGGTGGAAACGCCGTCAACAGCATGATCGACAGAGGGTTGACAGGCGTGGATTTCATCGCCATCAACACCGACTCCCAGGCGCTGGAACGCAATAACGCGTCGCAGAAGATCCAGGTCGGAAAAACCCTGACCAGGGGCCTCGGTGCGGGCGCCGATCCTACCATTGGCCATCGTGCCGTGGAGGAGGATCGCGAAGAAATTGCGCGAGCTATCGGAGGCAGCGACATGGTATTCGTTACTGCCGGCATGGGCGGTGGAACCGGAACAGGCGGTGGACCGATCGTCGCGAATATCGCGAAGAGTCTCGGTGCGCTCGTCGTTGGAATCGTTACGAAGCCCTTTAATAGTGAGGGAAAGCGGCGGATGGGTCAGGCGGAAGACGGGATTGAGGAATTGAAGAAGCAGGTGGACACGCTGATCGTCATACCGAATCAGAAGCTGCTCGATATCATCGACCGGCATACACCGCTGCTCGATGCGTTCGAGCTGGCAAACGAAGTACTCTACAATGCAACACGCGGAATCTCGGAGCTTATCACGGTGCCCGGACTGATCAACGTCGATTTTGCAGACGTCCGCACGGTGATGCGCGAAATGGGCGATGCGCTCATGGGTTCCGGCGTCGCGACAGGCGAAAATCGCGCAGTGGAAGCGGCTCACGCAGCTATTTCGAGTCCGCTTCTTGACGGCGTTTCGATCGCCGGCGCACAGGGCATCCTCATCAATGTCACGGGCGGCAAAAACATGTCACTCGTCGAAGTGGACGAGGCGACCAGCGTCATTCACGATGCCGCCGGTGATGATGCCAATGTCATTCTCGGTACCGTGGTCGATGATAACATGAAGGACGAGATCATGGTGACCGTCATCGCCACAGGATTCAACAAGAAGGCGGTCGCTGCCAAGCAGCCGCCAAAAGCGGCAACGAAGCTTATCGACCGGATTCCAACGGGTCCGGGCGATTTGCAGAAGTTCGACGAACCGACGTTCCTGCGCCGCGGCATCGACATCTCGATTCAGGCACAGCGCGAGCAGGAAAAGGGCGACGAAAAAATTGACAAGGCTGATCCGGAGAAACCGGCTTTCTTGCGGAAAATCATGGATTAGCTGGTACAAGCAGGAAGGTGACCTTCATCTCTGATCGGTCTCAGATGAAGGTCACCTTCTGCAAAGCTGTGGTCTGCCGGGGGCTTCCACCCTCACGGCATGTTCGATCACGGATACACCGTCATCTCCATCTCCGCGGGGGAGCTAAGACTCCGCGGGGATTTTTTATGTACCCCCGAGGAGAGGCTCTTGCGGAGGTTATCTGCTCAGGTGGAGGTTACCTTCATCCGGAATTTTCTGGACGAAGGTAACCTCCGCCAACCTATGCAACCCGCGCATCATGATGCAGATTCCATGAGCTGAAACCCTCCCGCCTCGAGGCGGCATCCGTCTCGACAAACTCTGCGTGCAATAATTTCAGAGATTTTTCCAGGTTCGCTGCGTCGATGACGAAGACCGTGCTGTGCACCGAGATTCCTTCATAACTCAGGTGCACGGATATTCCGGCATTCGTTAGAATCGAATGCACGCGTGACTGAATCGGCTGCTCCCCGCGCCCGTACGTCCCCACAACGCTTACGATCGCCTCTTGTTGATAGATTTCTGCTCCCTCGTGATGGCGAAGCTCCGCGAGAAGTGATTCGATATGCCGGTCATCGCTTGTTACCAGCAACACGCCCGTTTCAGAGCTCGACACGAACTCGATCCCCTTTTTGTAGCGTTCAAGTACATCAAAAATGTGATGGACGAAGTGCACCGTATTCATGCGCTTGTTCTTGCGCAAGGCAATGGAGCAGATCCCTTTCCTCCCGGTGATGGACTTCACGCCCAGGTGCGCCGGCCCGTGAGTTTCTCTGATAAGCGTTCCGGGATGTGTCGGATTCCGTGAATTCAGAATCCGGACCGGGATATTGCTCTCCAGGGCGGGTGTCAGCGTGCTGGGATGAATTACCTTCGCGCCAAAGTGCGCCAGCTCCGTCGCTTCTTCGGCGGAAAGCTCCTGGATTGACAAAGCATCGGGCACCACGCATGGATCAGCACTGAGAATACCGTCGGTATCAGTCCATATCTCGATCTCTTTGGCTCCCAACGCAGCACCGATGATGGAAGCCGAGTAATCTGATCCGCCGCGTCCAATCGTTGTTATGCATCCTTGAGGTGATTGTCCGACAAAACCCTGCGTCACCACTACACTGTATTCGTCAAGCAGCGGCAGCAGCACTTTCGGCGCCTTCGTATTGATCACATCAAAAAGCGGAGTGGCATTCGTGAATTCCCCGTTTGTGATGAGATACTCCGTCGAATCCACGAGCGCGGCGGAAATCCCCCGGTCAAGCAGTGCACGGAGCAGCAACTGAGAGGACCAGCGTTCTCCAAAAGAGACAATTGCATCGCATTGACGATCGGAAGCTCTCCGACCAACGGATATTCGCCGGAGACTCTTTTCCACCTCTTTGCAGTCCGATCTGACCAGATTGTTGAACTCATTCCGGCGACTTTCATCAATCAATTCCGACGCGATCGTTTCGTGCCGGATACGCACCAGATCAAGCTCCCCTTTCGCCTTGAGAAGGCCGCCCCCCGACGCAACGCGAACGATCCCCAGCAGGGCATTGGTGACTCCGCCACATGCCGATGTCACAACGACCAAAGGTTCGCCGCTTCTCAACCCGATGATACGAACCGCATTCGCGATCGCCTTTGCATCCTGCACCGATGTGCCGCCAAACTTGAGAACCTTCAATTGATATCCCTTTCTTTGCTGGCCTTGACGAAGGTTACCTTCACCGCTGTTTTCGCCGAGAGGAAGGTAACCTTCTGCTCTGCCGGCAGAGCCTGCCTACCCCAGGAAATCCTTGATCAAACGGTTTAGTTCTTCAAACTCGATCAAGAACGCATCGTGCCCGTACGGAGACTCGATCTCCCGATACTCCGCGCCGGAGATGAGAGCCGCGATTTCTTTTTGTTCCTCCGCCGGATACAGCACATCAGATGAGATTCCTACGCACATGGTTTTTGCGCGAACAAGCCCGAGCGCTTCTGCGAGTGATCCTCTCCCTTTCGCCACATCGTGCAGATCCATGGCACGTGTGATTGCTACGTAGGTCGCAGCATCAAACCGGTCGACGAGTTTCTCACCCTGATAGCGGAGGTAGCTTTCGATCTGAAACCCGGCAGTTGACAATTCATTGAAGACTCCGCGACCCACCTGCCCTTCCTGGCGCGCCTGACCAAATTTCCTCTCGAATGATTCTCTGCTTCGATACGTGATCATCGCGATCATTCTGGCAAGCGCCAATCCGCGCTCCGGTTGTTCGGTGTAGTTCCCGTCATTCCATGCCGGATCACTGAGAATCCCCAGGCGGGCCACCTCGTTGAGTCCGATGCACCAGGCTGAGTGCCGCGCGGCTGTCGCAATCGGAATGATCGCATCGACCATATCGGGGAAGGTCACGCCCCACTCGAGAACCTGCATCCCGCCGAGCGATCCGCCGATAACGGCCTTGAGCCGGCGGACACCAAGCCGCTTCAGCAACTCCCGCTGAACTCGAACCATGTCCCGAACGGTCATCTGCGGAAACGCAGCCCCGTACGGCTTCGAGGTGCGTGGATTGACGCTCGTCGGACCCGTCGTGCCGTAGCAGCTTCCCAGGAAGTTGGAGCAGACGATGAAATGCTCTGCCGGATCGAATGCCCTTCCTTCACCCACGATGCTATCCCACCACCCGAGCTGACCACCCGGCGATTTTCCCGCCGCATGGGCGTTGCCTGTCAGAGCATGACAGATAAGGACCGCATTCGTTCCATCGCGGTTGAGTGTGCCGTACGTCTCGTACGCCACGTCAACCGGAGCAAGGAGCACGCCCGAGTCGAATTGATATGGATGAGATTCGTCAAAAAGCCGGACGGCGTGTGTCTGCACGCGGCGTTCCGCCGTCGCCGCCAATTCCCGCCTCGAAACCGAAGAATCACGCATAGTGTTCACGTTTTTTTCCTTATTGGACCGGTACCGGATCCGCGACCGCTCTGAGAGCCTGATCGAAGTCCTCGATGATGTCCTGGAGATGTTCGATGCCGACCGAAACTCTGACGAGGTCCGGCGTCGTGCCCGACTCGAGCTGCTCCTTATCGCTGAGCTGCTGATGCGTGGTCGATGCGGGATGTATGACAAGCGTCTTCGCGTCTCCAACGTTCGCCAGGAGGCTCGCGAGCTTGAGGTTGTTGATGAACTTGCGTCCCGCCTCACGCCCACCCTTTATACCAAAGACAACGATTCCGCCGTAGGAACCAGGGCGAAGATATTTTTGCGCAAGGGCATACGACGGGTGCTCAGCAAGCCCGGGATAGGCAACCCACTCCACAAGCGGCTGTTCTTTCAGCCACCGAGCGAGTGCGAGTGCGTTCTCGCAGTGACGCTCCACGCGAAGCGAGAGAGTCTCGAGCCCCTGCAGGAAAAGGAACGCGTTGAAAGGACTGAGGCACGGACCGAAGTCACGCAGCTGTTCTACGCGCGCCCGGATGATGAAAGCAATGTTCCCAAAGGGACTTTTCGAGCCGAATGTTTCCCAGAAATTCAGGCCATGATAGCCGGGGCTTGGCTCCGTAAAAACAGGGAAATTTCCGTTGCCCCAATCGAATTTCCCAGAATCGACAATGAGGCCGCCTATCGAGGTGCCGTGACCGCCAATCCATTTAGTTGCCGAGTGAACGATAATATCGGCACCGTGGTCAAAAGGCCGGCAAAGATAGCCGGCTGCGCCGAAAGTGTTGTCCACGATCAGCGGTATGCCGTAGTCATGTGTGACTTTCGCAATCGCCGCTATATCCGGGACACTCAAGCGCGGGTTGCTGATCGTCTCTATGTAAAGAGCTTTCGTCTTGGAACTGATCTGCTTTCGGAAATCTTCTGGAGCGTCTCCTTCGACGAAGCGCGTCTCGATTCCCAACCGTGGAAGTGTCACTTTAAAAAGGTTGTAGGTTCCTCCGTAGAGGAGGCTCGTCGAGACAATATTGTCTCCTGCCTGGGCAATCGCCGAAATGGCGAGAAACTCAGCCGCCTGTCCGGATGCTACCGCCAAAGCCGCGGCGCCTCCTTCGAGTGCGGCGATCCGCTCCTCGAAGACTGCCGTCGTGGGATTCATGATACGCGTGTAAATGTTCCCGAACTGTTGCAGTCCGAACAACGCTGCAGCATGATCCGTGTTGTCGAATGTGTAAGATGTGGTTTGGTAAATCGGCACCGCACGTGCGTTCGTTGCAGCATCGGGCTTCTGCCCGGCGTGCAACTGTAGCGTCTCGAATCGATAGTGCGGCTGCTTTCCGTTGGTACTCATAAGGACTCCTTACATGATGTGTTTGAGAAGTAGTGGAATTATTTTCTTCTTCAGTCAGCGGCCGACACGACAGCGAAAAAACGAATGATGCGATCGTCGGACACTGAGGACACTTCAGAAGGAGCTTAGCAGGTTGGAATTGAGCGGGCGGCGGTGGAAGAGGCTCTAAAACAGAAAACCTCTTCCAGGTATATGCCAGAAGAGGTGATAGTCTTACTCTCCGAGCTCATCTTTCCCGGTTGGATTACACCGGGACGGATTTAGCACCTGACTCCCGATTGCTCGAGACGGTTGCTACGGCTTCAACGGGCCTGTTCCCTCAGCCGTTCTTGATAAGCTACTTCTGGAGTTAATATACAATCGCCGGGACGGTTTGTCAAGTACTAATGAAATAAAAATCGTTTCATCGCATTCGTCCATGATTCATTGCTTCTCAAATAGCCTTTCCCTACTTTTTTACTATGATAGAGCGCAAAAATCTGTCTGGAATTGATCTGATCCGTCAAATGGATATGAAGCAATTAGCCTTCACATGGTCAACCATGGCTGTAATCAAGCGCGTACAAGTTGTTGTTTTTCTGGGTACAGTGCTGTTGCCTCTTTGTGTTCAGGCACAGCAGCGCATCGAGAGCCAAATCAGAATCGCCCGTCTAAAGTACAGCGGCGGAGGCGACTGGTATAACGACCCGTCTGCGGAAGTGAATCTCCTGAAGTTCATTAAGGAAAATACGACGATTGATGCAGACCCGCAGTATGAATTTGTCGATATCTCAAGTGAGAAGTTGTTTTCATACCCAATTCTGTTTATGACCGGCCACGGCAACATCGTTTTTTCCGATTACGAAGTTCAGCGGCTGCGGTCATATCTCACGAATGGTGGTTTCCTCTATGCCGACGACGATTATGGAATGGATAAGGCGTTCAGGCGTGAGATGAAGAAAGTCTTTCCTGATCAGAATCTTGTCGAACTCCCGTTCAGATTCGGACTTTACAGTTGTCATTTCAACTTTCCGAACGGGGTGCCGAAAACACATGAGCACGACACGAAACCCGCGCAGGGTTTTGGATTGTTCAACAAAGGACGACTTTGCGTCTATTATACATTCGAGGCAAACCCGAGCGACGGATGGGTTGATCCGGAGGTCCATGGAGATCCAGAGCCTGTCCGGCTAGAAGCGTTGAGGTTTGGGACGAATATCGTGGTTTGGGCCCTGAGTCATTGACCTCAGATGATTCAGGCGAAGATCGGTCAATTGGTGAATAGTTAATTGGTTAACTGGCCAGACAACCTACCCACTAACCAATTAACCAATTAACCAGTTAACCAGTTAACCAGTTAACCAATACGTCAATCGAAATAGACTGCCTGGCAGATCCGATTTGTGTTACTTAAGATATGCCTGGGTACAGTTTCGAAGATCTGGAAGTCTACCGTGCAGCCCGGGAGTATCGGAAGAAGATCTTTGCTCTCACAAGGAGACTTCCAGCAGAAGAGAAATATAATCTGACGTCGCAAATGCGTCGTGCGGCGACGTCGTTGACGAACAATATTGCAGAAGGACACGGTAGGTACCATTATCAAGAGAACATTCAATTTCTAAGGCACTCGCGCGGATCGCTGGAAGAACTCATCGATGACATCAACATCTGCATCGATGAACAGTATATTCCTGAAGATGAGATGAATGATTTGAAATCCGAAGGATACAGTCTCCTCCGGAGAATAAATGGATACATCGCCTACCTTCGCGGTCGCAAGGCATCGGCGTCATAGAACAATCACCAATTAACCACTTAACTCATTAACCGATCAGTTCCGGCTTGTCGTCAGCGTCTTCCATACTCACCGACATTCTTGCCCGTCTCGACGCCACTCGGCGCCGACAGAATGCTATTGCCCTGCAGGCCAACTCGCTCTTGTTTGGCACAGTGATGCTTCTTTCTGTGGCAGCGGCACTACTCCTTGAGCTTGCGTTCAGACTTAACACGACAGGTCGCACGCTGTTGTTCGTCATTGTTGTTCTGATCCTCGGCGGCGTTTTTGTCTGGCACGTTGCGCGACCTCTGTTACGATCGCTCGGCCTTCTCCGTTCAGCGGACGATTTTTCACTTGCAGCGCTTGTTGGATCGCATTTTCCTCAGATACACGACAGGCTCCTCAACATACTCCAACTCCACCGGGAGCTTCAGAGCGGCAAGTCTCTTTACTCGCCCGAGCTCATTGATGCCTCATTTCAGGACCTGGCTCAAAATATCAGCGGACTCGATTTCTCCACCTCGCTTGACGACTCGACCATCAAGCGATCAGCAAAAGTTTTCTCCGCAACCGTTTTTGGCGCTCTCATCCTTGTCGTTGCATCGCCTTCTCAGTTCTCACAGTCACTGAACCGAATCGTTCATTTCAGAACTCCGTTCGCCGTTCCTTCGGAATTCATTTTTGATGTCTCGCCGGGAAACGCCGATGTCGCCAAGGGCCAGACCGTACAGGTTGCGATTCGCGTCCAGCCGGCAGGACCCACGTCGTTCCTTGCACGGCAATCGCTGACATTTTCCTGGCGGACGGAAGGAGCGGAGTCTTTCGAGACAGTCGCTCTCCACCCCGATTCCACTGAAATTTTCCGGACAACGCTGCCGGGCCTGACCGGATCAACCGAGTATTACGCAACCGTCAGCAACACCGAGAGTGACCATTACCGGCTAACGGTCGTCGACAGACCGGTCATACGATCGTTCCAGGTCAGGCTTGAGTATCCAGCCTATACCAAGCTCCCGGCAAGAGCTCAGCAAGAGTTCATCGGCGACATCACGGCGCTCGCCGGAACAAGAATCGCTCTCTCGGGCAAGGCAAGTAAGGACCTCAAGCAGGGCAAAGCTGTTTTTGGTTCGGGAAACCCGGCTCCGCTGATGGTTGACAATCAGAAATTTTCGGCATCGTTTCGCCTCGAGAAAGAAACCGACTATCATCTTGAGCTTACGGACACGGAAAACCTCACCAACGCCGATCCGGTGCTCTATCAGATCAAGATTGTACCTGACGAATCCCCTTCTATTGCGGTGATTCAACCCGGTAAGAACGTTGATCTCGCTGGCGACAAATCGATCCGTCTCGCCATCCAGGCCAGAGACGATTTTGGTTTTTCAAGTCTCAGGGTCGGCTATCGGTTGATCCATTCGAGATATGAGAAACCGTGGGAGGCCTACAAGTTTCTCCCCGTCCCTGTAGCTTCATCTTCTGCGACAGAATTCGAGCTGCCTTACACGTGGGATCTTTCTCCCCTCCGGCTTGCGCCAGAGGATGTCGTCGAATACTTCGCCGAAGTGTTTGATAATGACGTCGTGCGCGGTCCGAAAAGCGGCCGAAGTCAGCTCTATCTGATCCGACTTCCGTCACTCGAAGAGGTGTTTGCCGAGCTGGACAAAGGACACGAGACATCTTTCGACGATCTCAAACAGACGCTCCAGGACGCCAGGCAGCTGAAGGACAAGATCGAGTCCATCAACCAGGACATCAAGAAGAATAAGGAGATGGACTGGCAGCAAAAGAAGAAGATGGAGGAAATGGCCAGGAAGTACCAGGATGTCCAGAAGAAGCTCGATGATGTGAAGAAACGGCTGGATGAGATGGTCCAGAAAATGGACCAACAGCAGGTACTGTCTGATGAGACGATGCAGAAGTATATGGAGCTCCAGCAGATGTTTGAGCAGCTCAATTCCGCCGAGCTTCAGCAAGCGCTGAAGCAAATGCAGCAGGCTATGCAGAATGTCAATAAGGAGCAATTACAACAGGCGCTTCAAAAGTTGAGTTTTTCAGAAGAGCGGTTCCGTGAGAGCATCGAGCGGACCATTGAACTCCTGAAGCGGATTCAGATTGAACAAAAGCTCGACGAAGCCCGCAGGCGAGCGGAAGAGTTGGAGAAATCTCAGCAGGAAGTGAGCGAAGCAACCAAACAGGCGACAGAGAATTCTCAGGCGCAAAAAGACCTCGCGAAGAAGCAAATGGACCTTGCGCAGAAGCAAAAGGAGCTCGAGGAAACGACAAGCGACGTCGAGAAGCGCATGGAGGATTTCTTCACCGAGATGCCGGCCGACCAGATGCAGCAACTGAATTCCAAGATGAAACAGGATGCAGTCGCGCAGCAAATGGAGAAAGCCGGCAGTCAGCTTCAAAAAGGTGACATGCAGCAGGCGCAGATGGCGCAACAACAACTCGGACAGCAGCTGCAGGCCCAGTCGAAGCAATTGCAGTCGATCCAGCAAACGATGCTGCAGAAACAAATGCAGCACACACTGAACGAGCTCCGCCGGGCGGCGAACAACATGCTCGAGCTTTCGAAGCGTGAAGAGGCGTTGAAGCAGGAGGCTCAGAACTCACCGCTCAATTCTCCGAAACTGCGCGACAATGCGCAGGAGCAGATGCGGGTAAGGCAGGATATGGAAAACGTGCTCCGGGGTCTCAGCGAGCTTTCCAAGCGCTCATTCGCAGTCACGCCCGAGATGGGTCGCTCCATCGGAGAGGCTCTCTCGCACATGGACAATGCGATGAACGCCCTCGAGACGCGGAACGGTTTTATGGCGGCTCAGGAAGAGGGACAGGCTATGGCTTCGCTGAATAAGTCCGCTACGCAGATTCAGGGCGCCATGGAGAACCTGATGCAGCAGAGTGGCTCCGGGGGCATGGGCGGACTGATGCAGCAGCTACAGATGATGGCGGGTCAACAGCAATCGATCAACATGCAGACACAGAGCATGCAGGCCGCGGCTGAGGCTGCACGGCTCGCCGTCGAGCAGGAGGCTGTGCGCAAATCGGTTGAGCAGCTCAATAAAGAGGCCCAGGCAAGCGGCGAGCAGAAGAAACTTTTGGGCGATCTCGACAAGATTGCCCAGGACATGCGGGAGGTTGTTCAGAACCTCGAGCAGAACAATGTGAACTCGGAGACGATTCAAAAGCAGGAACGGATTCTTTCGCGGCTTCTCGATGCATCGAAGTCGATGCGTGAGAGGGATTTTGAGAAGAGAAGGAAAGCCCAAACCGGAACCGAAGTCGCCCGCCGCAGTCCCGGTGACATCGATCCCTCGGCCCTCGAGGGAAAGAACAAGCTGCTCGAAGACCTCCTCAAGTCGCTCGAGCATGGTTACTCGAAGGATTATAAGGAGTTGATCCGGAAGTACTTCGAGGAGCTGCAGAAGATCGAGATGCAAAAGAGGTGACCGCTCTTCTACCTATGCCTGAGGCTGTCCAAAATGTAGGTCGAAATGTGATTTCGACCAGGTCGAGTTTCAAGAATAGTTGATTTTCGACAACTCTTGAACTTGCTCTAGTGGTTTATAGTACTTTTTGGACAGCCTCTACGGGTGAGGACACTTGAACCATCCTTTTGCTGCCCAACGGTGAACACCATGCCCCACCCCCTTCCACATTACACAAAATCTCTGATCCCCCGCGCCCGCAAACTTCGCCGCGACATGACTCCTGCGGAGAGGAAACTCTGGTCCCTCGTCCGCAATAACCGGCTCGGCGTGAAGTTCAGAAGGCAGGTTCCCTATGATTGCTTCATACTTGACTTCTTTTGTGTGGAGGCGCGCCTCGTTGTAGAATTGGACGGAGCTCAGCATTACACCGCTGAGGGCAAGCGGAAAGATAAGATGCGGGACGCGGAGCTAAGAAGTGATGGATTAGAAGTTCTTCGCTTTCTGAATGAAGAGGTGTTAGAAAATGAAGAAGGAGTAGAGCAGGCGATTTACGAGAAGGTTCAAGATGCGTTGCACCAAGGGCCAACGTAGCACGACCCCATCCTCCCTTCCCCTTAAAGGGGAAGAGGGCATCCTTGGGTGAAACCGGTGTGCGTAGAAGTGCGCGATAATTTGGGCCCGACAAGCGGGGCAAGGAAGGGGGGGTGAATCGAAAACCATGCCAGACCTGACAGGTTTGCCGGGAGAATCCAATGCAACTTGTCAGGTCTACTCCCCGGCTTACGCGAAGTGAATATTGCTTGGATCGGTTTGCTTCCCCATGACAATTATTGGAAAGACCACAATCGCCATCGCCGTCGAGAGCAAAGGGTAGAACATGTCGATGAGAATGCTGTAGTTTGTATAGAGATATGATCCCAACAGAAGAACGCACGGCAGCAGCGCAAGCAAGATCAGAACGGCCACTAGGAGTCTGACACGACAGGTGATCAGACCGGCAAGCACCAAGAACAGAACCGAAATCCATAAATGCCCCAGTTCCCACTTTCTTATGAGGGTTCCAGAAAGAATATTCTCAATTGCAGATGCATAAGCTCTTGAAACGAAATAAAAACCCGACGGGCCAAAGCTCTCCGTAAGGACCACAATCTTGCCCTGAAGGCGCGTCCCTATGTCCTGGCTCGGGATTCTCTTTCCATCTTTTATGTGTCCCTCAATCTTGAGGCCGGCTTTTGTTTTTCCATCCGAAAAGATTGTATATCTATCCGGGTCGTGTTCCCAGTTTCCCATGCTATCCACATAGACGAGTCCCAAGTGGATGTTGAATCCCCGATCCCTGGAAAACATCCATCCATCTCTCGTGACAGGGATTCTGTAGTCTCCAAATCGGAATTCACCTCCGTCTTGAGTCCAGCCAACATCGCTTCCGTATCCTTTGTACTTGCGCAGTGTCTCGATGGCTACATCAAACAAACGAGGACTGCCGACATTCTCAATGCCCGTCGGTCTTAGGCGGACAAGTCGGTAAGTCTCTTCAACTTCACGATTGGACATCGTAATGCTCCCTGCCGAGAGCTTTAATTCCCCCGTTGAGTCTGCGATTCGAATCGTTCGTCCATAATCTGTCGCGAACACCACGATTCCCGTCCTTTCGAGCTCTCTTAAGACAACAAAACCGTCTTTGCTCCCGCCCGAAGGACGCATTCCCAGCACTACCACCTTCACACCTGCTGCTTTGAGATCGTTCACTAGCCTCAGACAGTCACGAAGATAATTGCTACTTTCTGAGCGGATATGTGAACACAATTCAACGGTCGAAAAGGCCGCCTCCTCCATATTCGACTGGCGTCCTCTCGCTGCATCAACGATTGTGAGAAGATTGCTGTCAGTCTCAGTCTCGTGAATTACCCCGGACCTCCAGACTGCAAATGTCAGCAGGAAGATGCCAAGTCCCGCCAGGGTCAATCGTCCAAGCGTGCTCACAGTGAGCGATTGGAGAAAACGAACAGTCGATACCAACTTGGCTGCAACTTCGTCCCGGAAGAACCACCTCAGGACCTTGGGCAGCCGGCCTTGTTGGTGTAGCGCAAACAAAACGGACCGAATGAGAGGCAGAATGAACGCTATGGAAAGCGTCGCTGAAAGCCAGAACATCCATTTGAGATTTATGGTGATCTTCGCGAAGGAGCGGAAATATGTCACGGTCATAACACTGCTGGCAAGAATGCTGAGCACCGCAAAGATCACCGAAAGAGCGAAATACAGTATGAGTGTACGATTCGATTTGTCGGGCTTGTTTTCCATCGTCTTAATCCTTCATTGAATCAGAATGCCATCACTGGCTCACTGCGGAAAAGGGTGTGGGTGGTGCCGGTTTTTCGATCGTCACATTGACCGAAAACAGGAGGCCGACCAAAAACACCGCCACAATTATGAATGCAAGCGTCGATGGTCGAGGAGCAACTCTCGTCTGATCGGTGAACTTGAGCGTTGACTGACGGTCCGGCCGCCAAGACGCTGCCACTGGTTCATCTGCCGAGACATGAACTTTGTCCAATTCCGCTCCAAGAGCAATCATCGCATCGTAGAACTGCCTGCACGGCTCGCATGTCGCGAGATGCTCAAAAAGCTCGGTGCACTCGATTGCCTTCACTTCATGATCGACAAACCTGTTGATCATCCTTTGATATTCTGCACAGTTCATACCTGTCTCCTCGACTTATCTGATCTGATTGCGTTATGCGCTGTTGTCGAACGGTTGGGCGCTAACCTGGGGTGCCCGTTGTGGACCGAGGTTTGGGTTACGGTTTCTGTGTTCTTTCTAAGAGCGCTGCTCACGTTTAACATTGCACTTTCAGAATCTCAGTTTCTACTAAAAACCCAGCGCGGAGCGCCGTCAGGTTGAGCGACCGGTTAGGTTGCGAGTGCCCGTTTTGCATTACAATCGGTTTGCCAGCTAGATGAACTTCTCAACAACGATTCCGTTTCCAGGTTGGATCCTTGAGGATATCTGATTCTTGTGCGGTGCAATGTCCTCTTTCGATTAGAGGCCGATTGAAAACACTGGGCGTCCACACGAGGTCTCTACCACTCACTCAGTCAGGCGCTATTCTCAAGAACCGCGCCAATGTTTGCTCCAGCCGCTCACCTCGTAACGCGGCGCGGTCAGTCTCCAGGAGCTTTCCGTCGGCGCCCACAAGGATGGGGTAGGGGAAATTAGATACCTCAAAGTCCCGCAATATCTTGGTGTTATCAACGATGACACTGTTCTTCCAGGGCATCTTCCATTTCTTTTTCCGAAACAAGTTCACGAGCTGCTCGCCGTCAACGGAAAGACTCAGAATATCGAATCCCTTATCCCTGTACTTTGCATAGACCTTATGAAGGTTGTCCATCTCAGCGATACAAGGAACACACGTTGTGAACCAGAAATCGATCAGATAAACCTTCCCCAGCATGCTTCGCTTCGAGTAAGTCACTTTCGGATTATCGAGCGAAACAACCTCATAGTCGGGAGTCTCACTTCCCAGGTTCATTTTGGATTCAATGGGGTACTTTCGTAGAAGGTCCTGAAGTGCTTTCACATCTTTGTAGTCGGCTGAAATGAGCGTGTGAAGTTTTCTCAATTCTTCGATACTACCGTAATTCTTGGCCATGATGACTTTGCGTGTCAGAATGGTCGTTTTGATCTCTTTGCTTTTTGTCTTTTCCAGAAACTCATCGTACTTCGCCATTTGTGTCTTTTGTTGGGATTCGTCAAAGATAATCCGCTGATCGGCTTGAGGATAGAGCCGGTCTATGATGAAGATCGCATCGGGGAAAAAACACCATGCCGAATCTTCCGGAGGTATTCCGTGGAAGAACTCCTTTGCTTTTACGAGATCAAGCGTTTTGAATCCGCCCCTGTAGGAGGTAAGATACATCAGCTTCATGAGCTTCGTCAGACGAGGGTCCTCTTCCGATTCGATCTTCTTCACAAAGTCAATGAAGTAGTTTCCTTCCTCGTACTCAAAACCTTCAAACTTCGCGTGTTTCATGTAGTAAGCACCGCGGCTACTCGCGTTGTCATGCATGATGCTGTCGTGCTCGTAGCGTATTAACGAAAACTTCTGGTCGACATCATTGCCAACCAGCGTGAAGCTCTCAGAGCTCTTGTTTCTCGGTAGCTTTTTGGGATCAAAGAGGATCCTGACCATCCCGTTTTCGGGTCGTACGACTGACCAATAGTCTCCCATCCTGTCGGGGACAAACGGCTGAGCTTCCGGGTCATTGACGAGACGGTCGCGCTTCTGGATGTTCAACTGGTACTGAAATCTCTCCTTGTCGGTCTTCTTCTCGTATCGATACGTCCCATCGTCCAATCGCGTCAACGGTTCCGGCACAGGAGCTCCATCAATTCTGATAGAGACCTCATCGAATTCTTCTTTGTATTCATACGCAGCCAGCTGGACGTCAAGAGTGATCTGCTTGTACTCGTCGTTGAGGATGGGGATCCTCATGGGGTCATGATTGGGAATCGCGTAGACGATATATTCGATTCCTCGCTTCCGGAGCTCCACGGAATAGGAGCCATCTTTGTCGCAAGCGATGAACGTGTCGGGGCTGGCCCAATCGGAGGATGCGGTGCCCACCATGGCATATTCAGACGGATGTCCGTTCGCATCCAGAACTGTTCCTTTCACCGTTGTCGTTCGCGAGCAACCGAAAACGATAAAGAGAGAAAAGAGAATGGGTGGCATTATCTTCTCTATGCTTCTGGTTCTTTTCTTTCCGGCCTGTTCAGCCTGCTTGACAGGTTTAGCAAAGTATCGTGGATCTGTCATTAGTTCCTCTCAAGAGAGTAATGAAACATGATTCCTATATTGGCGGCGGGCACGAGCAGCCTAACTGATGTTCGACCTACACAAAATACGGCGCCAATTTCTTTGCCAAGGCCTTGCGGGCTTTGAAGAGCCTCGATTCAACGGAACTCACGGTGTCCCCGGTGATCGCCGCGATTTCTGCGTACGAAAGCTTATCGTACTGGCGCAAAACAAGAACTTCTCTGTATTCAACTTTCAGCTGATTCAATAGTAATTGCACGATTTCTGAAGTCTCTTTTCTGACCACCTGGTCGTGAGGCGTTTCATCGGCCCAGATATCCTCTTCTTCAATTGAAATGGGTGTTCCGTTTCTCCGCGTTTTGCGAATGCGACCGTACACCTCGTTACGCGCAATGCTGAAAAGCCAGTAGAAGAACAACTCAGGTTTGTCGAGTGAACTCAGTGACTCAAATGCTCTCTGGAAAGCAATCTGCACAACATCCTCAGCTGCGATCGGATCTTGCAGCAAACGGTAGCAGTACGCCAACAGCCTCCGCCGGTATTTGTTGTAGAGCTCCGTGAAGGCCTGGTCGCTACCAGAACGGATCCGGGTCAACAGATCTTCGTCAGACGCAAAGTGCATTGGGTCTCGGTGCAGAGATGAATTGACATCCTTGAGAGGTAAGATGCAAAAACGGGGAAAAACTTGCTGTGTGGGAATCCGGACTATTCCGCGGACAGGGAGCGCTTTGGAAGAACCATCAGAAACCCAACCTCACTCTTCCTTCCCTGAAACCAACGCTTCCCCTGTCTCGAAATCAAACAGCGTAAGGCGCCGGATACGAAAGTATGCCGTCCAGTAATCCCACAATGTCTGAAATCTCTGACGCCTGGCATTGTCTTTTTCGCTTTGAGCAAGAAACAGGTTCGGAATATCGATCTTGCCGATAAGGTAGCGGTCTTTCGCGACATCGAACCGGCGCTGCGCGATGGTATCTGACTTCGCTGCAACGGCGACCTGCCTGCGCAGCAAATTGAGCCGGGAGGCTTGATACAAAACCTCCTGCTCGAAGTCATGCTTCTGCTGCTCCACCGAAGTTTCGATCCGCTTCTGTTCCGCCAGCGCGGCATCGACCGCCGAGCTTCCTGCACCCCAGCGGAACAACGGGACATTGAAGCTCAGCGTAAACTGCTGCTGATCCATCAGGTCATGATAAGCATCGGGCAGGATCTGAGCGCGCTGGTTGAAACCCATCGTCGCCGTCATCGTCGCTCTGAGATAGTTATCCGATTTTGCCTGCGCGACACTCCGGTCGGCCGAGAGTTTCTGAAGTTCGAATTCGACAACGTCGCTACGGTACTGGCGCGCCTGGTCGAGCGCTTCCTTTGGTTCAATCGTGAATTGCGGTATCTCTTCAGGCGGTATCGGGACAACGAACGTGGCTGGCCCCATACCGAGGGCGACCCTCAGGTTCTGCTGTGAACGGTTGAGACCCAGCCTTGCGTTCTCGAGCTGGGTCTGAGCGTTCAGAAATGCGAGTTCACTTTGAAGGAGGTCATTCTCAGCAATCTTCCCGACGTTGTACCGTCCTCTCGATATCTTGTAGAGCGTGTCGTTCACCGCGAGATTGACTGAAGCGTTGCTTTCCGACATGGACGCCAGGTAGAGATCGAAGAACTTGTTCGTCACGTCGCTCGCGCAGTCTTCCAACGCTTCCGCTACTTCACGTTGTGCGATCTTGTACCGGAGTTCCTGGGCATCCATTTCCCACCGCGTGGTATTGATCTGAAAAATCGGCTGGCGCAGGGTCATGATCAGCGGATTGGACCTGTAGTACTGCGACTTCGTTTCGAGCAGATCGATGCGATTCAGTCCCGACGAAAGCGACAGATCGCCTCCAGAGAACGGAATCTTCTGTGTGATCGAGAGATTCAGCGACGAGCTCGCCTGGCTCTGCGGCGTGAACACCGTGCTTCCGTCCGGTAACGTGATCGGCGTTATCGACCGGTAGAATCCCGGTACGTCTCCCTGCAAACTGAGCTGCGGGTAGAGCGTGGCAGAAAACGACCGGTAAGCTGATTGCTTGTTTTCAAATGTCCTGAGAGCCATCGCGGCAAGGGGGCCGCCTGCTCGCGCGAGGCGGATGCAGTCGGTCAATGTGATACGGGTCGTGTCCATCTGCGCCGCGGCTCTGAATGAGCCTGCGAGAAGAAAAAGTGCCAGCAACGAAACGAAACGGTTGTTCATGTGCGCTCTGTCCATAGTTCAATGTGCCGGGGCGCCCGCTTTCGGTTTGAGTGATGCATTACTCGTAGCGGAGGCAGATCACGGGATCCTGTTCCGCGGCCCTGCGAGCCGGAAAAAGACCGAAGGCAATCCCGATGGAGATCGAAATAACAAATGAGAGTAACACGGAGACGGCGGTCACGATCGTTTGAATGCCGGCCAGTTTCTGGATTGCGAAACTCAGGCCGACGCCGAGCAGAATGCCGATGATTCCCCCCGTCACGCTGATCATCGTCGCCTCGCTGAGAAACTGGAGCACGATATCTTGACGGGTAGCTCCCGTCGCGCGCCGGATGCCGATTTCTTTTGTCCGCTCCATCACCGAGGCAAGCATGATGTTCATGATCCCGATGCCGCCGACGATAAGGGAGATCGAAGCGATTGCCCCCAGGACGATGTTGAAAATCTCCTTGGTCCGCTGCTCCTGCCTGAGGAGTTGTTCCGGAATCGTGACCTGAAAATCGACCACGTTGTTGTGGCGCCTCTCGAGCATCCTGCTGATCACTTCCGCCAGGCTGGCCATTTGTTCGGTGTTTGAGACCCGGACGACGAGGCGGTCGAGCTGGTGGTAGTTGACGGGCTTTTTCGGTTCAGAGTCATCAGAGCCTCCCGAGGCCCGGGAAGCCCGCTGAACGTCCAGTCGGGTGACAAGCGTCCGGTTCTTGTAGCGCAGCAGGAGGGCGCTGACGGGCGTGTAAATGTCGTAGTTGTAGTCGCGCAATCCAAGGTGCTGGATGCTTTGCTTGGTGATCGTTCGTTCCTGCAACACACCGACAACGGTGAGCCACAGGTTACCGCACTTGATCCTCCCGCCGATTGGATCCTGTTTTGCGAAGAACTTCGTTTTGATGGCGTGGCCGATGACCGCCACAGGCGATGCGAGCTCCATGTTCTTCCTCGAGAAAATGCGGCCGCGTTCAAGCACAAAATCAGTCGCCGCAAAATAAGTGGAATCAACGCCGACGAGCTTGCTGGTCCGCTTCAGTCCTTCGCGCAGCACCATCGTCTCGACGACAACTTCCGGACTTGTGAATTCCACGTCGGGCAATGTTCGCCGTATACTCTCTGCATCCTGCAATGTGAGACCCGGGCTGAAGCGTTTCTTCTCGGTCTTCTTCGCCAGCTCATCTTCTTCGACCTTCCCTTCTTCCTGCTCGACTATCGGCGTGATGATGATATTGCTGGCCCCGAGGAGTTTCATCTGTTCCAGGATTTCCTGCTTTGCTCCGGTTCCGACGGCAAGCATAGAGATGACCGATCCGACGCCGAAAACAATGCCCAGCGAAGTGAGAACCGCCCTGAGTTTGTTATGCGATATCGCCTCGATGGCGATCCAGAGACTCTGCGTGATGTGGTCGATCATAGAGGTAGAAGAATTGAGAGACTGCGATTACGCATCCGGATTATTTGGACGCCGTCAACATGACAAACTTCAGCTTTTCCGGCTCTGCGGGTGACGAGAGAAGCAACTCATCCTTCTCTGTCACGCCTTCGAGCACAACAGTTGCGTTGTCGTTCATCGCTCCCAGTTTCACTTCCTGTTTGATCGCGTCACCGCCGTTCTTCTTGTAGACAAATGTCACCGATCCTTCCGTATGAACGCACTCCAGGGGAATGGAGAGCACATCATCAAGCTGCGACACGAGAATTTCATTGGCGGTTGTCATTGATGGACGAAGTGTTGTATCGGTTTGCTGAACGCGGATCTTCACCTCAAAAACCTTCGAATCGGAGTTGGGCTTCTGCTCCCCGATATTGGCTACGTTCGTGACAAGACCTGTGAGGGGTTTGTTCGGGTCGGCATCGAGCTTGAGTTTTACCTTCTGACCGGCGGCAATTTTCTGAATGTCGACTTCATTGACATATGTAATCGATTCCATCTCCCGGAGATCGGGAAGCGTCGCGACGACCGGATCCCACGAGTTGACGGTGCTCCCAACGACCTTCTTCTTTCCGTTCCATTCACGGGCATAGGTGACCATGCCGTCGGCCGGCGCCTTGATGGTAAATTCGTTGGTTGTCTTCACATAGATTTCCATCCGCTGCCGCTCTTTCATGAAGTCGGCTTCCACAGCCTGCATTTTTGCTATCGCCTGCTGTGTTTTGGTAACATAGTTTTTCTTTGCCTGTTCATAGTTTCGTTTTGCGCGTTCATGCTCGATCTCCGCCTGACGTCGCATGGCCGGCGCTTCGTACGCCGACTGGTCGACAACAATGCGTTTCTCTTCCTGGGCGTAGAACAGATTGACCAGCTCATCCCGCGCCTGAGAGAGCGTCAGAGTGCTGTCCAGTTTTGTCTGCGTAAACTGCGCCTCCAGCTTCTGGAGGTTCAGTTGTGATTCCTTCAACCGGTTGGTGATCTCCGACTTGTCGAGCTCCGCAACAAACTCCCCCTTCTTGACGACTGTGCCTTCCGGTATAATGTTGGTGAGTTTCATTTGCCACACGCCTGCGGCGCGGGCATTTTCGGAGCCCATGATGTTAATCGAGCTCTTCGCCTGGAGCTCGCCGGTTATCGTGACGGTGACGAGGAATTGTCCCTTCGTCGGTGTCACGGAGACATCCGACTTGGCGGCCGCTCCGCCTGCCGAGAGGTAGAGTATGAAGGTCACCACGGCGACCGCCGCAACGGTATAGGTGACAGCAGGCCGGCGTTTCAAAACAGACGTGACGATGGGGGGGATGGATAGGCGCAGCATGGAAAGACCTCCTTCTCAAAATGCAGCGGGGAACCACTCAATGGAGCAAGTGAAACACGGCGTGCTTACAAGCACCGAAGTGTTCTTTTCAAAATCAACGTCCGGAAAGTACGACATGCCGGGACGAGCAGGTACCAATGAGGGTTAGACGGCAATTGGCGGTGATTCGTTGCGTCTGCAACCATGATTTCCGAGAATCGTGGGACGCTTTTACGCCTTTATTATCAACGGCTTGTAGGGAAAACGAGAACCACTACGAGACTGAGAATGGAAGTTCCAATATATGGCGTAAGTTAGGGTGAGATCGTCGCGTGCGGCAAATTGAGAAGAATTCTCTTCAGACCTGACAGGTTTCTCAGGGAATCTCAATGAAACCTTTCAGGTCTACCAGAGTTTAGTTTTCCAGCTTCAACTCAACGTACACGGCAATAGATCGCGGGGCGCGCGCAATAGTCTTTTCCACAGGATCATCAAGTCCATAGTTGATCCCCCCGGACGAGAGCGCCTCCACATAGATGGGGATTTTCACACCTGATTGAAGCTGAATTTCCGGAATTCGCACAATATATCGCGCTGGAAATCCTTTCACAGAAATTTTGGGCCAACGCAGATTACGCTTTCTCGATTGGTTTGCCATGTTTACTGTGAACTCGATCGCGCCATCTTTTTCATACTTATAAAGTACGAGAGAGCTTTTGCCGGGTTCCAGTTCTCCGAAAGTGCTTGCCACTTCTCCGATCTTTTTCCCTTTTACGTGTTCAACCATGTAGGCATTGATGGTATGTTTGTAGGGAAGTTCACAGCTGAATCGGCGCATGGTGACACCGAGGTAGGCGAGAGCATCCGCAATATCTTCATTGGTGAGTGCCCCTCCCACTTGCTTCAGCGGAAATTTCGTCTCCTTATCCGCCAGCTTGAAATTGAACGGCACCGTCACTGACACGCCGACCGGTTTTCCTTTGACTTTCGCTGGTTTGAATTTGAAGTATTGCACAGCCTCGATTGATGCCTCAAGAAGATCCCTGCGTTTTGATCCCTCTTTGAACGTGGCCGATCCCACCTCTCCATTCTTATCCACTCCAACCCAAAGAAGGATTGTTCCTTCTGCCTTCTCTTTCAGTGCCGAGTCGGGATATTTCGGTTCGCGCCGCTCAATCAGCTCTGCATCTTCATCAATAACGAACTGACCATCTGGTGTGCCATCTGATATGTGCGGCTGATCGCTTGGTCCGCCTGATTTTAAGGCAAAGCCAGCATGGACGCCCCCTTTCGCCAGTTGAAAGTTCTTGAACAAGAGCGATCTGTGTTGGGGATGTGACATACGTATGGTGTAGCTGCCTGGTTTCAGACCCTCGACCAGGAAATAACCTTTGTCATTAGAAGTCAATCGCTGTCCAGTTTCTTCAATTAGCACCGATGCTCCGCTAATGATTGACCCTGTGACAAAATCTCGAACAACTCCTTCCAAATAGGGCTCTTTCGGTCGTTCTTGACCCCGCGAATTTTCAAGGAAACCGGCCGTCACAAGAAATAGTGTACACATGACTAACAGAGAGCGAAATTCACTACTCATGGTTCGAATCTCCTATTTTTTTCGGTTGCCCGTTTGTGTGATAGAACCCAATCACCTGAATCACCGGCAATCGCTGAACATATATTACTTCCTGAGTCGTCTCGGACGGTTTTTCCTTCGGTCGCATCCAGAGAGTACCGAACGCAATCGTGCTGGCAAGCGCCACTACTGCAATAGCAGCGGCGATGGGAAACGGTACACTCCTTGTCCAAATCCGCTGAGCAGGGAATGAAACACGTTTCAAGTCGAGAGAAGGCGCTCCGGCCGGCTTGGTCGCAAACATGTCACGCTGCAGCGTCAATGATGCTTTCAGAAACTCCCGGCACTCCGGGCATTCGCCGAGATGCACAAAGAGTTCTCTCTCACGACCTCCCTCAAGCTCCCGGTCGATGAACAGGCTTACGAGTTCCTGGAATTGTTCATGCTTCATAGCTTCACCCTTTTCTGGAATTATCCCCTCCCCCTTTTTGTTCAGAGTAGGGGGAGGCAGGTGGGGGTCCAAACCCTAGCCCAACCCCTCAAGCCGCTCAACCATTGCCTTCCGTGCTCTGAAGATTCTCGACTTCACCGAACTCTCTGTCGTTCCAGTAACAGTCGCTATCTCCGCATACGACATGTTCTCGTACACCAGCAACACAAGCACTTCGCGATATTCATGTTTCAGACCGTCGAGCATCCGGTTTACTAACTCCGCTCGTTCCAGCTGAACAAGCTGCTGATGCGGCGTCTCCTCTTCCCACACTTTATTGTCATCGATCTGACCATTCTGCCGCCGTTTTCGGATCTGCATCAGTGCTTCGTTGCGTGCGATGCGGAATATCCATGACTTGAACGACTCGTTCTTTTGTATCGAGGACGCATGCTGCCGGACCTTCAGAAATGTTTCCTGGACGACATCCT
>Ga0209211_10003521_pt1 | contig 25385 bp, 18 predicted proteins | sample RifGroA2_FD_183992 | JGI IMG/M metagenome (GOLD analysis project Ga0209211, IMG submission 183992) | Groundwater microbial communities from Rifle, Colorado, USA - Groundwater A2 (SPAdes) (version 2) | ecosystem: Environmental > Aquatic > Deep subsurface > Groundwater | place: Rifle, Colorado...
ACATTTCCAGAATTTGTTTTTTGGAATATATTATTTCCGTGGCCACTGCCAAAACAGCCTCGCGGATTTTACGGGTAAGCGTTCTTTTAGGAGTCAAAAGCGTAATTTTTATCAGTTGTTGAGTAATAGTTGATCCGCCCTCCAGCCTTTGGCCGGAAAAATTTTTATAGGCTGCCCTGGCAATGCCGCTAAGATCGACCCCCAAATGCCGGTAGAAATTTTTATCTTCAATAGAGATAGTTGCTTGCAAAACATAATCTGGCAAAACATCAATGGCTATGGGAGTTCTATTTTGTTCAGCATAAATTTCATACAATAAATTGCCGTTGCGGTCAAAGATTTGAGTTGAAACCGGAAAACTGTTGCCGGATAATTTAGTCGGGAAAGGAATATCTTTGAGTAAATAAATACCAATAAGTACCAATAAACCAATAAATACTAATGAATAAATAATCGCCTTTTTCTGCCGCCTGGTTTTAACCTTCGTCCTTCGTCCTTCGGCCTTCGGCCTTTTTTTTATCAACGTCTTCCGGATATTTCCCGGTGTTAACTCAAAGTTAAAAGCAAATCTTTTAAATCTCTGCCACCACGATAGCATTGTTCTGTTGCCCTTTGCCCTTTGCCCTTTGTCCTTTAGCCCTTGTCTCTGTTTCTTGGCCATGTGGAATATTATATATAAATAGTAATCTTGGTGGTAAAATAAAATATGGTCTTCAGAAATATCGCCGTCTCCGGACGGATCGCGGTCGGCAGTTCCAGTTTGGCAAAAGCGCTATCGTTGCGCTTGAAATGGTAATTGCGAGATGCCAGTCAGATTTTCCGTGATGTCTAAATGCAAATTGACCACGATCTGGAAAAATCCCCCTCCCAACAGTGCAGTGATAAAATTGATCTGCAGATTGACAACGACTCTATCTCGACTCTCAAATCTCTATCTCGTATCATCGCTACATCCAATAGTTATTGTTGAGCTTTGTTACCTTCGGTGAATCCCTATCGAAGAGAAGCTTTTTTCAACGAGTCTTAAAGCGTTCGACCCAAAAATTTCTTATATACAACTGCAGAGAAAAATTTGAGCGGAGTGGTTTTTCTTTCCACCAAAAACCGACCTCTTTCAAAGTATTTTTTGCCGAAACATTTATCCAAAATTTGGAATCAATGGACTCATTAGGAGAGTCAGAAATTTTCACAATATCATATTCCCGATCCATATATCTGACACGATCGATTTTTTGCTCAGTTTGTTCTTCCGGACACATCCATAGGCAGACTCCGACAGGGATTCCCTTTTCAGAAATCATCTGTTTTTGTTCAAGCATATAGCTGAGAGCATAACTGAATTCGGAAGAATTATATTGAGCGTCATAAGGAAGTACCATTTGATTCCCAAGCGAGTTTTTAATTTTTCCTATCGTCTGTTCAACCGGAACGACAGTGTTTTTATCCCAAGCAAGAATTGCAAAGTCTGAACGGAGACTATTTACAACAATAGTGAATAAAAACACTACGGAGATAACCCCCCAAGATTTTTGTCGGATGGATTCAGAAATCCCCAGGCCGCTTAGGAATAAAATAAATGGATGGAGAACAATAAGATACCCTTCAAATAATTCTCCATGGTAATATCTCATTGTTATAAGTTGAACGGTCAACATTATCAAAATCCACAATAGAACGAATGGAAATCGTTTTTTCCTCACAAGGCCTATACATGTATAGGCGACGAGAAAGATGAGTAATATGCCAAATATTCTATTGCCTCCAATCACGCCTCCCCATGTTTCTGGGATAAATGTGGTAATGAATGTAAGCCACCGCCTGCTTACAAAGATTCGATATTGGCCAATCAAGACGTAATCGAGTAAGTTGCGGAGGTTAGCAAACTGTTGTTGGTAATCCCAATAGAGAAGCGGCGCAAATGGGAGGATTACGCCGAAAAAATAAGCGATGCTATCTCGGATGCGTCGCCAGACGCCGTGTTGTACGATTAATACAATCGCACCAATGAATAAGAGAGCGATGGCTTGATAATGAAGACTTGCAGCGATTCCGGCAAACACTCCAAGCAAGAAAGCCCAAGAAGTTTTTTTGTTCTTCGCATAATAAATAGTCATCAATAGAACGAGTCCTGTTGAAATCCCAACGAGAGAATGCTGAGTCAGCGCCGCAGAGCGGAATACTTGAGCCGGAGAAACAGCGGTCAGCAAGGCAGTAATGATTCCAGCGAGTCTACCGCCGATCTTCATTGCGCAGGTTGCCAATATTACAACAAGCAACGTCGACAAAAGAGCGACTCCATACCATGGGCCAAAGATGAATTGTTGTAAGAGGGCGTAAAAAAACATGATGAAGTAATAGAACACCGGTCCGAAAACAAATGGTCCGGCGGAGCTAAACGAACCGGTCAAAGGCAGTTTGTGGTACCTCACCGCTTCAAGCCCCAAGAGAGAATCGCGGGCGGAATCAGAAAAAAGAATGAGTCTGTGTTGAAAATTCCAGAACCGTAAGGCGATGGCAATAAGGATGATCGGAAAAAGAACTGCAAAATATAAGCGATAGTTTTTTCTCATGTTTCTTGTTGAACTCTTTGTTTCGTCCTTAGCTTTCTTTTATTTTGACCACGTGTGTAATTATATAATAAATAGTATCCACGATGGTAAAATAAAATATGGTCTTCAAGAATATCGCCGTTTCCGGACGGATCGCGGTCGGTAGCTCCAGTTTGGCAAAAGCGCTATCGTTGCGCTTGAAATGGCAATTGCGAGATGCCAGTCAGATTTTCCGTGATATTTCCATGCATTCTGGATTTGATTTAGAAAAAGATCCTCAAAAATATGGAGTAGAAATTGACTTGGCGGTTGACACTGAAACTCGGGATATTCTTATGACCAAGCAAGTTGTGGTTGTATCTAAGTTGGCTGGATTCTTGAGTAGGGATATTGGCAATTCGCTTCGGATATTAGTGTCTTGCCCAATTGAGGAAAGAGTAAATCGTTATGCCAAAGATCGCGGATACTCAATAATTAAATCCAGCCAACTGATTGAAAGCCGGGAGAAATCAGACCAAGAGAAATGGGAAAAACTTTACGGGAAGCATGATTTTTTTGATTCTAAAATTTTCCATTTGGTAATTGATTCAGGTAAGTTAAATGTAGAAGAGGAAATTGATCTGGTTTTACGTCACTTGAACTTGACTCAAAATTTGTGCTAGTCTATTTGCAAGATGTTTTTCTTCAGGCGGTTTAATAAACTCCATTCTGCGTTTCAGGTTTACGCGGCGGTATTTGTTTTATGGGGGATATACAGACTGGTATTTCGCTTGCCGGAGGAGGTTGAAGAAACTTTTCTTAAGCCGATAGTTTTTGTGAGCGTTGCGATGTTAATTGAAAAGCCTAAAAATTGGCTGAAATATTTTATGGAGATTTGGGGTAGCGGAGATTGGATAAAGGCATCGGGATGGGGTTTGTTGTTTGGTTTAGGGTACATCGTGGTTTATGCTTTTTCCAGCTTCCTGTCTTTCGGGAATCTTCAATTTGGAGAATTAACCGCCAGCTCAATTTTAGCCTTTACTCTGATCGGGATATTGACTTCAGTTTGGGAAGAATGGCTGTTTCCCGGATATATTTTTAGCCATATTAGAACTGACATTAAGGGCGTTTGGCTACCCCGGATATTAACAGCGGCGATGTTTGCCCTAGTTCATTCGCCAATTTTAATTTTTTGGTATAAATTTGCCCCCCAAACAGTGATTTTTCAGCTGACAATGTTATTTATTTTGGGCACGGGGAATGTGATTTTGAAGGAGAAGTTTAAAAACTTGATCGCTCCGGTAATTTCTCACTTCGGTTGGGGTCTGGCAGTGTTCTTATTTAGATAAATTAGCTTCGGTATTTATTTGTGTGTGTTACAATGAATTCTAATGTCAGAGACGGTTCCTAGTTCTTCTTTAATTAAGCGGTTGGAAAAGCGGATAGAAAAAAATTTCTCCGATCAGACGGAATTGTTAAGAAAATTAGTTAAATCCCGATCTACCAATCAATATACTCCTGATTTATCGCCCAAAGATATTCCGGTTGAGGGTAAAGTAGCTAAATTGATCTATAATGAAATAAAAACTATGGGGTTGACGCCTAAGCGGATTGGGGAAACCCGTGATCGGGCTAATGTGGTATGTAATTTTGGGCCGGATAGGTTTAGGAAATCTTTGATTTTAAACGGCCATATGGATACGGTGGAGCAAGTCTCTACTTGGACTAAAAAACCGTTTGCCGGCGAAGTAGAAAATGGCCGGCTTTATGGCGTCGGGGCTTTGGATATGAAAGGAACTTTATCGGCCTATATTTTTGTTTTAAAAGCGCTGGTAGCAGAAAAAATCAAGCTTGATGGCCGGTTAATTTTAGAATTCGTGGTTGACGAAGAGCCCGGAGCTTCCAGCCAGTTTGGGACGGGATTTCTAGTTAAAAAAGGAATTTCGGCCAAAGCCGCGATTATCGGCGAACCGGGAACGGGAAAAATCTCTATCGGTCACCGCGGAGGTTACCGTTTCCGCCTGACAACTTCAGGCGAAGCGGTTCATACCGGTTTTTCGGCTTGGGAGAAAAAAGAAAAAGGCCGGAATGCGGTTTTAGATATGGCCCGGGTGATTGTGGCCTTGCAGACAATTGAAATGCCATACCGTCCGGCCCGGGCATTTCCGGGGAGGATTCCGGTTTTTACATTTCCGACTAATATTCACGGCGGAACCAGTATAAATATAGTCCCGGATAAATGCGTCGCCGAAGGCGATGTCAGATTAATGCCGGGAAATTCCGATAAGCAAGTCAGGATGTGGATGGAAGAAGCCCTTAAGCTTCATTGTCCCGACGTCATATATGAAATAGAAGATTTGGTTTATGTTCCCAGCGTGGAAATAGCCAAGCATGAGGAAATTGTGGACACTTTGTTAAAGAATATGCTGGAAGTAACCGGCCGGAAGCCTAAGATTGCCGGCGCCGGTCCGTGGAACGATGCCTGGATGCTGGTTACCCGTGGGATACCGACTGTGGCCGGATTTGGGCCTGACGGCGAAAATGCTCACGGAGCTAACGAATATGTTAGCTTAGAAAGTCTGAAAGAAGTCACTAAAATCTACGCCCGGACGGTGGTGGAGTATTTGGGAGTGAAGAAGTAAAATAATTGTTAATGGAAAATCAAGCTCCGGAAATTATAGCGCCTCAGCAGCCAAAGTCCAATCTTATATTGTGGGCCGTAATCGGAATTACTATTTTGGCAGCCGGAGTTGGGATTGGTTTGATAGCAGGGAAATATTCATCACCGGTAGACAATAACCAAAAGCAGGTCCAAAAGACAGATATTCCGGTAACCTCTCCGTCTGTTGCGCCGACTGAAACTGCGGACCCCACCGCCAACTGGAAAACGTATACTAATCCACAATACGGCTATTCATTTAAATATCCATCAACTTGGAAAAATGCTACTGATCCATATGCAGTCGAAAACGGGAATTTAGAGTTTAGACTTCAAACAAATAATAATGAATTTGTAAATGGAACGGTGTTTAACGGAAAGGCGGACACATCAAACGACTTATCTTGGAGCAAACGTATCTCATTGAATAATGATAAATCCTTATTAATAACCTATACAGATAATCTCGGACCAGGATCAAAAGGTGGCTCTATCGACATTGGAATATTTGACCAAATCCTCTCCACGTTTAAGTTTACCACTGTAAAATGCACTGGTGTCTGTCCCCAGCTCATGCCCCCGGCACCAAACTTTTGCACCAACGGTACGATTATTTCCGGCGGAGCAAACGAATGTGGCTGTCAGCTGGGACCTACGTGCGAATCCTTTACCTGTCCTCAAACAGCTTGGGTGAATTGTATGCCTGGGCCAAATGCACCCCAGAATCCACAATGTACTACTGACTATTATTCCTGGGCCAAGAAAAATTGCCCAAACTTTCAGGGAATAGCTCGGTAAGGCAGGCTGGGGTATAATTGGAATATGAATTCTACAAGGCCGTATTTTTTATGGGATTATGACTTGACCGAGGATGACGTCCGGCGGATTTTGAGTGGGGAAAATCAAACAGACAAAGTCTGGATCTTGTCGCGGATATTGGAAAGTGCTAAGTTTGAAGACGTCTGGAAATACGCGTCTCTCTCTGAAGTTAGAAGAATGATGCCTGTGTTAAAAATCAAAAAACCCATCCGCCAAGCGTGGGAACGAGCTTTGTCTATATGGCAATAAATTATGCACTCCAAGACAAATTTTTGGACTTATTCTTCTCTGGGCGTTTTGCGGACGAGTTTTATTTGACCGGTGGTACGGCTTTAGCCAGATTTTATTTTCAGCATCGTGAAAGCGTGGATTTGGATTTATTTTCTCAAAATCAACAGTTGGATTTTTCGGCTGTAAATCTAGAGGTTGAACGTATTGGCCGTGAGTTAAAACTAACAACTATAAAACAAGTAACCACGAATACCTTTTTACAATTTATTTTCGAAGACATAGAGAAAAACATGCTCAAGGTGGACTTGGTCAAGGATATTCCGGTACATTTTGGAGAATTTAAACAAGAGGGTAACGTGAGATTGGACTCTTTGGAAAATATAGGCTCAAATAAAATCACTGCCATTTTTGGCCGGACCGATCACAAAGATTTTATCGATTTGTATTATATTTTAAACGAGACAGATTTGTCTTTTGATCATTTGGTTTCATTGGCTAAACAGAAAGACGTGGGTCTAACGGATTTTTATTTGGCTAATTCTATAAATCAAATTGAAACAGCTTCGCAAATGCCGATCTTATTAAAACCTTTAGATCTAGATAATTACCACGAATTTTATAAAAAACTTTCCCGGGATTTATTTTTGAAAATCAAACCGGAAGATAAGTGATTTTTCTGGTAAGATAATAAAGTATGGATCAGCCTGTCCCAACCATCTCTCCAGTTGCCCCATCTCCCAAAACTAACTGGTTGTTATTTTCATCAGTGGGAATAGTCATTTTGGTAACTGGCATAGTTGCTGGACTTTTGATTGGAAAATATATTTACACTCTCAAACCTACTCCGTCTCCAATTATTTCTGCCTCTCCCACTTCTGTTTCAACTCCCGACCCCACCGCCGATTGGAAAACAGTTTCAGATACACAAGTCGGCGTCTCCTTTAAATACCCAGAAAATCTCTTGCCATACATAAATACCCCGCAAAAAAGCCCCGATAATTTAATTTTCAGTTTCGATGCATTCAATAATGTAGAAAAACGCGACCATCGAACACTCCAAGAGGCTGATTTAGAGTTGGAAGTAATTGTTTACAAACAAGTTAAATGGAGCATTGAATCATATTTGTCCGCCATTAAAGCGGCCGACTATACGATTGTCACTGATCCGTTTCCAGGAAACTCCGGGTCATTTACTAAGGTAAAAACAGTCTCTGGCGAAAAAATACAAAAAGCAATTATCTATACTGAACCTAAGAATGAATTTGCCGAATACGATGCTTTTTTAGTAGACAATAGCAATATGGTTACTACTATTCGGCTTATGACTGGGTCTCATGACAGAAAGCAGGAATTACTTTCTCTGCTTGATCAAATCCTCTCCACGTTTAAGTTTGTGGATGTTACCGGAAAGTCCTGTCAAAGCGACGCGGACTGTGGATCAGGATATACATGTATGGTTGCTACAGGAACACAACAAATGGATCGAGACGGAAAACCGATAGACATTCCGAAAACGTGTTATCCAAAAAACGCACCGCTTCCTCAATAAACTATAATTATGTTATGGAAAATCAAGACACAAAAAGTTTAGATCCAATAACTTCCCCAGTCCAAACTCCACCCCCGTCAATTCCTCCATCAACATCAAAACCAGCAGTCTTTCCCATTCTTTTCGTTGTTCTAATTTTAGCACTCCTCGGCGCCACCGGCGTCTTTGCCTACCAAAACTGGCAGATGAGGCAACGGCTCAACGCCCCCACTACCTACGAAGAATGTATAAAGGCTCCCGGAAGTAGTCTTCAAGAAAGTTATCCTGGTACCTGTGTGACGAAAGATGGTAAAAGCTTTGTCCAACCGCTCACCGATGAAGAAAAGAAAAACCTCCAGCCCCCCGACCAAAATCCAGATTACAAACGAAGTTGTGTAGAAAGGGGAGGATTATGGTTGACAGAATACTTAGAATGCGAAAGCATGTCCTCGCCAAACTTGAACTCTGAATGGTGTACCGATCTCAAAGGAGAATTTTCTGAATGCCAATCTCCGTGCAGACACGCCCCAAAATTCCAATCAGGCGAAGTCAATTGTGCCACAGTTTGCGTAAAAGTGTGTCAATTTAATTAATCAAATCCTCTCCACATTTAAGTTTGTAGAGTAAGAATCTGCTAAATGTATCCAAATTGCTGATCCTTGTAATCCACTGGCTTGCGATTATAATCCATCATGTTGTAATAAATAGATATATGGCAAATGAAACATTTAAGAATGAAAACGGAATTTGGTTTATTATCTTGGCTATTATTATTTCCGTTGGTATTCTGATTATCCTTTTTAGCCCCAGACCACGAATGGCCAATGTTGCTTGCAGTTCTGCAGGAATGACTTCGGAATTCGTGAAAACTTGTAGGAAATTTCCAGTCTGGGAACCTGCTCCGCTGATACGAAGGTTTATCATATGGAGGGAACAAGCCCGTCCCCGATGCCCCAAAGACGGTTGCCCAGTTGATGTAATAATTCGCCCTTAGTCACGGTTAACTATTTAGATGTATAATTTGATCTATGGAAGAAAACTTAACTCTGACTCCTTTACTTCCTCATCAAAAATCAAATCTTTGGGTGTGGATTGGGGTATGCGTGGTGATGTTGGGAGTGGGAATTGGGATTGGGTTATTTTTAGGCAAACAAATTTATTCTCAAAATACTGTGCAAATAGATTCATATGATCAGTGCGTTGTTGCCAAAGGCAGTTACGTTCAAGAAAGTAATCCCGCCACTTGCGTTACCAGCAATGGCCTTCGTTTCAAAGGGCCGATTGCTTCCCCAACTTCGACTCCCGACCCCACCGCCAACTGGAAAACATATATAAACCAGGTCTTGGGATTCCAGCTAAACTATCCCCCTACTCTAAAAGTAACCCAAGATCCTAAACCGTCCCTTAGCAAGGATCTAGGTGTTTCTTGGATTTTAATGTTAGACGATCGACAAGAGGGAGATGTCATGGGAGTTTCTATTAAAAATAGCGTACTAATTCAATATACTCAAAACCCGGTTAACGGAGAGTCGCACAAGCCAATAACAAATATAAAAGAAACAACTCAGGGTTTAGAAAGCGCCACATTCTTTAGTCTACAAGGATATCCTGCAGCGAAAATTAGACTTTCTACAAGCTCTATCAAAAACGAAACACCGATAAAAGGTGTTGTTGTTTCAATTTTTATATTGAAAGATAAATCATTATGGTCAATAACTGGAGACACCATAAATTCGGATGTATCAAACGGAGAAATTGACCAAATCCTCTCTACGTTTAGGTTTGTGGATACGTTACCGGAAAAAACTAATGATTCTTTTTGTGGAGGAATAGCCGGGATAATTTGTCCGGAAGGATATAAATGTAAATATGATGGTAGTTATCCTGACGCTTCTGGAGTTTGTGTAAAGAATTAGATTTTATGGGAGTGGGATTTGAGCCAGAAAGCAATTTCTTTTAGTTCCGGTTTTTTATTGTCCACATAAACCATAAAATCAGCAGCGTCCATACGGGTTGATCTCAAATGGTAATCGTTAACTTTCAGAAAGCGTTTGGCGCTAATCCAGGATGTTCTTTTGTTGGCGTCTGTAAATGGATGATTAAGGCATAGAGACTGGAGCAGGGCGGCTGCCTTGAGAAAAACTGTCGGATATAAATCCCGCCCCGCATAGGTAGCTTTTGGCCGTTCAGCCGCTGAATGCAACAGGGCAAAATCACGCACGGAAGCTACTGTTCCAGCTCTATTTACAATACTTTTATGAATTTCGTAAATTTGGTCAATGCTAACGGTCTGCCAATTCGTCGAGAATTTCAGCATCTTCCTCCAAGACATTATCTAGCCACTTTTTAAATTCCGAGGAGGATGCGGATTCGTCTTGTTTTTTCCCGAACATCTTTTTGATAGTAATAATATCTTCATCATCAGAAGTTTTTTCCACCAAAACACTCTCTCCTCTTTTAAAGCCAAAACTTTTGGGGATAGCCACCACGTTGCTATTGCCCGCTTGAAATATTATTTGAGTTTGCATCGTAATAACGATGTTATTACATAAACAGATGATTGTCAAGCAAGACGGGGATAGTCAAATTTTGCGTCCTTGACAAACAACTGGTTTTTCATTACCGTAATGGCGTTTATCTTTTGTTCAGCCGGCTGTTTGATTAGGATTTAAATATGCAGGAGACTAATAGAAAAATAACCGTTGTCGTTACCGGAACTTTGGGGTTTGATTACATCATGGATTTTCCGGGGAAATTCGCCGACCGGATCATGCCGGATAAAATTCATCAAATCTCATTAAGCTTTTTAGTTGATACCTTGAAAAAGCAGTTTGGCGGTACGGCCGGAAATATTGCCTATACGCTTAAATTATTAGGAGTTTATCCGTTGATTGTAGCTCCGGCTGGAAATGACTTCGGGCCTTACCAAAATTTTTTATTAAAACACGGGATCGATATCTCCGGAATCTCAATCCGCAAAGACGTTGCCACGAGCTCATATTTTGTGATTACCGATAAAGACGACAATCAGATTGGGTCTTTCTATCTGGGGGCCAGCAAGTATGCAAAAAATCTTTCAGTCTTCAACAATAAAATTAAGCCGGATTTTGTAGTTTTGGCTCCGGCTGAGCCGGAGGCGATGAAAAAATATGTTTTAGAGTGCCGGAAACATAAATTGCCGTATCTTTATGATCCCGCTTTTCAGATTGGGGCGTTTACTCCAGGAGATTTATTAAAAGGAATCAGCGGAGCTAAAATTTTAATTGGAAACGATTACGAGATGTCTTTAATCGAAGAAAAGTTGAAAGTCAATCATTCTCAACTATTAACATTATGTCCATTGACTATTACGACTTTAGGAGCTAAAGGTTCGATAATTGAGACTGAAAGAGAAAAAATATTTACTCCATCTGCCAAGATCAAATCAGTTGTTGACCCTACTGGTGCCGGAGACGCTTACAGGGGCGGATTTTTAGCCGGATACTTGCGGGGATTTAACCTTAAAACTTGCGGCAAAATGGGAGCGATAGCTGCTGCTTACACAGTGGAGAAATACGGGACAGTGACTCATACGTTTAGCAAAAAAGAGTTTACTGCCAGATACAGGAATAATTTTGCAGAGAAGTTAATATTGACATGAAGCTGTTATTGTGAGAAAAACGAAAGGAATGAAAAAAATTAATCACGATATCGTAGATATTTCTTTGTCCCGGGAAGGTGAAGAAAGAATTTCTTGGGCAGAAATGCGGATGCCCGTATTAAACTTAATTAAAGAAAGATTTAAAAAAGAAAAACCGTTTAACAATCTTCATATTAGCTGTTTACTTCATGTTACTGCAGAAACTGCAAATTTGATAAAAACTTTTATTACCGGTGGAGCTAAGGTGTCGGTGTGTGCAGCAAATTCTCATTCTACTCAAAATGAAGTCGCTGCTGCTTTAGTAAAAAATTATGGAGTTCCTGTTTTTGCCATAAAAGGTGAAACCGCAGACCAATATGATGGGCACGTCCAATCAGTTTTGGACTTTAACCCAAATATACTGATTGATGATGGTGCTGATCTAACGGTAACTCTTCATCAAAGATTGGGTATTTTGGATAAAAATTTGAAACAGGTAATCGGGCGGAAGGTTAAAACAGAATTAGAACTTTTTGGAGCTACAGAAGAAACTACTACTGGTGTAACTAGATTTAAAGCTTTAGAAAAATCTAAGTTATTACAACTCCCAATTGTAGCAGTAAACGATAGCCAAACGAAACGATTTTTCGACAATAGATATGGGACAGGTCAATCTACAATGGAGGCAATCGTCAGAACAACGGAGCGGTTGATTGCCGGTAAAAATATTACGGTTTGCGGTTATGGCTGGTGCGCGCGCGGGATTGCTGCTAGGGCTAAAGGTATGGGGGCGATTGTAACGGTGACAGAAGTAGATCCGGTAAAAGCCTTAGAGGCAGCCATGGATGGCTATTGTGTGCTTCCGGTAAAAGAAGCCGTACGTAACGCAGATTTTGTAATAACCTCAACCGGTGATACCGACGTAATTACAACCGCACATTTTCCTTTTATGAAAGATGGAGTGATTATTGCTAATGCGGGCCATTTCTATGTGGAATTCGACTATTACGGATTAAAAAAAATGTCATCTAAAATACGTCAGATAAAGCCATTCATAGAAGAATTTACGCTTCCGGGCGGAAAAAGAATCTATGCTCTTGGTGAAGGAAGATTAATTAATTTGGTAGCTGCAAATGGTCATCCGGCTGACGTGATGGATATGTCTTTTGCAAATCAGGCGCTTGCAGCAGAGTATTTGGTTAAAGAACAAGGAAAGCTTCAGCCACGACTTTACGTTGTTCCGGATGCTCTTGATAAAAATATTGCTTCGCTTAAACTTCAATCAATGGGAATACAAATTGACAAGCTCTCTGCCAAGCAAAAGAAATATCTTTCGAGTTGGGAATAGATCTCCATGGTCAGTTCTTTACATTATCTTGATATAATCGCTATAGTTTCGTTTAAGGAGAAATGTGTTAAAAGAAATTAATGTTAAGTTGGGGTCAATAGAGAATAGATATTTTCTTAAGGGGGTTAAGCCGATTTCGTTTCAGGTTGATACAGGGATGCATGGAGACGAAAAAGGTGTTATTCCCAGCGTAAGAGATGTTCTTAATAGTAATCTCACACAATTAGAAACTTTATTATATATTCCGGAAATTAGTCCCTCCGCGGTTAAATTGGAGACAAGAACGAACGCGCAAGGGAATGATATTAATAGAAGTTTTATCGAGGGCACGACGGATCAGGAGGCTCAGTTAACTATGGATATAATCCGGAGATTTAAACCTGCCGTATGCGTATCTTTTCATGAGGACCCCGAGAGAATGTATATTTATCATGCCGGAGGATTAAGCTTAGAGGGGAGTGAACATCTGGCCATTTTAAGAGATGAAGTTCAGACATTGGGTGTTCCTTTATTGAGTGGGGTAGATGATGGAAGCGATCCGGCCTTAGGGATGGATTTTTCTGAAGGATACAGACATTTCCCCCTAGAAACTCAAACACAAGATAAAGGATTTTTTGGTTCTTGGGCCCTATCTCACGGTTTGACAAAAAGAGCTTTAACGATAGAGGTTCCGGCTAATTTGGAGCCGGGACTTAAGGATAAAGTGGTTGACAGCGTTTTCCGGAATTTGGTTATCAATTTGTTAGAAAAGGAATAAAATTATGGCGATGAAATCTATAGACATTTTCGTAATGAATATGAGCGAGTTGCTTTATTCAAGCTATAGGCATAGTCCGGATAAAGAAATTATCCAGCGGATAATTCAGTCTGACGCAGATAGGGTCTTGCTATATGGATCTCATAATAAAATAGTTGTAACTTCTTTGCCTATACATCAAGAATTAGTTAGCGACTTAACCAGGATACTGAAATATAAAAATATTTATGCGGTTCATCCTGTCAGACCGACCCATAGCTTGAGCGAAGATATTATTAAGAGTGCAGAATTATCTAAGAAGATTATATTTATTATCCGCCAGTTGAAAGCCAATAGAGTTAATGTCATTCCCTACGGAACAACTTACGAGTTTTTGCAGCTAATAGATTGGCTGAAAAAGAAATTAGCATCGATTGAAGTTTTGGCCCCGGAAAGCTGTAATCAAGAGCAGTTATTTCTGCGGGATTACGTTGACCAAAAGTCAGGTTTTAGAGACTATTGGGCCAGAAGCCAAGCTCAGATAAAATGTCCCGAAGGGTTTGTCTGCAAAAATATTGATCAGGCTAAGAAGGCTGCGGGATATTTTCATAGCATAAAGAAAGGATTTTTGTTTAAGCACGACACCGGGGTATCGGGATGGGGAATAATTAAGTTTAGATTCGAAAAAAACTTTAATGAGGTATTGGAAAAGATAGACCAGAATCTAAAAGAAAATCCATTATTAAACGGGACAACTATTGTGGTAGAAGAGTTAATAGATATTGATATCCGGCAATTGGGTGGTTCTCCTTCGCTGGAATATTCCTTGTCTCAAGATAAAAACGGAAAAGGAACTTTCAATTTTGAATATTTATGCGGACAAGTTGTAACTGACAAGGGTAATTTTGAAGGAATAATTTTGTACGGGAATCTAAAAAATAGTAAATGGTTTAGGCTGTTAAAGAAATCAGGCGATAAATTTGCAGATTATATGTCAAAGAAAGGATACCGGGGAGTATTTGATATTGACTTTGTAGTTTCTAAAAAAGGGGAAGTTTTTGCGATTGAATCCAATACCAGAAGAACAGGGGGAACGCATGTTTGGGACGCATCTAAATATTTGTTGGGGAAGAATATCGGTCAATATTATATTTACTCAAATGATGTTTTGCCGGTGAAAGAAAATATCAAAAACTATTTACAGCTTAAAAATTCATTATCGGATCTATATCTAGGGAATTTCGGAGCTAAAGAAGGGCTGTTGATATCAGGTTCAAGCATGCTTCAGTATGGAAAATTTGGATATATTGTTTTTGCAAAATCAAAATTAACTTTAGATAGGTTAAATAAAGAAATCGTAAAGCGCCTATCCCTCTTGTAAAAAATCGTAAGCTGTGGTAAACCAATTAAGTTGACAATTTAAGGTTTTGGGAAACAAGGAACCCTGTGTAACTCAGGGACTGTGCCGCAACCGTATAGCCGGGAACTTACTCCTGAAATCGATAAGAGTTTGGATCGCCTCCGAGCGAGGGGCAAAACTTATGGCAATAATATTAGGTGAAGCTTTAGATCTCCGGCGTTATCAATCTTTAGAAAGTGAATTTGATGTTAAAGGTTTGATGGCGGATTTGGGGTATTTTATCCGCGAGCAGGGGCCGGAAGTAGCCAAACAACTTTTGCCTCAATTTCCCCGTGAGCTTTTAACCCGCCTGCAGTTCGCGCCTGATAATTTTTCCTATCATTTAACCGGCGGACAACTTGTTGCCAGTGAAGATCTTAATACCGGAAATTTAATAGATGCCAGGTCCAGAGTTGATAAAAACGAGCCGGAACGGGGAGCAGGGGCATTTTTGGTTTTAGATAAACTGGCTGCAATTTTGGCCAATGAAGAAAATAATCCCGACGGGAAAATGATTTTATGGGCCAGTCCCAAAGAGGGTTTTAGCCGTCACGCTTATTTAAATCTTGGAACAATCGGGCGTGACAAGAATAAAAACCGTAAGCTTTCCGTTTCTTCGCATATGAGTGATTTCTCGTTGCCGGAGTTGAGGAGTTTGATTGCTAATCTTACCGGTTTGAATGTTCCGCCGGAGATTAGTCCGAAAGTGCTGTCGGGAATGGTATTTCAGGCCAACCATAAAGATTTAGTCGCAGCGTGTAATACAGTTTTTGGTTCCGGCCGGACAATTGAAGGAGTAGCGGTAGAAAAGTTGTATGGCACTGACTCGGAAGGAATCTGGAGAGTTATCAGGCAGGTTGTAAAAGACGGCGGTGGGAAAATAGCTGAAGTGGTCAGTTTAGCCCGGGGAGAAGTTGAGAAGATGCAAATTGGAATGGCCCAAACGGTGTTTGGATTTATTGAATCTGTCCTAGATTTAATCGGAGAAGGTGAACCCCGGAATTTTGTCAGAGAAAGGCCAAAGAATGTTTCTCCGGAAAATCTTTTGGCCGCCTTTATGACCGCAGCGGTTGGTTGTATCGGGGGGTTATTGTCTCCGGCCGGATTCGGCGGGGCAGCTCTTTCAGTAGTTCCGGTTTTAGGAGCAGAAAGTAACCGTGTTCATTGTCCGAATTGTAAAAAAACAGTTTCTTGCGCGATTGGAGAAACCTGCCCCGGTTGTCATCAAACCCGTCCGTGTTAATCAAAATGATTGATATAACAGCATAGGTTTAGTTTAATTGTTCAATTTAATATATAGTTTTTTTTATTATCGGCAGTTTTTGCGGCAATCGGGCTCAAACGGAAGTGGTGATTGACTCTGATACTGATATTGGTAGTTGACGGCTTGATGGTGATTCCATAAAGTCGGGATACCGGTGAGGTCGAAACCGCCCCGTCTAAATGCGATAGCTTTTGGCGGGGCGGGATAGTTATCAGTTTTCGGCTGTCAGCTATCAGTTCGCAGTTAGCCGGTCTTCGGTCTATCGGTTTCAACTGGCAAACAGAAAACCGATTAACCTGAAACCGAAAACAGAAAACAGAAAACCGATAACAGAAAATTATGTCAACTCTATCCGACAATGCCATAGTGGTTTTAAAGAAACGGGGATATTTATTGCCCAAAGAAACTCCGGATCAAATGTTTCGCCGGACTGCTAAATTAATAGCTTCGGCTGATAAAAATTATGGCTCAACTTTAGCCGAAGTGAAGAAAACTGAGGAAGATTTTTATAAAATAATGTCAGGGCTGGAGTATCTTTCCGGCTCGGTGCTGTTGAATGCCGGCCGTAAGCATAAACAATTTTCCGCCTGTTATGTTCTTCCGCTATCTGATTCCCTAGAGGATATTTATGATCAATTGCGTAACGCAGCCCTGATTTTAAGAACCGGTGGAGGGATCGGAATTCCCCTGACCAATCTTAGGCCCAGAGGCTCTCTAGTCGAGTCAACCGGCGGCATTAGTTCAGGCGCTGTTTCTTTCCTGCGGTTGTTTAATTATTCGGCGGCGACTATTTCTGAAGCTTCGGCCCGGCGGCCGGCCCTGATGGGGGTTTTAAAAATTGATCACCCGGATATTGAAGAATTTATCAAAGCCAAAGAGGATCCGGCGTCTTTATATCATTTTAATATCAGCGTCGGTTCAACAGATGAGTTTATGAGAAAAGTTAAAGCCGGGAAGGGTAAGATCCATTTGTTCCATCCCAACGACGGATTAACCGAAAAAGATGTCAACGTGATGGAGTTGTGGGATTCTATCGCGGAATACGCTTGGCGCGTCGGCGATCCGGGGATGGTATTTTTGGATAAGATGAACAAAGAATGCCCAATACCCAAATTGGGGAGATACGAAACCACAAATCCCTGTGGGGAACAACCATTATTACCGTATGAGTCATGTAATTTAGGGAATATTAATTTGGGGAGATTTGTGAAGGAAATGACGAATGACGAATTACGAATGACGAATGACATTCAACATTCAACATTCAACATTCAACATTTTATCGACTGGAAACGATTAGAAGAAGTTATCCGTCTCGGGGTGCATTTTCAGGATAATGTGATTGATCTGTGCGAATATCCGATCCAACAACTTCAAGAAATGGCTAAAACTACCAGAAAAATCGGTTTGGGAGTGATGGGTTGGGCGGATATGTTGATTAAATTGGGTATCCGCTATGATTCGGAAGAAGCTCTGAAACTGGCGGAAAAAACTGCGAAATTTATTCAGGATATTGCCCGTGACGAATCGGTTGAGTTGGGCAAAAAACGCGGTTCTTTTCCGGCTTTTGGCGATTCTGTCTGGAAGAAAAAAGGATTTAAAACAATGCGTAATTCAACTGTTAACACCGTGGCTCCGACAGGAACTATTTCTATAATCGCCGGTTGTTCGTCCGGAATTGAGCCATTGTTTGCGTTGGCGTACAGAAGAGAAAATATTTTGGACTTGGGGAAAACGAGTTTGGTGGAGATGAATAGGGATTTTGAGACAGCTGTTATTCCTGCGAAAGCAGGAATCTATTTAAATAGATTCCCGATCAAGTCGGGAATGACAACGAAGAAAATATTAGAAGAAGTATCAACTAGTGGAAGTTGTCAAGAAATTAAAGGTCTTCCTCAATACGTCAAAGACATATTCCGCGTTTCGATGGAAATTCCGTATCAATGGCACATCAAAATGCAGGCTGCTTGGCAGAAATACACGGATGCGGCAGTTTCAAAAACTATAAATCTGCCGAATTCGGCTACAGTCGAGGATATTAAAAAAGCCTATTTATTGGCTTACGAAACAGGGTGTAAGGGAATTACGGTTTACCGCGATGGTTGCCGCGGAGAGCAAGTTTTGAATGTAGGAAAGAAAAACAGATCTGCCATTAACGCATTAACGCATAAACGCATTAACAATTCTATTCCTGACGAAGCGTGTCCGGAGTGTGGTGGAGAGATTGAATTTACCGACGGTTGCTCGTTATGCAGGAGTTGTGGATTTTCGAAATGCAGCGTGTAGCCAAAACACATGAAAGCATTAAAGCATGAAAACAATCTGTTTTAATGCTCTAGTGTTTTAATGATTTAATGAAAATAATCGAACCAAAATTATCGCCGACTGCCGTAAAAATCGCCCAAAAGCGGTATCTTAAAACGGATATGGACGGCAAGATTGTTGAAACTCCGGGAGAAATGTTTTACCGGGTAGCCCATCATATGGCAAAGGCCGAAATCCAATGGAGTGGAAACGGAATCGTGAAAGAGATTACGGAAAAATTTTACGAAAGAATGATTAATTTTAAATTTGTTTGCGGCGGGAAAGCCATGTTTGAGGCCGGAAATCCCGGCGGAACAGGGCAATTATCCAGCTGTTTTGTTTTACCGGTGGAAGATGACATAGACTCTATTTTTAAAACTTTGGGACAGGCGGCAGTGGTTCATAAAAATAACGGTGGTACCGGATTTAATTTTTCCCATATCCGGCCACACGGAGATAAAGTCCGGAATGTTCCGGGAGCTTCTTCCGGGCCGGTGGATTTTTTAGCAGCTTACTCGGCGGCGTTATCAAAAATTCTTCAGGGCTCAAAACGCCGCGGGGCAAATATCGGAATTCTGAATGCCGATCATCCTGATATAGAAGATTTTATCCGTCTTAAGGATGAAGACGGAACCGTTAAAAATTTTAATATCAGTGTTGGGGTTACAGATGATTTTATGCATGCGGTTAAGAATGACAAGATGTGGAATTTGATTAATCCCCGCACTCAGGAAGTTGTCCGCAGGATTAAGGCGAGAAAACTTTTCCGGACGATAGTTGAACATGCCTGCGCCACAGGGGACCCGGGATTGATGTTTTTAGATACTTTTAACCGGGACAATCCGACTCCGCAAATAGGGAAGATAGAATCAACTAATCCGTGTATTACCGGTGACGCTTTAATCTCTACGGAAAAAGGATTGATGCGGTTTGACGAATTGCATCGTAAGTATCATGAGTCCGGCCGGATTGGGCTAATAGCTGATAATCGCGTCATTACCGGAACCGGGACTCATCTTTACCACTCAGATGCATCATATGATCAGGGGGAAAAAGAAGTATTCGAATTGGTTACGAAATCAGGATTGCGGCTCAAAGCTACCGCGGACCATAAAATTTTGACGATGCATGGATGGAAGAAACTTAAAGAGTTGATGAAAGGAGATTTGGTGTTGATTCAATCAGGTGTCGGACAATTCCGTAAAAAAGATGCAGTTTGGAATCAAAAGCTCGGCCAACTTGTTGGCTATATTGTTGGTGATGGTTTTGTCCGCAATGACCAGCGCCACGGCGGATATATTTGTATTACGTTTGGATTAAAACGCCGGCGTATAGCAAAATATATAAAGTCTATTTTAGAAGAATATGTGTCAAAAACTGTTATCAGACAACCAAACCAGCGGACGATCCAGATTTGGAAACATAGCAAAAAATATGCTCAATGGTTTATTGATGAACTCGGAATTTCCCAACAAAGATCGTCAGGAAAAACTGTTCCTCTCCCGGTGTTTGGCGCTCCGCTTTCAGCCGTTATAGGGTTTCTCCAGGGATTATTTAGCGCCGATGGAACTATAGGATTTGTTCCTGGTAAATCCGCCTATATTCGTCTTACATCTAAATCTCAACAACTTCTTTTTGATGTCCAACGACTCTTGCTGAATTTGGGTATCATCAGTCGTGTCTACGATCGGTCCAGACAGCCCCGTTCCGGCTTGTTTCCTAAGTACATCAATAAAAAAGGAGAGATAAAACGTTATGGATCTGATGGAAAGTTATGGGAATTGGAAATCTCTAAGGATGCCACTATAAAATTTCTAGACAAGATTGGATTTTTGGCAGATCTACATCAGGGAAAAATTCCACTTCTTAGGGCAAAGAAATATTATCATGCGCAACCGGTGGACGAAGTCGCTTCTGTTAGGCCGGCCGGAAAAGAACGGGTATACGATTTAACTGAACCGATTACTCATTCATTTATAGCTAATGGGATTGTCGTCTCAAATTGTGGGGAGATCGGACTTTTGCCGTATGAATCATGTAATTTGACTAGCATTTGTTTGCAGAACCATTTAAGAGAGCAGAGAACAGAGAGCAGAGAGCCTCAGTACGAGATTGACTGGGACGATTTAGAGAAGAGCATCCGTCTCGGAGTCCGTTTTCTTGACGATATGATTGAAGTTAATACTTATGCTTTGCCGGAAATTGAGCAGATGGTGAAAAACGGCAACCGCCGGATTGGGCTGGGAGTAATGGGGTTTTCCCATATGTTGATTAAACTCGGAATTAAATATAATTCCGAACAGGCGGTGGAATTATCGGAAAAGCTGGCTAAATTTATCCGGACTACAGCCGAAGATGAGTCAAGTAAATTGACAGTCGAAAGAGGCAGTTTCCCGAATTGGGATAGGAGTATTTATTTTGATAAGAAACCGATGCGGAATTGCGCTACAACCATGATTGCCCCAACCGGAACAATATCAATGTTGGCCGATACGACCTCCGGAATTGAGCCGATTTTTTCTTTGGTTACCAAGAGGCGGACATTTTTTGAGGACGATAAACGGAACAAGCCGACGAAGGAATTGTATATGGTGGACCCTGTTTTCAAATCGGAATTAAGCAATTGGCTTAATAATCTTGGTAGACAAAAGATTGTTAGATTGTTAGATTGTTATATTGATAGCGATCGCAAAACGGAAATTAATAATTTAACAATTCAGCAATCTAGCAATTTAGCAATAGAAACAATTTTGGGCAAAGTCGCCGAAAGTGGGCTTTCAAAGATCCAAGAATTACCTGATTGGTTTTGTCGTGTTTTCGTGACTACTCATCAAATCGCCCCTGACTGGCATGTTAAGATTCAGGCTGCGTGGCAAAAATATTTTGATAACTCAATTTCAAAAACAATTAATTTCCCCCATGATGCTACTCCGGATGACGTTGAGAAAGCTTATTTGCTGGCATGGAAACTTGGATGTAAGGGAATAACTATTTATAGGGATGGGAGTAAAAAGGATCAGGTACTGAATCTGGCGAAAGATGACAAGAACAGGTTAACAGGTCAGCAGGTTAACAGGTTAGAAAGTCCGCAACCTGTCAGCCTGTTAGCCTTTCAACCTGCAGCTTTGCGTCCCGGCTCCGGCATGGCGGATATTTGCCCCGAGTGCGGGGCAGCGGTGATTGCGGAAAACGGTTGCGTCACTTGTCATTCGTGCGGATGGAGTAAGTGTTCAGTGTAAACAAAATACATGAAAACATTAAAGCATTAAAGCATGAAAGCAATTTGTTTTAATGTTCTAGTGTTTTAATGATTAAATGATTAAATCTATTCTTAAACGTGACGGCCGGAAAATTACATACCGGCGGGAAAATATCGCCATTGCGATTTGGAAGTCATTGTTTGCGGTACAGAAGGTAAAAGGGTCAAGGGTAGAACAGCAGGCGGCAGAATTGACGATTGCAGAGCATGAATTAGACAAGAAATCTAATCTTTGGAACGAATCCAAACGTTTATCCGAAATCGTTGAACAAATTCTGATTAAATCCAACGGAACTCATATCTGGAAGGTTGAAGAAATTCAGGATGTGGTGGAGCAGGTTTTGCTGGCTGCCGGGCACAGGGAAGCTGCGGAAGCGTATATTTTATATAGAAATAAGAAGCAAGAGGAACGGTACAGGGAATCGTTAACCGTTAACCGTAAATCGCCAAAGGAAAATAATTTGGGAATGTCGGAGAACGCTGTCGCGGCAATGGCAAAAAGATATCTTTGGAAAGATAAGGAAGGAAATGTTGTCGAGACGCCAAAGGAAGCGATGGAAAGAGTTGCCGATGCAGTCGCAAGCATTGAAAACGAACAAACTAACAAACTAACAAACGAACAAAAAAATAAACAAAGCGTCAAACCGGGAAAAAAATTCTGGCGGGATAAATTCCTGGAGATTATGACTTCTTTTGAATTTGTTCCCGGCGGATGTTATTTCCGCGGAGCAGGGAATAAACAAAACGGATCACTCGCTAATTGTTTTGTTCTGCCGGTTGAAGATTCCATTGAGAAAATTTTTGACGCGGTTAAATGGGCAGCACAGATTCATCAAATGGGCGGTGGTACCGGTTTTAATTTTTCACATTTGCGTCCCCGTGGTGATCTGATCCGTTCCGGAGGTTTATCGTCGGGGCCGATTAATTTTATGAAAGCATTTGATGCCGAAACCCAAATTGTAATGCAGGGAGGAGTCCATAGAGGCGCAAATATGGGAATATTAAATGTCGATCACCCCGATGTTTTTGAGTTTATCCGAGCAAAATCTGTCGACGGGGAAATTAGCAATTTTAATATCAGCGTCGGAGTATTCGATGGGTTTATGAAAGCAGTGAAAGAAAAAAAAGATTGGGCATTGGTTAATCCCCGGGGTAGATCAGCGGTCCAAAAAATTCCTGCCCGGGGGTTATGGAATGAAATGGTTAGATTGGCTCACTTAACCGGCGATCCTGGAATGATTTATCTTGACGCCGTTAACCGGTTTAACCCGGTTTTAAAGTCTCTTGGGCCGATTGAGTCGACTAATGTTTGCATTGCCGGTGACACCAGAATTGCAACTGATTTGGGATTATTGCTGATTAAAGATATTGCTGAAAGATATGGAAAAGGAGGATTGAAAATTGCCGTTGACGAAAGGACTTGTATTAAATGCGCGCAATCTATCAGTATGGCCGTATCATCCGGCAGAAAAAAAACAATTAAAATTACCACAAAGGCCGGATATTCTTTGATTTGTACTCCGGATCATAGAATAATGACTCAAAGAGGCTGGGTTGAGGCAGGTAAACTGGTTGTTAATCAGGATAATATTTTTATTCAGCAGTCGGCCGGAAATTTTTCTAAAAATTTTGACTTACCGATAACAGAAAAAAATAAATATAATTTACCGACTAAATGGGACAAGGGTTTAGGATTGGTTTTGGGTTGGTTAATTGGAGACGGATGGCTGAGAACCGGAGACAAAAATTGCCGTGTCGGTTTTACTTTCGGGAAAGACAGTCAAGAGGTTTTCAATATTATTGAACCAATATTAAAAAATTGGTATCAGGAAGACATAAAAACTATTCAACGTAAGAGGAAAGTTAAGCACCTGTCGTTTCATGGCAAGTCTTTTTGTAGTTGGTTTATAGAAACTGGGGTATTGGCGGTAAAGGCTGAACAAAAGCGGGTGCCGGAATCTATATTTACCGCCCCGAAAGAAGCCGTAACAGGATTCCTTCAGGGGTTATTTAGCGCTGATGGTACTGTTAGAACAAGACATGACGGAAGCAAAAGTTATTGGGCATGCCTTACCTCTAAGAGCCAAAAACTTCTGGAAGATGTTCAGTTGTTGTTATTACAGTTTGGGATTAAGTCGAGTATCTATAACCGTAGCAGAAAACCAAGAAGCGGAATGTTTGCTTATACTAAAAAAAATGGGGATAAGGTTACTTATCAAACAGATGGCAAGTTATTCGAATTGGGAATTTTTGGAAATTTCAGAGAAAAATTCAGGACAGAAATCGGTTTTATTATTTCTGCAAAGCAAAAAAAATTAGATGAAGCCAAGGACCAAAAATATTATCAGCATGATTTTTCTGACGTAATTATATCAATTAAAGATAACGGAAAAACTGAAGTTTTTGATTTAACCGAGCCGGAAACTTATTCGATGCTGGCAAACGGGTTATATATTCATAACTGCGGCGAACAACCCCTACATCCGTTTGATGTTTGTAACCTTGGCAGCATAAATCTTTCGAAATTTGTAGTAAAACCGTGGTGGCTCCGCCGTCATTCTGAGCCCGCCTTTGATGGGCGAAGAATCCCGGCCAGATCCTTCGCTAACGCTCAGGATGACATCTCTTGGCGACGTCTGGAAGAGGTCGTCCGGGTTGCCGTCCGGTTTCTTGATGACGGAATTGACGCTTCAACTTATCCGATTCCACAGATTGCAGATATGGCTCATAGATTAAGAAGAATTGGTCTTGGGGTAATGGGTTGGGCGGATATGCTGGTAAAATTAGGCGTTAGATATGACAGCTATGAGGGGATTAAATTAGCTGAATTGATCATGAAATTTATACAGGAAATCAGTTGGGACGAGAGCGAACGCCTATCCAAAGAAAAGGCGGAGTTTCCCCTCTGGAAACAGTCCTATTTCAATAGTGTCAAAAATCCATTTGGCAGAAGACGAAAAGTACGTAACGTGGCGGTGACAACCATCGCTCCGACCGGAACCATTTCCATGATTGCGGATTGCTCGTCAGGGATAGAGCCGTATTTTGCGCTGGAATATACCAAGAATGTCGTTGAAAAAGGTGGGCTAAAATATACGAATAAATATTATGAAGAGGCGAAGAAAACAATGGTTAGCAGGCTACAGGTTAAAAAGGTTCAAAAAACAAAAGGTTCAACCTTTCAACCTTTTAACCTTTCAACCTTCTTATCTTCTGTCTTCCGTACTTCTCACCAGATCTCCCCCGACTGGCACGTCAGGATGCAGGCGGCTTTTCAGAAATATACTGATAATGCCGTATCTAAAACAATCAACTTCCCGGGAAATGCTACTGTCTCCGATATTGAAAAAGCCTATATGTTGGCGTGGGAATTGGGGTGCAAAGGAATTACGGTGTACCGTGATGGCTCAAGAGAAGGACAGATATTAGAAACTAGCGAGCAGAAAGCAGAAAGCAGAAAGCAGAAAGCAGAAATACAAGTTCAGAGTCAAATGAAAATTACGCCATTGTCGCAGCGGGCATATCAGGTCGAAAGACGGAAAATTACAGAGGACATGGCTGACGGCCATTGCCCGGAATGCGGCTCGTTGCTGGAAGAAACTGAAGGTTGCTCGTTATGTCGTAATTGCGGATTTAGTAAGTGTAGCCTATAAAACTTTCGAGCCAGTCCCGTAGTCGCGCCCTTGCGACC
>Ga0209211_10003522_pt1 | contig 25354 bp, 23 predicted proteins | sample RifGroA2_FD_183992 | JGI IMG/M metagenome (GOLD analysis project Ga0209211, IMG submission 183992) | Groundwater microbial communities from Rifle, Colorado, USA - Groundwater A2 (SPAdes) (version 2) | ecosystem: Environmental > Aquatic > Deep subsurface > Groundwater | place: Rifle, Colorado...
GGTATTTGAACCGGAGACCTCGGTGGCCCTTGGGTTCGGATTCAGAGCGGGATTCCTCGGGCTGCTGCACATGGAGATCATCAGGGAACGGCTTGAGCGCGAATACAATCAATCGCTCATCAACACCGTACCGAACGTCGAATACCATATCAGGACGTTAAAGGGGGAGAACATCATGGTCGACAATCCCGCCGTCATGCCGTCTCCCGGCGATATCGAGCTCGTGGAGGAGCCTTATGTGAAGGCGCAGATCATTGCCCCGACGGAGTATATCGGCGGGATCATGAAACTGTGCATGGATCGACGCGGAGTTCACCGGAACACGACCTATCTGAGCCCTGAGAGGGCAGACATTCAATTTGAGCTTCCTCTTGCTGAGATCATTTTCGATTTCTATGACAGGCTGAAATCGCTCTCGAGGGGCTATGCGTCCTTCGACTATGATTTTCTCGAATACCGGGAATCGGACCTCGTCAAACTCGATATCCTGTTGAACGGAGAGCCGGTGGACGCATTGTCGACCATTGTTCACAAGATCAAGGCTTACGATTGGGGAAGAAAACTGTGCTCGAAACTTCGGGAGCTTATCCCACGTCAAATGTTTGAGGTCGCTATCCAGGCCGCCATCGGGAGCAAGGTCATCGCACGCGAGACATTGAGCGCGATGAGGAAAAACGTTCTGGCAAAATGCTACGGTGGCGATATCACCCGAAAGAGGAAACTGCTGGAAAAGCAGAAAGAGGGGAAGAAGCGAATGAAGCAGGTGGGCCGCGTGGAGATACCTCAGGAGGCGTTTCTTGCAGTCCTTTCCATGGAAGACTAAACCATACCGAAAGATATACTCATGGCGAAAGAGCAACATACCGATATTGCGTCGATGAAGAAGAAGGTCCTTGCCTTCCTCAAGGAACTGGGAATTGTCCTCGGCGCCTTTCTGCTCCTCAACAATTTTGTCATCGCTTCGTTTCTCGTCCCTACGGGTTCGATGGAAAACGAGGTGTTGACGGGCGATCTGCTCTTCGTGAACAAGTTCATTTTTGGAGGTACGTCGCCGCGCAACATACCTTTCACGAACGTGCGGCTTCCGTGGTTTCGGATCCCCGGATTCAGAGACGTTGAACGCTATGACGTCATCGTCTTTGTTTTTCCCGGCTACCGGGACGAGGTAAAGACCGATGAGTTCACATTCTATCTGAAGCGGTGTGTCGGACTTCCCGGAGATACGATCCAGGTCATCAACAGGGCACTGTATGTCAACGGAAGCGCGGCGCCGTTGCCGCGCAATTTGAAATTCACGGAGCCGGGAAGAATAGCGACCGCCGATCCCGAAGAACGCATCTTTCCGCCCGGCGCACTCTGGAATGAGGACAATTACGGGCCTCTCGTGGTTCCCGCGAAAGGGATGAAGATTGCGTTGGATGCCGCCTCGTATCCGCACTGGGAAGTCTTCATCAAGAGAGAGGGCCATTCAATTCGGCTTGACGGCGGCCGGATTCTGCTCGACGAAAAGCCGGCGACCGAGTACGTTGTAGAACATGACTACCTGTTTGGGATGGGCGACCATCGCGATAACAGCCTGGATAGCCGGTATTGGGGATTCATACCGAAGGAGGACCTTGTCGGGACACCCCTGATCGTCTACTGGTCATGGAATACGGATATTCCGCTCTACGACATTTTTGCCAGGATCGGTTCAATCCGGTTCGGCAGGATCGGAACCCTGATCCGTTAGATCATGACGCAAGAACCGGCCGATATGACAATAGAGGAGGCGAACGCGAAGGCGCGAGCGCGCAAAGAGATTCTCAAGGATATCCTGGAGTATCTCAAGGCCGCTCTCATTACAGTAGCCGTCGCGTTTGCCCTCAAGGTCTTTGTCATCGAAGCGTATCGGATTCCGTCGGGTTCGATGGAGAATACACTGTTGATCGGCGATTTTCTTCTCGTGAATAAGCTTGCGTACGGTCTGCGGACGCCGCAATATGTCCCGCTCACAAACATACGGTTGGCATCAGCAGCGCTTCCGCTTTATAGCGAGGTGGAGCGGGGGGACATTGTTGTCTTTGAGTATCCGAACGGCTTTGAATACCTTGAATCTGAGGGCCAGGTCAATTACATCAAGCGGTGCGTCGGGCTTCCAGGGGATACGGTTCTGATTCGTGAAGGGCGGGTGTTTGTGAATGGAAGAGAGTTGACCCAACCTGCACATGCGCGACTTTCCGACGGCAAATTCCTCTCTTTGAATACCGGAGTGCGTCTGCTGCCCGGGGGAAAAGGCTACACCGAGGACGATTACGGTCCCGTCGTGGTACCCAGGAGCGGAGACCGGATTCAGCTCAATGCCGGATCGATCGAAGATTGGCGATCGATCATCTATCTGGAAGGTCATCGGGCTTTTGTTGCATCCGATGGACTGGTTCGGATCGATGGGAAAGAGGCAACAGAATACGTCGTGGAGGAGAACTACTATTTCATGCTGGGAGACAATCGCCACAACAGTCTCGACAGCCGGTTTTGGGGATTTGTTCCCGACAAGAATCTTATCGGCGAAGCATTGATGATCTATTGGTCCTGGGATCCTGAGATCGCCGTGGCAGACGTCGCAGACAAGATCGGCAGCATTCGATGGGGCAGAATCGGAACCTTCATCAAATAATCATGGCAGGCCTCTATCTCCATATTCCCTTCTGCGAACACAAGTGTCTCTATTGTGATTTCTATTCCATTGCACCGGACGGATCGCGTACGGATTATGAGAAGCTCATCGGCAGGTTTCTCTCTGCGCTGAACAGTGAGGCAATCCTGCGTGCGGGGGACCCCCGGTTCCGCGGTCAGTACGACACCGTGTTCTTTGGGGGCGGAACGCCTTCGCTTCTTTCGCCGTCTAATATCGATGAGATTCTCCGTTCCCTCAGGGGCCACTACCGGATCAGCGATAATGCGGAAGTGACATTGGAGACGAATCCCGGCACCGTTGACCCGGACAAGCTTCGGGCATTTCGCAAGGCGGGGATCAATCGGTTGAGCGTTGGCATTCAATCGTTTCACGAAGACGATCTGAGGTTTCTGACGCGGATTCACTCGGCGGATCAGGCCCGCGAATGCGTCAAGAGTGCCGCGGAGGCGGGATTCGACAACATCAGCATCGACCTGATCTTTGCGCTGCCGGGCCAGACACGTGAGCGATGGGAATCGAATCTCGAACAGGCGTTGGAGCTTCGCCCCAGGCATCTTTCGTGTTACAGCCTTATCGTCGAGCCTACAACACCGCTTGCGCGGCTCGTACAAACAAAGCAGGTGACGCCGTTGAGTCCGGAGGCGGACAATGAATTGTATCAGTTTACGATCGATTTCCTGAAGCGACACGGGTTTGAGCAATATGAGGTTTCAAACTTTGCCCTCCCCGGTTATCGGTCCCGTCACAACGCCAATTACTGGAACCACACGAACTACCTTGGCCTTGGACCGTCGGCTCATTCGTTTTGGGGCGGAAAGCGCTGGTGGAATATTGCCAACGTGAACGGCTATATCGACAGGCTGGAACGTTTCCAGTTTCCGGTCGCGGGTGAGGAACTGCTCTCGGCCGATCAACTGAGGGATGAGGAGATCTTTCTCGCGTTGAGAAGTGACGGACTTGACGTGGCCGGCTTTTCGAAGAGACATGATCTTGATCTTGCAAAGGAACATCGGCCGCTCATGGATGAACTTGTTTCTGCAAGGCTTGCCGCGTTCGACGGCAGAATGTTGCGGCTCACGGCAAAGGGTTATGCGGTCTGTGACGAAATCTGCAGCGCATTCCTTCAACGATAATCCAATTGATCGTGGTAATCCTCCCATCCTGTGAATCCCGGTACCTGGTTGCTAATCCTGTCAATCATAGTTACCTTATACGCACTTTTTGTCTGACGAAAACGAAGAGGAACGAATGAATCAGTTCAATATCAACCGCATCATTGGGGGCGGAGTTTTTGCGGTTTCTCTTGCGATTTACCTCTGGACTCTTTCACCCACTGTGGTCTTCTGGGACGTGGGCGAATTCATGGCTGCAGCCTATTATCTCCAGGTCCCTCATCCCCCTGGAGCGCCGTTGTTCCTCCTCATCGCGAGAATCTTCAGCGAGATTCCGCTCTCAGCCGACATTGCAGTGCGCATGCATGTGATTTCGGCACTCGCCAGTGCGGTCACGGTCATGTTCCTGTATCTCGTTTCGGTCCGCTTCATGACGATGTGGCGCGGGAAACCGGAGACGACCTATGATCGGGTTGTCCTCTATGGCTCCGCCGTCATCGGTGCACTTTCACTGACATTCTCCAAGACTTTCTGGTTCAACGCAGTGGAAGCCGAGGTGTACGCCCTCAGTATGTTCTTCGTCAGCTCCATCCTGTGGCTGGCGATGCGGTGGTATGAAATGGCCGACTGGCGACGGGGAGATGTGTACCTCCTGTTGATTGCCTACATGGTCGGTCTCTCCGTAGGAGTGCATTTGCTGGCAGTTCTAACCCTCTTTTCCGTGATGCTGCTGGTGTACTTCCGGCTGAATGAATTCTCGGTCAGAGGTTTTATCAAGTTCGGCGCTGGAGCACTCATTGTTTTCGGCGTCATCTATCCCGGCATTGTCAAATGGCTTCCGTCGCTGCTTGACGGCCAGTTCGGGGAAGTCCGATCCGAGGTCCTGGTGTTCATTCCCCTTGCCGCCATCGGCGGAGCCCTCTACGGAGTGTATCGTTCGATCCAACTGAACCAGCGAATCGTCAATGTCGCTCTGCTTTCGTTTCTCCTGATCGTCCTTGGCTATTCCACGTACACCATGGTGTTCATAAGGGCAAATGCGAATCCCCCTATGAACGAAAACAATCCGAACAACCTCACGCGGCTTGTCAGCTACCTCAATCGTGAACAATACGGTGAGGCACCGCTGGTCAATCGCCGGTGGAACAGAACGGAGCCTGAACAGGCGGCAGCAGCCGAAAAGTACGCGAGTGATTGGGATTATTTCTGGAACTATCAGTTGGACCACATGTTCATCCGATATTTCGGATGGAATTATGTCGGTGTAGAGGGTGACTGGAAGGAGGCCGGAGTCGATTGGAAGAAGCTCTACGCAATTCCGCTCCTGATCGGGTTCTTTGGTGTGTATTATCACTGGCAAAAGGACTGGAAGATGGCCTTTGTGGCAACCTCATTCTTCCTCGCTCTGGGGCTTATCCTGATGGTGTACTTCAACATGCAGGAGCCGCAGCCGAGGGAAAGAGATTACTTCTATGTGGGGGCCTTCTTCATGTTCTCGATGTGGATTGGCGTGGGAGTCCTCGGCCTTGTTGACGAACTGAAACAACGGTATTTTCAGACATCGAACCCCGCTCCTGCAGCGTACTCGGTGCTTGCTCTCGCGCTCGTCTTCATTCCTCTGAACATGGCCCGGGTGAATTGGCATGAGTCCAATCGGCAAGGCAACTACGTTGCATGGGACTATTCCTACAATCTGCTTCAATCATGTGCGCAGGACGCGATTCTTTTCACCAACGGGGATAATGACACATTCCCTCTCTGGTATCTGCAGGATGTTGAGGGGATCCGCCGTGACATCCGAATTGTGAACCTGAGCCTCGTGAACACGAACTGGTACATCCACCAGCTCAAGAATCAGGAACCGTACGGTGCAAAGAAGGTGCCCATCAGCATTCCCGATGTCAGGATTGAAAACATTATGCCGCTGTTCCCCTATCAGGCGACGACACGGGAAATTCCCCTCCCGAAAGCGGTCATCGACCAGTTTGGCGTCAAGGACACTTCGTTGACGAATCGCGGGGCGATCAAGTTTACGCTGGCACCCACGATCAATTTCGGACAGTACACAGGCCTGAGGGTGCAGGATGTCATGGTGTTTGACATTATCCGGACCAACAACTGGGAGCGCCCGGTTTACTTTGCCATGACGGTCTCGGACGACAGCAAGATCGGCCTGCGCGATTACATGCGGCTGGAAGGCCTGGCGTTCCGGCTGGTGCCCAAGCAGGGACCGTACTGGCAGATTCTCGATGAAGAGAAGATGATGACGAATTTCTTCACCACCGTGGAGACTCCGTCAAAAGAATTCCAGCCCGGTTTTCTCTGGCGCGGCATCCGCGACAGCACAACCTATTTTGACGAGGACGTCCGCCGCCTCATGAGCAACTATCGTCAGGCATTCTTCTCTCTCGGATACTATTATGCAAACGTCGATCGGAAGCCGGAAAAATTTGCCCAGGTGCTCGACCGGATGGAAGAGGTGATCCCCCGCAGCATTATTCCCATGCCGTACGCGATGAAAGTCGATATATCCAATTACTATATGGTCGCGGGTCGCACGGAAACGGCAAATCAGTACCTCGAGGAGATTCTTGCAGAGGTAAAACCGGTTGTCGACAGGGGAGAGGTGCCCGCCGTGGGGCAGGATAACCCCTACATTGTTCTTCTGCAGGTTTACAAGGGACTGGGCCGATATGACGAGGCCCTTAGCACCCTTGAGCTCATCAAGACGCGTTACCGGAGCGAACAGGGTGTCGATCAATTCGTGAATGAGGAGAAACTGCAGATTGAAGCTCGAAAACGAATCGACACGTTGACGGCTCAGCGATCGGGGCAGGCTCAGCCTCAGTAGCCAATGTTGGGCAATTTCATGACGGCTCCCGAAGACCTGCGGAGAGCCCCGCTCCGATGAAAATACTTGTCATCAATTGGCAGGATATACGAAATCCTTTGGGCGGGGGGGCCGAAGTACATCTCCACGAAATCTTCAAGAGGCTGGTCACACGGGGCCACGCGGTGACTTTGTTGTGTTCGCGGTTTCACGGGGCATCCCGCGAAGAACTCATCGATGGCATCCGCGTCATCCGAATCGGAAGCCGCAATACCTTCAACTTCCGTGTCCCCCTTTCTTATCTCCTGCGCCTTCGCCGCGAGCGTTTCGACGTTGTTGTCGACGATCTGAACAAAATCCCTTTCTTCACTCCTTTGTTTGTCAGGCGTCCGCTTGTCGGGGTCATTCACCACCTTTTCGGGAAATCGATTTTCTCGGAGGTATCGCTGCTTCCTGCCCTCTACGTTTGGCTGAGCGAACGACTGGCCCTCCCTTTCTATAAAAGAATCCCCGTTGCAGTTGTGTCCGAAAGTACGAAGAATGAAATGCTCTCCCACGGATATCGGGAGGAGAATCTCTTTCTGGTGCACAACTGCGTCGATCACGATCGTTACAGGCCCGCCGGAGCACAAAAGCCTGCCCCCCCCGTCATAGGATATCTCGGGCGACTGAAGAAATACAAAAGCGTCGAAGACCTCCTGGTCGCTTTCGGGATCGTCCTGAAGGAGTTCCCGAAGGTCAAACTCCTTATCGTGGGGGATGGAGACGCGCGTGAGAAGCTCGAACGCATAGCGCGTGAAACAGGCATCGGCGCGAGCGTTGACTTCCTGGGATATGTCCCCCATGATGAGAAAGTGAAGTACCTCGGTCGGATGAGATTCGTCGTCAACACGTCGGCGAAGGAGGGATGGGGCCTGACGGTCATGGAAGCGAATGCGTGCGGAGCTCCTGTCATCGCGAGCGATGTGCCCGGCTTAAGGGATTCGGTCCTTCACGAGAAGACCGGACTTCTCTACGAATACGGCAACGTGGAGGAACTGGCGGGGAAGATGATGCTCCTTCTGAGGGACGATCTTCTCTGCAGCAGGCTCTCGGAAGAGGCAATGCGATGGGCGCGTTCGTTCGACTGGGAGCGATCAGCAGATGCCATGCTTGCAATGCTGAACCACGCGGTGCACAAGGCAAACGGCTAGAGAGCGAACTTCTTTTTCAGCAGGTCCACACACTCGCGGGGATCGGCGGCCCGGGTGACATGAGCAGTACAGTCGCCCAATCCTTCCCAAATAAGCTCGTCCTTCAGGGTTCCGATGACGGGATCCCAAAATGAACCGACGACAAGGATGGGTTTTGCTTTCATCATTCCCTTGTTCACAAACTCCCAGGCAGCCGCCAGCTCCAACAGTGTTCCTGTCCCTCCTCGCAGAACGATGTACGCATCTCCAAGTTCAATCAGCTTCGTCAGGCGTTCAACCAGGCCGGCGCAAGTGATCTCTTCCTTGATCCACTTGTTTGCCTTCCCGCCAAAAACGCCCACTGTAACGCCTATTGTGTGACCGCCTGCTTCGCACGCACCATGTGCCGCTGCTTCCATTGTTCCCCCAAACCCGCCATTGCAGACCGTAAAACCGGCGGAAGCGAGCAACCTTCCCATCTGCAGGGCAAGCCTGTATTCCTCGGATTCTGGGGCCACTCGGGAGCTGCCGAAAATTGTGACGATGGCGCTCATACACTAGTCGAGAAACACCCAGTTGATGCTGATCCTCAGGTGACGACCGAGCTCGGGATAGGGATAGATCGTAAAGTATTTCTTGTCGAGGATGTTTCCCCAGGTGAGATTGATGAAGGCGTCGCCGATCTTGAACACGCCATAAAGATCGAGCGTGGAGAAGGGAGTCAAAGAACGGGCAATGTTTTCCGCATAAACCATGAAGGACGGATAGAAAAGAAAGCCGTTATGGCGGCCCACATAGCGTGAACGGGCACCCACGTGCGTCTTCAACGCCCCGTCAAGGAGTTCGCCCATGTAGGAAATCTCGCCCGTGAGGACAAATTTGGGAAGTAAGAGGCTTGAAGAGGCCCGCTTTCCCGTTTCCGTAAACGTGACAGTGCCCGAGGCATCGAGAACCCAGAGTCGGAGCCCGGCACTTCCCGAAAATTGTACGATTGAGAGCTCGGGCGTGATTTCAATGGCGAGAGGAGAGGAGGAGAAAGTAGTGGCCGGAGTGAACAGAAGGGCGTTGGTGATCGTCCTTTCCGAAACAGTTGCCGCAGCCCTGAATACTTCTCCAATGTGAAGCGTACCGGTCAATTCTGAGAGCGCGTGACGTTCCAGGAGATTGATTTCCGCCGTCGAATTCTTGTAGAGTCCCCAGGAACCTTCCTGAAGGGAAGGGAAGCGTGCAAACCACGAATAAGCGGCCTTCAACTCGAACATTTCCGCCGGGCGTATCGCGACGGAGCCGCCGTAGGAGAATGCCCTCCCTTCTCCGTAGGACTCACCCCTCATGTAGCCAGCCGGTTCGAGGATGTCCCACGCATTGAGCGAAAGAGACGTGAAGAAAGCGGCATAGTTTCTTTTCGGACTCAAAGAGGGCAAAACAAAGGAGGCTTTCCGTGATTCGATTTGGCCTCCAAACAGGATTGAGAGCGGTTCCATCCTGAGGTCTTGCCGAAGAGTTGCGCCCGCGAAATTCCAGGAGAATTGTTCAAACGGACCCGACGACGCGGAATCGCTGTACTCACGGTCGGCTCTCGAATAGTAAACGGCCGCTTTTGTCGTCCACGTCGAATCAGGAAAAAGCGCCGCAATCAGGTTCAGGGTGACATCCCGGCGCGCATACGTCTGGGAGGCTTGCCGCGAAGTGACCACTGCCTCGGCCTCGTTGAACGGATCGTTTCCGAGGCTACGGGTGCTGTCAATGAGAACGCCATTGTTGAATCCCGTGACTGAGCGCCGATAAAGGTCGGTCAGGCTCAGGTTCAGTTTTTCGGACACGTTGTAGCGCAGCCTTGACCTTACGATCCATGAATCATAGGCAGAGTTGAGGAATCGTCCGTCCGTCACCTGTCGTTGAACGCCGAACATGAGATTCAACCGTCTGGTAATGTTTTGTGCAAAGAGTGCGTCTGTCAGGAGGTGTTCACTGGGGCCCTGCATGAATCGCACTTTGGTGACAGGTCTGCCGGTATTGAATTGGCGCGAAACAACGTTCATTGCTGCTGCCGAAGCGCTTGCTGCGAGCTGAAATGATTCCGTTCCGCCGAACAATTCGACGCGCTCTATGTGCTCCAGCGGAATATCGTAGAGATTCTCGACCCCGGTTACCGGATCATTCATTGGTCTGCCGTCAAGGAGGATGGCTGATCCGCGCCAGTCAATTCCCCCAATTGTGGCCATATCAGGCTGCCCTGCCGAACCAAGCCGCCGGAAGAGAACTCCCGGTTGAAGATGCAGCAGGTCTCCCATGGTCACGGCATCCGTCCAGATGAACCGCGAGATGGAGAAACTTGTGGAATCGCGGTTTGTATAGGAGCCGATTTCGGGAAGAAAGGTGTTTCGGGTTGAATCGGCAACGGCCAGGGTATCGGCCGCCTGCCGAACCGTATCGGGGACGGTTTGGGCCATGGCACCGTCAACGGACAAGAGCCAAAGGAGAAATCCGATTGCCCGAAATGTGGTCCTGAAATTCAACGACCGTCTTTCTCATTTGTGAGGTCTTCACGTCTGGGGGAGAAGAAGGGGGGCGATGAGGAGACGCGGCCAAGGGGCGAAAGCTCATCGATAAGTTTCTTTGCCGTGGCCTCTGATCTTGCAAGAGAAAAGACGGAGGCCCCGCTGCCGCTCATGAGAGCGCAGTCGGCGCCCAACTCGAGCATGCGCTCTTTGATTCTCATGATTTCCGGGTGGCTGGCGAAGACACTCTCTTCGAAATCATTCACCAGTTCACGGGCAAGTGTTTCGGGCTCGTGCATGTGCGTCATAAGGACTCTGCGCAAATCCTTTCGCTCACCAAATTCCCTCCCCTGCAGGCTCTTATAAGCCCAGGCGGTGGAAACATGAATGGGCGGTGTCACTACAATGATCCAATAAGGAAGGTTTACCGCGAGCGGTTCCAGCAGTTCACCCCTCCCGGTGGCATATGCAGTCCCTCCCGTAAGAAAGAACGGGACGTCGGACCCGATGGAGAGGGCTAGGGAATGCAATTCGGAGACCGAGACATCAAGATTCCAGAGGTTCGTGAGGCCCAGGAGCGTAGCCGCCGCGTCCGCGCTTCCGCCGCCGAGCCCGGCTCCGAGAGGGATGTTCTTGCGAAGGGTTATTTCCGCTCCATCTCTTGTGCCCGTGAGGTCGCGAAGGAGCTGCGCTGCCCTGACGCAGAGATTGGATTCGCCGGACGGTAGTTCTTTCAGGGTGGTAGAGAGGATTACACTGTTCTCATGGAGGCGAAACTCAAGTTCATCGTACAGATTGATCTGATGGAAGACGGTCTCGAGATCATGATAACCATCCGGCCTTCTTCCAAGAATCCTGAGCCCGAAGTTTATTTTTGCGTACGCGCGCGCGGTCATGTGCAAAAGTCAGCAAAAAATACGTCAATATGGGAGGAGAAGCAAGGCAGAGGTGGCGAAACAGGGTAGTGTCTCAATTTGGTTGTAGTTTCTAACGCAGAGACCTGCCTGCGTGCCGACGATCCCAAGTCGAAATCCCCGATGAGTGTTCACTTCGGTCCACGACTCCCTACGGGTCTTCGACCCGATAGGGTCGTAGACTTACGAGTCGAAGACTCGTAGAGCAGGCAGGTCTGCGTCCTTCCCGCCCGAACGACCGTTGCGAGGTCGGTTCGGTCGGGCGGGTGCGACTCTGCGTTGTAGTCTATATTTGAAATTGAGACACTACCCGAAGCAGCGGTCTTTTGATTGTCTTTCCATTTTTCTGTATCTTAGTCTTTCACTACGAAGGAATCCGGGTGAAGATTCATGTCAAGAACGTGACGATCGGTGACGGCTCCCCACTTGTGCTGATTGCCGGGCCATGTGTCGTGGAAAGCAGGGATATTGTGTTCCGCACGGCGGAGACACTCCGAACAATAACCGGGAAGCTGAACGTCCCGTTTATTTTCAAATCGTCTTACAGAAAGGCGAACCGTGCCGCCAATTCCTCTTTTTCAAGTCTGGGAGACGAAAAAGCTCTCGCAATTCTTGCCGAAGTCAAACGGGAATTAGATATACCCATTCTCACGGATATTCATCTGCCGGATGAGGCTGCCATCGCAGCAGAGGTGGCAGATGTTCTTCAAATTCCGGCGTTCCTTTGCCGGCAGACGGAGCTTCTGCAGGCCGCGGGGAAAACTGGAAGAGCCGTTAATATCAAGAAGGGACAGTTTCTCTCGCCGTCCGAAATGAAATTGGCTGCGGAAAAGGTCACGGAAACGGGAAACAAGAATGTGCTCTTGACCGAAAGGGGGACGACGTTCGGTTATAACAATCTGGTTGTAGACATGCGCTCTCTCGCCATCATGCGCAAAACCGGTTTTCCGGTTGTTCTGGACGCGACGCATTCTGTGCAGCTCCCCGGAGGAGAACAGAACAAGAGCGGGGGCCAGCCGGAATTCATTCTGCCCCTTGCGCGTGCAGGAGTAGCCGCGGGATGTGATGCGCTGTTCATCGAAACCCATCCGGACCCTTCGAAGGCGTTGAGCGATGCCGCCAGTCAGCTTCCTCTCGATCAGGTTGAAGGATTCCTCCGGCAGGTGACCGCGATCGACAGGCTCGTTAAATCTTTTTGAGGAACCTCTGCCGGTCGCCACTTCATATCGCGCACGTCTGCGGTCAATCAAGATGCTGCTCCTGGATGTCGATGGCGTTATGACAGACGGGGGGATCTACTTTTCCGAGCGCGGCGACGAAATGAAGAAGTTCAACATTCAGGACGGTTACGGAATTGTCAAACTCCAGCGACGCGGGGTGATGGTGGGGATCATCACGGGGAGGACCTCCGATCTCGTCCGCAGGCGGGCGGCGGAGCTTGGAATTGCCGAGATTCACCAGAATCTTGATAACAAAGAGGAAGCCTACAAGGCGATCAAAACAAAGCACGGATTGGGCGACGCGGCCATTGCTTATATCGGTGACGATGAACCCGATCTTCCTGTCCTGAAGAAAGTCGGATTCTCTGCCGCGCCCAGCGATGCCGTCGAGATCGTCAGGCGTTCGGTGGATTACGTTTGCAGGCGAAGAGGGGGTGAAGGGGCCGTGCGCGAGGTGGTGGATTTGATTTTGAGGAGTCACCCTGTTGCAAAACGGTGAGTTTCCGAGAGAATTGAGGCCGGTGGAAAAGGAGCTGCTGCTCTGGCTCTTGCCTCAGGAGCGCTCCGGATATGCGGAGTATCGGGATCTTCTGTCGCAGTGGAAAGTGGTTGCGCAGGGCCGGCGCGGAGGCGGGAACTACATTGTCGCGCCGTCCGATGAGAGTCCCGACAATGAGTCGCCGCTGCCATCCGTTGTTGCCTACGGAGTGGTCGAGATGGAAGAAGGGGAGCTTTCGGTTGCCCTTCGCGAGCGACTTGGAAACCAGCTCGAGTTTGAAATAGCATTCCTGGGCAAAGGCGAATTCTCGAGTTTGCAAAACGAACGCCGGCGGTGGACTTTTTCGCGGTGGCTGCCCGGGAACCCATGTCCCCGGTGTCATCGTGCGGCACGGGAGGTCATGATGCGTTCGGAGGACCGGGCTGTGGTGCTTGCCATCTGCACGGTTGACCGTCGATTGTGGGTCTACGACGGCGAAACGGGCATGAATCGTCCCGTTCCTGTGACGAATTTCTATAACGAGCTGATGCTTCACTTGAATGTCCGCGATCCAAAGGTCGCTCTGGACTCGCTGAGGCTCTTTCAGGATTTGAGCGGATTTACTGATGGAGATCTCACGAGGGCTTTCGCGAGTTACAATCAGATCCGGACAAAAGTGAACGTCAACTCCCCCATTACGGCTCCTCCGCAACAAAGGGGCTCTTTGTTGAGGCGGATGTTAGCGTTATTCGGGAGCAAACAGGCTTAAGGACATGAACCATGAGTGACAGCATTAGAAAAGGAAAAGAGGTTGTCAGGATTGAGGCCGAGGCTGTGGCTGCTCTGGCATCGAAAATCAACGAATCTTTTGACAAAGCGGTGGAAATGATTTACGCCTGCCAAGGGCGGGTGATAATTACGGGAATGGGTAAATCGGGTTTGGTGGCGAGGAAGATTGTCGCGACGATGAACTCCACGGGAACGGCTGCCGTGTTTCTCCATCCTTCGGATGCCGTTCACGGAGACCTCGGGATGGTCCGGGAAAATGATGTGGTGATCTGCATTTCCAAGAGCGGCGACACAGAGGAGATCTGCGAGATCATTCCGTTGCTGCGTCGCATCGGTGTGAAGATCATATCCATGATCGGAAGCCTGAATTCATATCTTGGGAAAGAGAGCGATCTTGTTCTCGATATCAGCGTAAAGGAAGAGGCGTGCCCGCACGACCTTGCACCCACCGCTTCAACGACGGCAACGCTCGTTATGGGCGACGCGCTTGCCGTTGCGCTGCTGGAGAAGAGGAATTTCACGAAGGAGGATTTTGCGATGTTCCACCCCGGGGGGAACCTGGGAAAACAGCTTCTCCTGAAGATTGAAGAGATTATGGTCTCGGGCGAAGCCGTGCCTGCGGTCCGCGAGGAGGTTTCGCTCTCAGAGGCGATCTTTGAGATGACGTCGAAGCGGCTCGGCGCGACGTGTGTTGTCGACAACAAGGGAATCCTTACAGGGATCATCACCGACGGAGACCTTCGGCGTCTGCTTGGCAGAACGAACAATGTCTCGAACGTGAAAGCAAGGGAGGCAATGTCGGTTAATCCGAAAACAATCCGCAATAATGCTCTGGCGGTGGTGGCTCTGGAGGTCATGGAGCGGTTCAGCATCACCCAGTTGGTTGTGGTCAACGAAGAACACCGCCCGGTCGGGATGGTGCATTTGCATGATCTCGTGAAGACAGGATTGCGAAACGGCTCGTCAGGATGATCAACAAACGTGTCATGGCGGCCGGCCTCCTCGTCATTTTCCTCAGCGCATGCGAGGATAAGATCAAGCCCACCGTTCTTTCCGAGGTTGACAGCAGGACATTGCCGCAACAGGAAAGCTGGAACAGCACGGTTACTCTTACCGATTCGGGGAGGGTGAAAGCCGTTATTCGGGCCGGCTACATCCGTGTGTTCGAGGATCCGCGCCGAACGCTTCTTTCGGAGGGTGTCGTTGTCGACTTCTACAATGATGAGGGGGTGAGGAATTCTGTCCTGACGTCACGTGAGGGATCGGTCAACGACGTCACGAACGATTTTGAGGCATGGGGAGATGTCGTTGTGGTGTCGCAGGAAGACAGCAGCACGCTCAGGACGGTGAGACTTTTTTGGGACAATCGCAGGCAACTGATCCACACGCCCGAATTTGTCTCGATCGTCTCACCGAAAGAAAAGATCCAGGGAACAGGACTTGAGGCAGAGCAGAATCTCAACAGATACCGAATCTTTCGCGTCTCGGGCCAGACCCAGAGCGAGTAGAAAGGCGATGCCGATGCGCTCTTGGGTGGTTCCCCTGATTGTGCTCTGGACTGCTGCAGGGTTCGCCCAGTCGGGAAAGGTCATTGAGCTCAAGTCGGCGAACAAGATGGAGAACACGACGATCGGGGGAGAACAAGTCCGGGACTTCGTCGGCAATGTCCATTTTGTTCAACCGTCGGCATCAGGCGGCACGATCAGGCTGTGGTGTGACAGGGCTCTCCAGTTCATGACCTCCCGGAGAATCGAATGTTTCGGACACGTCAGAATCGTGCGCGACAGTGTCACATTGCTGGGAACGGAGGGGACGTACTACGACAGGACACGGCAGGCACGGCTCACCAAAGGAGTTCGGCTGGAACGGCCGGGAACGATTTTGACCGCATCAGAGGGGGAGTATCACGCGGATGACGAGCGGGCGCATTTTAAAGGTAATGTCGTCGTGGTCGATTCGATGTCGACAACGACTTGCGACGATCTGACCTACTTCGAAGAAGGTGACCGCTCCATCGCTGTCGGAAACGTCAGGATTGTGAGTCCGCAGGATGGAGTGACGGTGTATGGCGATTCCCTGGTGCATCTCGGAACCATCAATTACACTCTTATTCCAAGAAACCCCAGGCTTGTGCAGGTTGACACGTCCGAAACGGGTGGGTTGGATACCCTGGTCGTCGTCAGCAGGTCCATGGAGGCTTATCGTGATTCGACCCAGCGATATGTGGCGCGGGACAGCGTTATGCTCGTACGAAACGAAATTGCGGCGGTTTCTGGGCAGGGGGTGTATATGCCGCTGGCCGGAGTGCTCATTCTGACAAAAGAACCGGTTGTGTGGTACGATGAGAACCAGGTAAGCGGCGATTCCATTGAAGTTCGGCTCGAGAATCGCAAATTGCGAAGCGTGTATGTGCAGGGAAGGGCAATTGCTGCTTCGCGTTCCGACACAGCTTCGGTGCACAGGTTCGATCAGCTCACAGGGAGATCTTTGACCCTCTTTTTTGGAGCAGGGAACATCGAAAGAATCATTGCGGAGAGGCAGTCAACCAGCCTTTACTATTTGTTTGACGACAAAGCTCCCAACGGAGCGAACAAATCAAGCGGGGATCGTATTGTCGTGGAGTTCACAGAAGGGCAGGTTGAAAGGATCAACGTATCGGGCGGCGTTGAAGGTCAGTACATGCCGGAACAGATGCTGTTGGGACGGGAACGAAATTACGACCTTGACGGGTTTCAATGGTATCCCATGCGGCCGCGGCGACACAATACGGAGATCATGCTGAAACCATGAGAACAAGGAAGCAAAAAGGAGCCGCGGCAAAGTCAAAACCCGCCAAACCGGCCGGATCTTCGCTCAACGGATCCACGCTGAAAGCGGCGGATCTTGTGAAGAAATACAAGAAGCGGACAGTGGTCAATGAAGTTGCGATCGACGTTCGGCAGGGTGAAATCGTGGGGCTCCTCGGTCCAAACGGCGCCGGGAAGACCACGACATTCTACATGATAGTCGGGATGGTTCGTCCCAACAGAGGAAGGGTCTTCTTTGACGACCGTGAAATCACCACAATGCCCATGTATGAACGCGCGAGGCTTGGGATCGGTTACCTGCCCCAGGAGGCCTCGGTGTTTCGCCGCCTGTCTGTGCGCGACAACCTGATGGCCGTTCTCGAGATGAGCAATCTCTCCCGTGGGGAGCAGGAGGAGAAATGTGATCGGTTACTCGAAGACTTCGGACTTACGCACGTCGTGAAAAGCAAGGGATACGTCCTGTCGGGAGGGGAACGCCGGAGAACGGAAATTGCGCGCGCACTGGCTCTTGATCCAAAGTTCATGCTGCTCGATGAGCCGTTTGCAGGGATTGATCCGATTGCTGTCGAAGAGATCATGAGGATCATCGGTACGTTGAAATCGAAGAACATTGGTATTTTGATCACGGACCATAATGTGCACGAAACGCTGTCGATTACCGATCGATCGTACCTTCTCTTTGAAGGGCGAATTCTTAAATCCGGTTCAGCTGAATTCCTTGCCAACGATCCTGAAGCGCGAAAGCTTTATCTTGGAGAGAAGTTCAAATTGGACAGATACAATTGATTCCGAATTCTAACTCCTACATTCTAAATTCTAGCATCCAGATCTCACTATGGTAGTTGTCACTGAACCCGGCGCAACAGAAAAACAAATCGAAGAAATCATCAAGGTCCTGAACGAACACGGATTTGACGTGCATCGTTCGACCGGAGTGAGGCAGACGGTCCTGGGGGCCATAGGCGTCCAACCCGACTTTGATCACCGCCAGATCGAGTTGCTTTCGGGTGTAGCCGAAGTCGTTCGGATCACCGAACCGTTCAAGCTTGCCAGCCGGGCGTTCAAGAGAGACGGGACGATCGTCCATGTGGGAGACGTGGCGATCGGAACGAAGAGCGTGATCGTTATGGCCGGGCCGTGCTCCGTTGAGAGTGAAGTGCAGATCTTCACAATAGCTGAGAAAGTTGCATCCGTGGGTGCAAGAATTCTTCGGGGTGGAGCGTTCAAGCCGCGTACCTCTCCTTATTCATTCCAGGGCCTCGGTGAAGAGGGCCTCAAGATGATGCGGGCTGCGGCTGACAAATTCCACCTCAAGGTTATTACGGAAGTGATGGACAAGAGTCAGATCGATCTCGTGGAGCGATATGCCGATATTCTCCAGGTTGGAGCCCGCAATATGCAGAATTTCACGTTTCTGAAGGATCTGGGAAAGGCGTCGAAGCCTGTGATGCTCAAGCGGGGGCTCGCAGCCACGATTGAGGAATGGCTCATGTCGGCAGAATACATCCTCTCCGGCGGGAATCAGAATGTCATTCTCTGCGAGCGGGGGATACGGACATTTGAGACGGCCACGCGAAATACCCTTGATATCGGGGCCATCCCTGTCGTACAGAAGAAGAGTCACCTTCCGGTCATTGCCGATCCCTCTCACGGAATCGGGATTCGGGACAAGGTAATTCCCATGGCGCGTGCCTGCGTTGCTGCCGGTGCCGATGGAATCATGGTCGAGGTTCACCACGATCCTGACCATGCAAAGTCAGACGGAGCCCAATCGTTGTTTCCTGATCAGTTCAGCCAGATGATGAAGGAAGTCCGGATCATCGCTGATGCTATCGGGCGTTCGATTGGGTAAACGGGGGACTCTCTCGTGAAAAATGCCGGCTTCAAAACCGTAGCGATCGTTGGAGTCGGGCTGATCGGCGGGTCGCTCGGGCTGGCCATCAGGCATCGATTCCCGTCTGTTCAGGTCGTGGGGGTCGATAAGGCCTCGGTCCTCAAGAAAGCAAAGCGACGGGGAGCTATCACGAGAGGTGAGCTGAATTTCTCCAAAGCGATCAGTAAGTCCGATCTTGTCATTCTTGCCACGCCGCTGAACACCATCCTGGATCTCATTCCCAATGTTTCACAACTCGTTCCTGAAACGACCATCGTTACAGACGTCGGGAGCGTGAAGTTGCCTGTGATGCAGACGGCCGCAAGATTCTTCCGCGGAAATTTCATAGGCGGCCACCCCATGGCTGGCATTGAACTCTCGGGCGTCGAGGCGGCCCATCCGCTGCTTTTTGAAAACGCCGTGTATGTGCTCACCCCTGCCGGCGGCGTGAAGGGGACTCGCGTGAAGAGGCTGGGCTCTTTTCTGGCCGCCCTGGGAGCAAGAAGCCTCATCATGGACGCACGGACCCACGATCAGGTGGCATCGGCGGTCAGCCATGTTCCGCAGCTTGTTGCCGTGGCACTCATGACCATGGCAGGCAAGAGCCACAGTGTGTCGCGGAACTACCTTGGGCTCGGAGCGGGCGGATTTCGGGATCTCACGCGCATAGCGTCAAGTCGCTACTCGGTGTGGGAACACGTGCTCTTGCTCAATCGCCGGGAGATCACACGTTCCATGGATCTGTTCATCGCGGAACTCAAGAATATCCGCCGGCTTCTGGCCGGCGGCAAGACTTCGCGGCTGAAGGAACGGTTCACTCAGGCCAGAAGGTTGAGGGGTTCAATTCCGAGGGATATGAAGGGGTTCCTCACGCCCCTTTCCAGTGTCGGTGTGTTTGTTCCCGACAGGCCGGGCATGCTGGCCAAGATGACCGCAATCATTGCCAGGCACCGGCTCAACATCAAAGACATCGAACTTGTGAAGATTCGGGAAGGAGCAGGCGGGACGTTTCGCCTCTGGTTCGAAACGAATCAGGCGGCATCCCGGGCTGCTACGGTTCTGAGGAAAAAGGGATTTGAGATAGGATGACCTTCCGAAGGGATCTCCTTCGGAAGGCGTCACGGTTCAGGATTTCTTTTCGGATGACGAAGAAGGCGTTGATGAATTATCGTCCTTCTTGGAAGAATCGGACTTTGGAGTTTCAGAAGGCTTTGCCGGTTTTGTGCCGCTGCTCTCGGGTTTTCCCTCACCGTTTCCGCCGCTTTTCCTGTAATCGGTAAGATAGAATCCCTTTCCTTTGAAAATCATTCCCCCGCCCCCACCCATGATTCGCCTCAACGCGTCTTTCTTGCAGTTGGGACATGTGCGGAGCAGTTCCGCTTTCATCGACTGAAATTCTTCAAACATGTGCCCGCACGCTGAGCACTTATACTCGTACGTCGGCATCCTTCCCTCTTTTCTCGTTCTCTCCTAAAGCTTCGGACCCGCCTTCAGTACTTCGGGCGGACTGTCAGCTTCGAATTTTCTGAAATTCTCCACGAAGCGCGAAGCAAGCTGCCGATATTTCTCCCGATGGGCATCCCTGTTCGGCCACGACTCTGCCGGATTCAGGATATCGGGAGGGACTCCTTCACAGCTTGTCGGCACTTCAAAACCAAAAATCGGATCCTTGACGAATTTCGATTTTGCGAGTGATCCGTCGAGAGCCGCGTTCAGCAGGGCTCTCGTGTAGCCTATGCTGATGCGTTTTCCAATGCCGAAAGCTCCGCCTATCCACCCCGTGTTGATGAGCCAGCAATGGACTCCGTACTTCGTGATTTTTCGCTTGAGCAGCTCGGCGTAGTACGAGGGCTTGTGGACCATGAAGGGAGCACCAAAACAGGCGCTGAATGTCATTTCCGGCTCTCTGCCCAGCCCCACTTCCGTGCCGGCAATCTTCGAGGTGTATCCCGAGATGAACTGATACATCGCCTGCTCCGGCGTCAATCGGGCAAGGGGCGGCATGACGCCCGACGCGTCGCAGGTCAGGAAAACAATGTTCTTCGGATGTCCGCCCATTTTGGTGGGAACTGCATTCTCGATGTATTCCAGTGGATATGATGCCCGTGTATTCTCCGTGATCGTTTCGTCATCCAGGTCGATATGCCGGGTCACAGGATCGAACACGACGTTTTCGAGGATCGTGCCAAACCGCCTTGTGGTTGCAAAGATTTGCGGTTCGGCGGAAGGGGAGAGGCGAATGACTTTTGCATAACATCCACCCTCGAAATTGAACACTCCTTCATCGCTCCAGCCGTGCTCGTCGTCGCCGATGAGGCCCCGCCTGGGGTCGGCCGACAGGGTCGTCTTTCCGGTTCCCGAAAGTCCAAAAAAGATCGCTGAATCGTTCTGCTTGCCTATATTGGCCGAGCAATGCATCGGCATGATGCCCTGCAGGGGGAGGAGGTAGTTGAGGATCGTGAATACAGATTTCTTGATTTCTCCTGCATAGGCAGTATTGCCGATAAGGCACAATCGCTGCGCAAAATTCAGAACGATAAACGTGTTGGAGGGAGTTCCGTCAATGATCGGGATCCCTTTGAACGACGGGAGACAAATAACGGTGAATTCCGGGGTGTGCCGGCGATATTCGTCATTGGTACCCGGCAGAATGAACATGTTGCGGGCGAAAAGCGCGTGCCATGCATGTTCGCAGACAATCCGCACCGGCATGCGGTATTGCGGATCGGCGCCGGCAAAGCAATCCTGAACAAAGACATCTTTTCCCTGCAGGAAGCCCTGCATCCGATTGATGAGGTCGTTGAACTTCTCGACACTGAAGGGGCGGTTGTACTCTCCCCACCAGATATGCTCTTCCGTGCTTGGTTCCCGTACGATAAATTTATCGTTCGCGGACCGAGCGGTATGTTTTCCGGTATGGACCACAAGCGGGCCGAGTTGAGAAATCCTTCCCTCACCACGGAAGGCGATTTCCTCATACAATGCTTCGGATGGAAGGTTCCAGTAGGCTTTTCGAATATTCGAAATGCCATGGTTGTCCAATCCATAGTCGCTTTTAACGGCTTGGGCTTCGTTCTCAGCAGGTGTCTTGATATTCAGAATATTGTTCATAGCCAGTCTCTTACCAGTTTTCGTTCACCTATGTAGATCTCGTTGGGGGAGTTCGGATCCAGTGCCCACTTGATGCGTTCGACACCCTGCTTGACGTCTTTCACCGTTGTAGCATAGCTGAGCCGCAAGTGACCTTCCATTCCAAATTCCTTCCCCGGCACGGTAACAACAAGCGCCTTCTTGAGAAGGAACTTCGAAAGTTCGACGGAGTTGCCGTTGTAGGCCCGGAAGTCGGGGAGGCAATAGTATGTTCCGTTGGGCTTTGTGATCTTGACGCCGCTGAAGGCATTCAGTTCGCTCATCATGACGTCGCGGTTGTTTTGCAGTGTCAGACGAAGAGATTCAACAGCGCTCTGCAGGCCTGTCAGCGCCCCCTCGGCGGCTGACTGGAGCAGGATCGAGGTGCACGATGTCGTTTGCGACTGCACGTTTGTGGCAACAGAGATGACCTGTTTGGGGGCCACCAGCCATCCTATCCTGAATCCGGTCATGCCGTAGAGTTTTGAGATCCCATTGATCGTGATGACTTTCGTCGATTCAATATCGTTTCTTGTGAATTGATACGGCGACGGAGGCACAATGCCGTCAAAGACCAGCTTGTGATAGATGTCGTCGAAAATAACATAGATCCCCTTCTTTTCGCAGAACTCGACAAGCTGTGCAACAAACTCCTTGGGATAGACTATTCCCGAGGGGTTGTTGGGGCTGTTGACGATGATTGCCTTCGTATAGGAACTGACTGCAGGTTCAAGGTCCTTCATCGTAGGGATGAAGCGGCCGTCTTCAGGAGTCACGATTACCGGCACGCCGTACACCATCTTGATCATTTCCGGATAGCTTACCCAATAAGGTGCAAAGACAATCACTTCGTCCTGAGGGTTGATCAGGGTAAACAAAAGGCTGAACAGAGCCTGTTTTGCCCCCTGCGAGACCATGATATGCTCGGGGCCCACGATCTTGTCATAGTTTTCCTCGGTGTAGCGGACGACCGCCTTCTTGAGCGAGGGAATCCCGTCGGACGGCGTGTACTTGATGTCGCCTGTGTTGAGCTTGGCTGCGGCACTGAGGATTGCATTGATGGGGGCTTTGTTCTTCGGCTCGCCCGCGCCAAGGTGGACAACCGCCTCACCTTTGTCTTTCAGGCGTGCGGCCTCTTCGTTCAGTTTGAGCGTAGGTGATTCTGCGATGGAGCCTGCAAGTTTGCTGACACTCATGGAAGTCTCAACCTCCAATCTTCAAATCTGTTCTGTCGATTCAAGTCGATCGGACGACCGGGAACTGCAGTCATGGAGTTGTGATTCGTACAAAATGACCGGGTGAGCGGGAAGATTTGTTGGAACAAACGTAAGGGGAAATTGCGATGAATTCAATCGTCGGCGAGCAGCTCGCTGAACCCGCGGTGGAGCCGCTCTGCTCCTTTTTCAAGATCCGCCATCGAACAGGCGTAGGAAATCCTCATCCACTCCGGTGCTCCGAAGCCTGTCCCGGGGACCATGGCGACACTGTGCTCATTGAGGAAGTAGTCGCAGAGAGAATCGGATGTCTTTATCTGTTTCCCCTGAATATGCCTGTGGAGATACGACTTCACGTTCAGGAAGAGTGTGAAGGAGCCCTTCGGATAAATGAACTCGATGTGAGGAATCTTTTTCATTTCCCGGACCAGGAAATGCCGCCGTCGATCGAACTCTTCCACCATCACCCTCACTTCAGACTCAAGATCATTGGTCAGGGCTGCGAGCGCCGCCCTTTGGGAAATAGAGCAAGCATTGGAGGTCGTCTGGCTTTGGACCTTCTCCGCTGCCTGGATGATATCCTTGTGGGCGCCCATATATCCGATGCGCCATCCGGTCATGGAAAAGACTTTTGAAACGCCGTTGACCGTAACGACCTGGTTTCGAACCGAGTCGATCGAGCCCATGCTGAAATGCTTCATGTGATCATAGATCACCTTCTCGTAGATCTCATCCGAAACGACATAGATGCCGGTCTTCTCCACGATGTGAGCAAGCTGCTCTATTTCTTCCTGTGTGTAGACCGACCCTGTGGGGTTCGAAGGGGAGCACAGGATGAGTGCTTTGGTCTTCTTTGTTATTGCTTTCTTGAACTGGGCCAGCGTCATTCTGAATTGGTGCTTCGCCAAAGTCGGTACAATCACCGGTTTGGCATCGACCAATTTCACCATTTCGGGATAACTGACCCAATAAGGCGCGGGGATAATCACTTCGTCTCCGCGGTCGCAAATAGCCCTCAATGCGTTGTAGATTGAATGTTTCGCGCCGCAAGAGACCAGAATCTGCGAAGGCGAGAATTGGATCGCGTTTTCGCGATGAAATTTCTCGGAGATGGCCTTGAGCAGCTCGGGGATTCCCTGATTGGCGGTGTACTTGGTAAAATTTTCCTGAATCGCCCGGATTGCCGCATCCTTGACCAGTTGGGGAGTCGGGAAATCGGGCTCGCCGGCCGTGAGGCTCACGACGTCGATTCCCTCCGCCTTGAGCTGCCTGGCCCGCGACGCGAGAAGCTGGGTTTGAGACTCTTCGAGCAATGCAACCATTCTGGAAATAGGTTTCATGTTCCGGCTATTTGGATGTGGATCTGGAAAGTTGAATCTTACGCTCGAGTGTCACTCGCACAACCGGCGGAACGAAATCGCTCACGTCGCCGCCGAGTCGGGCAATTTCACGAACGATACTGGAATTCAGATACGTATACCTTGCATTTGGCATGAGGAACACCGTTTCAAAAGTATCGTCCAGTTTTCTGTTCATAAGGGCCATCGCAGCTCGAATTCAAAATCGGAGATTGCCCGGAGCCCGCGTACGATCGCGGTTGCCTTCTTTTGTCGGGCATAACTGACGAGCAACCCATCAAAGGAATCGACCTCCACGTTCTTGTACTTTCTGACAACTGCCTTGATGAGGTCGAGCCGTTCCTGGTCCGAGAAGAGGGGACTCTTGGCAGAGTTGCGCGCGACGGTGATGATGATGCGATCGAAGAGTTTGAGGGCCCGTTCGAGGATGTCGATGTGGCCATTCGTGATTGGGTCGAATGTTCCGGGGTAAATGGCGATTCTCATCTCACGCTCCTTGAAGGTTCGATGCCTTGAGGCGCTGCATCGACTTCATGATAAGGACGACTGTTTGACCAAACATCTTTCTCAGCAGTTCGAAGGATTCCCCGGGAACGTCGACCGCGGCATCCTTTCCATGTTCCATGACGACATATGTGCCGGGTTTGAGCACTCCCGAGGTGCTGATCGCCGTCGGCAGCTCGCCGATGCGCTCGAGTGCGAAAGGCGGGTCTGCAAAGACAAGGTCGTAGGGACGGCGCAGGTTCTTCAGGAACCAGAAGACTTCGGCTTGATGGACGGTTGTCCGGTCGTCCAGGCCGAGAGAGCGAATATTCTTCTCAAGAAGCGAAAGGGAATCGCGGGATGTGTCGACAAACGTTGCAGCCGCCGCGCCCCGGCTCAGTGCTTCAAGTCCAAGGCTGCCGCTTCCGGAAAAAAGGTCGAGAATCTCAATCCCTTCGAGGTCCATTCGCGTGGCAAGCATATCAAAGATCGATTGCTTGACCCGGTCGGTGGTGGGGCGCACAGAGCGGTCGCGGGGAGCGGCAAGAATTCTCCCCCGGAGCGTTCCGGCGATGATTCTCATCTAGGAGGTCCGCAGCCCCAACCCGATGGCGGGCGCAAAGCGGTTGCTCTCTTTTGTAAACTGTTCGTAGACCTTTCCTGCCAAAGGCAGTTTTCGAAGAGAATTGATCACGATCGTTTGAGTCTCCGTTTCGGCGCGAATTTGTTTGACTGTCTCCGGGGGAACGGGGAGTCCGTAGATGAAGATGGCGTCGGGTTGTGACATCCCCTCGATC
>Ga0209211_10003524_pt1 | contig 25350 bp, 13 predicted proteins | sample RifGroA2_FD_183992 | JGI IMG/M metagenome (GOLD analysis project Ga0209211, IMG submission 183992) | Groundwater microbial communities from Rifle, Colorado, USA - Groundwater A2 (SPAdes) (version 2) | ecosystem: Environmental > Aquatic > Deep subsurface > Groundwater | place: Rifle, Colorado...
CGTTAACGACCTGACACTCAATTATGTGATTCCGTATAGCTTTAAACTGCGGGGAAGACTATTTAACGTGAAGGAAGTTGTAAATGAATGGCTGGATCAAACTATTCAAGGTATGCTCAGAAAGCGGTATTGCGTGGTTACCACCGACAATCTTACCTGCCTCATTTCCTATGATATTTCAGCAAAAAAATGGTACTTCGATCAGGTTAAAGACTGACGAGACAAATTCTTAAACCAACATATTATCTTCCCAAAATTGTTTTAACACTTTTAGCAAAAATTTACGATTTACGAATTACGATTTGAGATTTAAATAAATCGTAATTCGTAAATCTAAAATTGTAAATTCCCATTAAAGAACTCTTCCGACTCGTTCGGGTAGGCTCAGGGCGGGTTCGAAACCCGCCCCCCCTATAGCGCTTAATTAACCGTTACGCCTTCGAGAAATCCCTCAAGCTTTCTGCTCCGCAGCGGATGTTGAAGTTTACGAAGGGCAATGGCTTCTATTTGCCGTATTCTTTCTCTTGTTATGTTAAACCTATTGCCAATCTCTTCCAGTGTATGGGTATATCCATCACCCATACCAAAACGCAGTTTAAGCACCTCGCGTTCCCGTAAACTCAAGGTATTTAAAACCTTTTCCAACTGTTCCTTGAGCAATGATTGATGAGCCGCATAAACGGGGGATTCCACCTTTTTATCTTGAACAAAATCTTCAAACATTGTCTCACTATCAGCGCCAATCGGATTTTCTAATGATATAGGCTGAGATGCAATCCGATATACACGGTAAACCTCCGATACCGGAATTTTCGCCTCTTTTGCAATGTCTTCTATACGGGACTTTCTATCAAGACCAGACTGAACATTCTTGAAAACATGGGCGGTCTTGTTAATTATGTCCGTCATATGTACGGGAATTCGCACCGTCCTTACCTTGTCATCTATTGCCCTGATAATCGCCTGCTTAATCCACCAGGTAGCATACGTACTAAATTTAAAACCCATACGATAATCATATTTATCGACAGCCCGCATCAGACCGGTATTCCCTTCTTGAATAAGATCGTGAAAAGTCATCCCGCGTTTCCTGTACTTTTTTGCAATACTTACCACCAATCTCAGATTCCCTTCGGAAAATTGTTTTCTAGCTGAGTCATATTCATTGTATATGGAATTGATCGCATGAATAGATTTCTTCCGCTCTTCAACGGGAACCATGAACAAAGTTTTCGTTTCATTTACATTGAAATTGTGCGAAAGTCTCTTGAGAATTTCTCTCTTATGATGTGAACCTTTAAATCGTTTTTCAAATTTTGCTATTTCGGATAAAACATCCAATAGTTGTTTCATAACGGGCAAAATTGTTTCTGTACGAATATGCATAGCTTCAAGTTTTCTGATTACATTCCTTTTTCTGGATGATATCTTTCTCAGAATTCTGGATCTTACATTACCAGGGCTGTTCCCCTTAATCTTTCCATAGTCCCTCAAATTATCTTCAAGTATCTCTCTAATCTCCTCTGCCATGCTATGGATTTTGTCGATCATTTCATCTTTACTTTGGTCTTTTTTTACTGCCGTCTCAACAAATTGAACGAGATCGGATTCACTATCCACACCCTCCAGAATACGCACGTACTTTTCCACAGCATAATCAAACGTCAAGACCCTCCTGTGGAGCAACCGACTCATAACCTTTATCTTTTTCGCCAGATAGAGTTCCTCTTGCCTGGATAATAGCGGCATAGTCGACATCTCTTTCAGGTAAATACGAACAGGATCGTAATCCCTCTCTATCCCCCTTTCTTCGGAGACTTCCCTTTCAGCAATATCTTCTTCGGTTATGTAATTTTCGTGATTTTCGTTTGTTAACTGATCAATTTTATAATCCATATCTACTTCCCGTTTAAGATTTAAAAAATGTAATATTTGTTTGATATAACAATTATTTATTATAAAATGTTTACACAAAATCGCTTATATTAATAAATATATCGTATGTAGTCAATAGTAAATAAGTTGTAATTAGTCAATTTGTGTTAAAATTTCAATATTTATCATTATCCAAGAGACCTTTTTTTCTAAAAAACCAACACACTGTCAATGGGAAATACTCTTAAAAGAAATTACGATGTTGTAATTATAGGCGCAGGTCCTTCGGGAGCCGCAGCAGCCAGAAGCCTGGTCAATGAAGGATTACAAGTCCTTGTATTGGAGAAAAGGAAACTCCCCAGATACAAAATGTGCTCCGGAATTATCTTCAAGAAATCGCAAGATATAACCGAACGACTTTGGGGGAAAATCCCGGAATCGGCTTATGTTACCCCGAAGCTTTTAAAGGGAGTAAGACTTTGGTCTGATACTAAGCATTTTTCAGATTGGCCATTCAATAAAGACAGCAACGGCGCACCGAACATATGGCGTTCTGAATTTGATTACTGGCTTATTAAAAATTCTGGGGCAGAAGTAAAGGATTGTTGCGTCTTGAAAGGATTTAAAGATTACGGTAATTATATAATATCGGAATGTCATGATACCTGTAATGACGAAACGATACATATTACCTGCAAATACTTAGTAAGTGCGGAAGGCAGCAAGTCGGTAATCAGGGAAAAAATCGACCCAGATTTTGAAAAAGGCATAAAATGGTTTGTAGCATATCAAAATTATTACGAAGGCACTTCCGATTTAGACCCCTGTTTTTATCACGGTTTCATGGAATCACGGTTTGGTGAGGTTTATGCATGGTTTAATGTGAAGGACGGACTGCAAATCTTTGGCACGGCGGCAAGAAAGGGCGCCAAGATACATCCTTATCTGAGCGAATATACTGAGATGCTCGAAAATAGATTTGGCTTAAAACTCAAAAAGTTAGTAAGGAAAACCGGCTGCCTGGGTAACGACATGTGCACAACCGGCAGGTTTTATTTAGGGAAAGGGAAGGTTCTTCTGGTTGGAGAAGCAGCGGGATTTCTCAATGCCTTTGGTGAAGGGATTTCGTGTGCATTATCAACGGGTTTATTCGCCGCAGAGGCCATAACGAAAGGTATTAAATCAGGAAATGATGCGCTTGCGATCTATGACGAATTAACAAAACTGGAGAGGAGGCAAACCAAAATGTCATGGAAACTGGGAGCTAAAATAGCAGGCAGAGACCTCATGCCAATATAAAATTTTTATATGACAAGCGCGGACGCTTGTCCCACCGATGCATTGTTTTTAATTTGACAAGCGAGGACGCATGTCCCACCATTTGGATTTGGCGCCGTTAACGCATATCATTATCCAAGAAACGGCTCTAATGGTTTCGAACGCTGGATGATGTACCAATCACCGTTTTCTATGAGCGCTTCCTTGCCAAGTTCTATTGCCAGGTTTTCTGCGCCCATGATATTATTTTCTGCAATATACTTTTCCATAAACCTGCTTGCCCTGCTATAAAGAACCATCATACGCTGATATTGCCTGAGTTCATCGGCAAACGCCCTTTTTTCCACATAGATTGCCAGCGCCGCGCCAATTGCCAAAAAGACGTCAATTAAAAATGAAAACAGGTAACACACAAACCCCTGGTGGATATCTTCCATATTGATAAAGTCTTTAAAGGAACCCTGCTGATAGGAAACGATTGCCTTCACAATAAAAAAGCCCAATACCATCACCAGAGCAGCGCAGAAAAAACACAATGTTGTTGTTTCCTGCCTCCCAATCTTTTGTCCCTTTTCAGTCGCCTTTTTTACAAAGAAATTTTCCTGGTCTTTAACCCAGCGCCTTTGTATTATCTCTAACTCCCCCTTTTTACATGCTGAAGGGTTTTGGGAAATCTCCTGATTGGCATTCATACATACGTTTCTGATAGTTTGAAAAATCCAGTCCATCTCTCCCCTGTATTTACGCAGATAGTGATCGTAGGTGTTTTCCTTTGAGTGCATTAATTTCCAGAAAAATTGTACCCGCAATCCTTCGGCAAGCGCCCGGTAGTCATAATATTTATTCTCATAATCTTTTCTTAACGCTATTTTATAAAATAAATATCCCATACCCATAATAATTGGGAAAAGGGCAAGTATGTAAGCCTTTGCCCAGAACTGATCAAATATATCGAAGAAAAAGAAACTTGCGACTGCGGTTATAAGTAATCTTTTGAGCACGTCGGTGGTAATTTTCTGATAATGCAGCGCCAGCGTATCGGCATATCCGTAACAAGACAGTATCTTTCTTAAACCAGGAGATAACTTCTCCTGCTCGCTTTCAGGCATTACGTACGATATACTCTTCTTTAACTTATCCTCGTCTTTACAGTTCTTCATAATGTCTCTGTTAAATTCGCTGATTCTTTTCAAAACACCGTCATAGTATTTTTCGGCAGCATCTTCAGGTTTATTATCTGAGGATTTGTCTTTATCGGATTCATGTAAACCATGTTTATCGGTGTTCCATATCGTTGGATAAAGGACATCCCATTCCCCTTTAACGTGGAGAAGGCACGGAATCTCTGGTTCGTGATTATACGCTACAATTTCTGCCGGTGTGTTTTTTCTCCTGGTAAAAACATGATATACAGGGCCATTATCGAGGACGTCCAGTGGACTTTCCGGCGGCGCTGATGGCGCAGGAATGCCTTCCAGTTTAGCCCGGACAACTTCTGCTGTTTTGCCCGTTGATTTGCCATCCCAGAGCGCAATGAGAATCTGGCTATGCGCGGCAATATAGGCGCCTGCAAGGGCATATTGCTTGTCGCGGGATTCTTTGCACCTTTGAACCATTTCCAGGGTATTCCCTTCCATAAAAGGCAGCTCAAATACATCCTCTGCCTTTTCCAGTAAATCGGCAAATTCTCTTTTCGACCCAGCAGTGTCAAAGTCCTTTTCGTATTCTTCTTTCGGCATGGGGAGAATGGCGGTGAGTTTTACCTCTGCATGACCCGCATGAAGACCAACCCGTGCCACCAGTCTGTCCGCCCCTTCAGCCAGAGGAGAAAGTATTGTAATAGGGGGGTATTTACCTTTATCCTTGCCCCCGAATGTTTTTATCAGGGGTTTGTATTTATGCCTGATTTTTTCAAAAACAGCCTTGACGTTCTTCTCCAGTTCAGGGATATCCTCTTCTCTTAAATCCCTGTGGCCAGTAACGCCAACAACGATGGGGATCAAATATTTACTGCTGTTGCTTTGATATTTCATGTGATGTATCCTTAAAAATTATCGTAACAGTTCAGCCCACCACAGAGAACGCGGAGAACGCAAAGAAAGACGAAGGTGAAAATCTCATTGTTTGCTACTTAACACAGACGATACAGAGAAAAGACATCTTTCCCATTCTTATTAAATCTGGAACTCAGGAACTTACGAATGATATTAATAGTGAACATGCTAGTAAAGTTGTCATTGCAAGAGCGTCCGTCCGAAGCAATCCACCTCACAAAGTTGTCATTGCGAGGGCATCAGCCAGAAGCACCCCCCCTCATACAGTCGTCATTGCGAGGGTCTTGTCTGAAGCAATCTCACAAACTATCATAGAGGTCTTTCCACGTGCTATTCATCCTGCTAATTAATTCAACCTTTTTTGCCCTTGACCCGCCTTTTATCTGCTTTTCTCTTGTAATGGCGCTCCTAATGTCCCTGAATACTTCGAAGTAAACCAATTTGGTAACATTGTATTTCCTTGTAAATCCATCAATCAATTTCTGCTTATGCTCATAGACCCTTCTTACTAAGTCATTGGTAACGCCAGTATAAAGCACCGTGTTATTTTTATTGGTCATGATATAAACGTAGTATTGTTTTTCCATGTAGATTGCTTCGTCACTCCGTTCCTCGCAACGACACTTGCACACACGTCATTGCGAGGGCATCAGCCAGAAGCCCTCCCTCATACAGTCGTCATTGCGAGGGTCTTGTCCGAAGCAATCCCAGAGCCATAGAATACGCATCAAAGAGATTGCTTCGTTCCTCGCAATGACACACGGACGCACACGTCATTGCGAGGGTCTTATCCGAAGCAATCCCCTGCTTTTATAACAAAAGATTGCCACGTCGCTCCGCTTCTCGCAATGACACATTCACGCGTCATTGCGAAGGCGATAGCCTGAAGCAATCCCATCCCCCTGAGATTGCTTCGCTCACGCTCGCAATGACAAAAGGGGCGGCTCGCAATGACATTTCTCAACCGTCCTCGGTTGTCATAACAATATTCCGCATGGACAAGCGTCCTTGTCATATTTTTTATGGAATGATTTAATTTGTCAACCGGGGACGATTAACCTACATGGATTTTGCGCAAGCGAGACGCGTGCGCTACCATAATCCGAAATCCGCAATCATTTAAACCACGTCTTGCACCAAACACAAAATGTAGCGCCTTTCTTGCTCTCCATACCGCAATTCGGGCAGATGATGTTGCCGATGGCGGTGTATTTGGGCTTTTTTACTGTATTATGGGTCAACGAATGCGAACTCTTTATCTTATCAACAATGGGTTTTATCTGTTGTGCCAGCGCTGTCATACCGTGTCCTGTGGCAATCCGGTAAGCCTCTTCAGCCAGTAACAATGCCTCGTCAGGCTTGTGCATATTTTCATAGAGCATCATGGCCTGGTTGGCAAGAGAATATGCCAGCCCTTCCTTATTCCCCAGCTCCCTGCAGATGCGCTCCTTTTCCTTATGTAACTTCATCGCCCCCTCAAGGTCGCCCCATGCCTGGAGGATCAGCGCCTGGTTGCCGAGGGATGCCTGTATTCCGTCCTTATTCCCCAGATCCTTACAGATGCGCTCCTCTTCCTTATGCAACTTCATCGCCCCCTCAAGGTCGCCCCATGCCTTGAGGATCAGCGCCTGGTTGCCGAGGGATCTTGATAAACCGTCCTTATTCCCCAGTTCCTTGCAGATGCGCTCCTCTTCCTTATGTAACTTCATCGCCCCCTCAAGGTCACCCCAATCCTTGAGGATCAGCGCCTGGCCGCAGAGGGATCTTTGTAAACTGTCCTTATTCCCCAGCTCCTTGCAGATGCGCTCCTTTTCCTTATGTAACTTCATCGCCCCCTCAAGGTCGCCCCATGCCTGGAGGATCAGCGCCTGGTTGCCGAGGGATATTGATAAACCGTCCTTATTCCCCAGTTCCTTGCAGATGCGCTCCTCTTCCTTATGTAACTTCATCGCCCCCTCAAGGTCACCCCAGTCCTTGAGGATCAGCGCCTGGTTGCCGAGGGATCTTTGTAAACCGTCCTTCTTCCCCAGCTCCTTGCAGATGCGCTCCCCTTCCTTATGTAACTTCATCGCCCCCTCAAGGTCGCCCCATGCCTGGAGGATATTCGCCTGGTTGCCGAGGGATATTGATAAACCGTCCTTATTCCCCAGTTCCTTGCAGATGCGCTCCTCTTCCTTATGCAACTTCATCGCCCCCTCAAGGTCGCCCCATGCCTTGAGGATCAGCGCCTGGTTGCCGAGGGATGCTTGGTAACTTTCACGGTCTCCACTCTCCCAGTAAGATGTTACCTGCTGTTCCCGGAGCCTCATCGCATCCTCTGGATGGCCTGTGGTCTGAAACAGGTTTGCAATAGTATCTACATAAACAACATATTTCTTAGGCTCTTCCAAGACACATCGGTAGGCATCCACCATCCGGTATCTTGAACTTCCCTCCACCTTTGACCAGTACCCCTTGAGTTCATACTCATTCGCATTCCAGAGCGCCATAAAAAATGGCAGGTCTGATAAGAGGTGGTGTAACCTCTCCCATTCCTTTGCCTGCGCAAGCTGCCAGGGGAGTTCGTCCACTATGCGTGGACTTATCAACAGCGCCTCCTGCATTTCTTTTATATTCACATCTTCCTTTAACCCATCTGCCTCCAGAGGCGGTTTTCTTTTTTTCTCAAAATAGCCCGCCAGCCTCATGTGCGCCTCCTGCTGAGTCTCCTCTGCCGGCATATAGGTGTCACGCACCGCATCCCTCAGGTAATCATGGAAGAAGTTGAGCAGTCCGGAACGATTTACCAGCGATCCCTCCGCCGCAAGAAATAACGGCGACCATACCGCCTGCGGGAGCGGCTCCCCATCCTTCCCCAGGGTGTCCAACAGCTCACCCTCCGATAGCCCGCGCCTTGAAGCCCAGATGAGCGACATGCTTTCTCCCACCAGGTCGTTATCCTCCTCATAATCCTCTTCCCACCGGACGACGACCTTTGTATAGAGTTCATAGGGATTCTGCGCCTCCAGATAATAGGTTATCTTATCACCCAATTCTTCATGTTTCCCAAACAGCCTCAGCTCCTCAAGCAGTGCGCGGAGATAGAGGGGGTTTGACGTCTGCTGCGCGGCGGCTATCCGTTCGGTCTGTACAGTATCCAGTTCTTTGACGTATTGTTTCAGATAGTCTTTTATAAAGACCTTGCGTTCGCTTTGATTGAACGGTTCTACAGCGAGTGACGGCCAGTCGCGCCTTTTCAATTCTTCCAGTGGACGACTCCGAATCTGTTCTTTTAATTTCATTAGTTCCTCTGCGCCCTCTGCGGTAAAGTCCTTTCTTTTCTTTGCCGGCAATGTGGAAACAATTAAGCGGATATTGACAGGCATCACCGGCGGCAGCCACACGAGGTCGGGTGCGCCATCACGGTCTTCCAATTGATTTAATGCATCAAGGATGAGTACAACCCTTCCCTTTGCCGCCGCCATACTGAGCCAGTTGGCAAATGCCAGCCTGAGTGCATCGGGTTTGTCGGGTATCTCTCCCTGAATACCCAAAAGGCGTTTGAACTCTCCCATGATCCTTCGTAACATCGCCATCCAATCGGCGCTGTAAGGCGTAGCCCCGATAAAGTGCATGATGAGGAGTTCGTCCTTATGTAGCTCCCGGTAGCGTAATGCCCAGTTTGCCAGTAAAGCCGATTTGCCTGAGCCTGATTCGCCCAGTATCACCAGCGGTGGGCCATCCCCATGCACATGCTCATCCAGGCGGTCAAAGTATTCCTTTCTCCCGATGTACACCTTCGCGCGGCTCTGCGCAAATACATCGTGCTCCATTGCCTCGCGGTCAAGTGGTTCTGGCGCTGAACCTTTTGGGTAGAGGTTTTCAATGACCGCAGCAAGGTTTTTTAGGACCAATTCCCCCAGTGCCTTTGGATTCGGATAGTTTTCATGCACAGGAAAACCGCTCTTACGAATCCTTTCTTTTAGCCCTTTTAGTTTCCCTGCTTTTTCAGCGTCCTCCGCGCCCTCTGCGGTGAAGTCCTTCTGTTTATCCGGGATATATGCCGGGTCGCGGAAATAAAAGAAGGCGTGTGCCGCCATTTCCGGGTTATTGAGGACGCCATGAAGGATCTCCAGTTCCGTAACGGATTTGCCCGATTTGCCACTATGTTCCTTCAGCCAGGATTCACGCTCAATAAGTTCCTGCGGTATGGTATCAGGCACCCAGCCGTAGCGTTCACCCAGGAGTCCGATGAAATATGGCTTACACCGTTTGATTTCCTCCATGCAGATAGGCAGCACCTTGCCCTCTGCCTTTTGTTCGTCATTGATCCCCCAGCGCAGGTCTACCTCACCCCAGGTGACCCCCCGTTCCTCGCACAGCTTGCGTAATTTGGGGAAGGTATGTTTGACCAGATAGTTCCGCTCCTCGTGCATATCGCGGAAGGTGGAGGAGACGAATACGCGGATTTGACGTTGCTGTACATCCGATACTTCTTTTTTTGAGTGGTTAGCCATAGTATCTCACAAAAAACATTTTGACAATTCCCCGTTCCCCATTTTCACGAGGACAAGTTTAGCAAAAATGTAGCGCCGATCCCTTGTGGTCGGCTAAGGGCGGGGAAAATCCACCCCACTAACCCCCGCCAGCGGGGGACAACACCCGCGCTACGCATTCCGATTTATTCGGGTTAAGATATTCCCTTGTAAAAATTATTTCTTATGCAAGTTTTATTGTCAACCGTTGGGCATAAGGCACAAATATAATGTCAACCGGGGACGGTTGACCTACCATGATATCCCCTCTAAAAAGAGGGGCAAGGGGTGTGTTATATTTGGTAGGACAAGCGTCCCCGCTTGTCATAATGATTTTTTCAAATTAAAGCGTCCTCATTTATCATAACAAATTCCGTATTCATGTATCACCTTTGTCATAATAATTTACCGCATGTTTGTTTTATTTATCAACTCAGGACGCTTGACAACCTGCAATCCACTTTTTCTTTTTGAAGCCTCACGAAACTTTCACTATCGTCCTTTTTTAATTAATACTTGAGTAAGGCTCTTGTGTACAATAATTGTATTCGGATGTTCTTTCCCTAGTACCTTTTCAAAGATAGCCAGTGCCCTGCGTAAGAGCGATTCGGCGCCATCATAGTCACCCTTGCTATAATGCAACGCAGCCAGATTGTTGATGCTTAATGCCGTATCCAGGTGTTCATTCCCCAGCACCTTTTCTCTGATAGCCAGCGCCCTGCGGTAAAGCGGCTCGGCGCCCGCATAGTCTCCCTTGCTTCTAAGCAACTCGGCCAGATTATTGATGCTTAATGCCGTATCCGGATGTTCCTTCCCCAGCGCCTTTTCATAGATAGCCAACGCCCTGCGGTAAAGCGGCTCGGCGCCCTTATAGTCCCCCTTGCTCTTAAGCAACGCAGCCAGATTGTTGATGCTTGTTGCCGTATCCGGGTGTTCCTTCCCCAGCGCCTTTTCATAGATAGCCAGCGCCCTGCGGTAAAGCGGCTCGGCGCCCTCATAGTCTCCCTTGCTATCAAGCAACAAAGCCAGATTATTGATGCTTCCTGCCGTATCCGGGTGTTCCTTCCCCAGCGCCTTTTCCCTGATAGCCAGCGCCCTGCGGTGGAGCGACTCGGCGCCCGCATAGTCTCCCTTGCTTCTAAGCAACTCGGCCAGATTGTTGATGCTTAATGCCGTATCCGGGTGTTCCTTCCCCAGCGTCTTCTCATAGATAGCCAGCGCCCTGCGGTAGAGCGGCTCGGCGCCCGCATAATCTCCCTTGCTCTTAAGCAACACAGCCAGATTGTTGATGCTTCTTGCCGTATCCGGGTGTTCCTTCCCCAGCGCCTTTTCCCTGATAGCCAGCGCCCTGCGGTAAAGCGGCTCGGCGCCATCATAGTCTCCCTTGCTATCAAGCAACAAAGCCAGATTGTTGAGGCTTGTTGCCGTATCCGGATGTTCCTTCCCCAGCGCCTTCTCCCAGATAGCCAGCGCCCTGCGGTGGAGAGGCTCAGCGCCATCATAGTCTCCCTTGCTATCAAGCAACAAAGCCAGATTATTGATGCTTCTTGCCGTATCCGGGTGTTCCTTCCCCAGCGTCTTCTCATAGATAGCCAGCGCCCTGCGGTAGAGCGGCTCGGCGCCATCATAGTCTCCCTTGCTATCAAGCAACTCAGCCAGATTGTTGATACTTGTTGCCGTACTGGGGTGTTCCTTCCCTAACACCTTTTCCATAATAGCCAGCGCTCTGCGATAGAGCGGCTCGGCCCCCTCGTAATCACCCTTGCTGCAGAGCAATGCTGCCAGGTTGTTGATGCTTGTTGCCGTATCCGGGTGTTCCTTCCCAAACACCTTTTCCCTGATAGCCAGCGCCCTGCGGTGGAGCAGCTCAGCACCGTCATAATCCCCCTTTTTTTCTAGCAGTAATGCTAGATTGTTGAGGTTTGTTGCCGTATTCGGGTGTTCCTTCCCCAGCGCCTTTTCACAGATAGCCAGCGCCCTGCGGTAGAGCGGCTCGGCGCCCGCATAGTCTCCCTTGCTATCAAGCAACAAAGCCAGATTATTGATGCTTCTTGCCGTATCCGGTTGTTCCTTCCCCAGCGCCTTCTCACGGATAGCCAGCGCCCTGCGTAAGAGCGGCTCGGCGCCCGCATAGTCTCCCTTGCTCTTAAGCAACTCAGCCAGATTGTTGATACTTGTTGCCGTACTGGGGTGTTCCTTCCCTAACACCTTTTCCCTGATAGCCAGCGCCCTGTGGTAGAGAGGCTCGGCACCCTCATAATCTCCCTTGCTCCTAAGCAACTCAGCCAAATTGTTGATGCTTGTTGTCGTATGCGGGTGTTCAATTCCCAGCGCCTTCTCATAGATAGCCAGCGCCCCACGTAAGAGCGGCTCGGCACCATCATAGTCTCCCTTGTTCTCAAGCAACAAAGCCAGATTGTTGAGGCTTGTTGCCGTATCCGGGTGTTCCTTCCCCAGCGCCTTCTCATAGATAGCCAGCGCCCTGCGGTGGAGCGACTCGGCCCCCGCGTAGTCGCCCTTGCTGCAGAGCAATGCTGCTAGGTTGTTGAGGCTTGCTGCCGTATCCAAGTGTTCCTTCCCTAACACCTTTTCATTGATAGCCAGCGCCCTGCGGTAAAGCGGCTCGGCACCCCCGTAGTCCCCTTTGCTACGAAGCACTTCTGCCAGGTTGTTGAGACTTGTAGCCGTATCCGGGTGTTCCTGCCCCAGCGCCTTTTCACAGATAGCCAGCACCCTGCGGTGGAGCGGCTCGGCGCCATCGTACCTTGCATTAAGATAGAAAAAGAATGCCACATCATTAAGCACAACACGGGCTAATGTCTCATTAGCTGGCTGGCACTGCTGATACTGATTAAGCGAATAGGTATATTCCTTTACCATATCAAACCTGTCGTCCATCGCCAGCCAGTATCCCATCAATTCATACCTTTTTTCTTTTGTTTTTAATTTTAAAAACAAATCAAGATTGATAACACAATCCTTTAACCTCTCCCAGCTTTCTGCCTGACACAGTTGCCAGGGTAGCTCATCTACCTTTCTGTCATCAATCTCCTTCTTATCAAAATAGTCTGCAAGTCTCAGGTGTGATGCATGTTTTGATTCCGTATGCTTAAGATACCTATCTTCAACCGCCTTGCGGAGGTAGTCGTGAAAGAAGGTTAATAAACCCGAACGGCTCACAAGCGATTCCTCAAGGGCATTGTGGAGGGGCGACCATACCGCCTGGGGAATACTGAGCAATCCAAGAATTTCCTTTTCAGATAATCCCCGCCTGGATGCCCAGAGCATAGTCATCACATCTTTCACCAGCCCCTTATGCTCACGTTCATAATCGGCCTCAAGCCTTTCAAGCATCATCTCGAAGAGGTCGTCCACCGTCTGTGCCTTGAGGTAGTCTTTGATTTTATTATCGAGTCCCTCATAAATACCAAATACCCTTAATTCCTCAAGGAGCGTCCTCAGATATAATGGATTAGCTGTCTGGTCTTGTGATGCGACATGGTCTGTCTGCGGTTCGCTGAGTTTCTTTGAGTATCGGCTTAAATACTCCACGATAAACTTCTTTCGTTCTTCAATGGTAAATGGCTGGATGGTTATTGTCTGATAGTTACGCTTTTTTAATGCATCCAGACTGCGGCCTTTTAAGGTGGAAGTGATTACCCGTATATTTTCTGTAAAGAACTCAGGCAGCCAGCCTAAATCCGGGGCGTTATCTTTATCCTCAAGCTGGTTAAGTCCGTCGAGAATTATAGTACATTTGCCCATTGCCGCTGCGCGTGCCAGCCATAAGGGAAATACCTCAACTAACTTTCCTGGATCGCTGGGTATCTCATCCTTCTCTCCGCCCATGGAACTAAATGATATACCTTCTTCCTTTTCCCCAATGCCCTTTTTCCCTAATCTCTTATGCTCTCTTATTTTTATCTCTTCCATAATCCTGCGGAGGATTTTGGGGTAACTGGCGCTTTCGGGCGTGCTGCCAATGAAGTGAAGCACCATGAATTCATCGGGATGTGCTTTCTTGTACTCCGTGACCCATTTTGATATCAATGCCGATTTCCCGGCGCCTGATTCACCCGTCAATACTAAGGGTGGATTGGTACTATTGACGTGGTCATTGAGTTGTGTAAAATACTCATCCCTGCCTATATAGACCTTTGTCCGTGCGGCGGCAAATTGTTCGTGCCCCATCCGTTCGTATTCGAGGGCGGTGGGTACTTCTTCTTTGGGGAATCGTTTGTCAATAACTGTCCACAGATTTTCAAGCACCAGGTTGGCAAGCGACTTGTGGTCGGGATAGTTTTCGCGGACAGGATATTTGCTTTCGAGGATGCTTTCTTTGAGCACCTTCAGTTTGTCGTGGGAGGTTTTTGGGTCGGGTTTATAATCTGGTTTTTTACTAAGGTCTGCTTCAATCTTTTCGGATGTTTTAGGGTCACGGAAATAGAAGAAGGCGAGTCCCTTCATTTTTGTATCTTCGAGGATGCCGTACTGTATTTCCAGTGAAGTGATACTTTTCCCCGGGTGACTTTTTAACCATGCGTGTTCGTTGGTAACTTTTTCCTCTATTTTCCCAGGCACCCACCCGTAACGTTCACCCAGGATACCAATAAAATAGGGGCGTGTTTTGTGAATCTCGGCAAGGCAGATGGGCAGCGCCTCGCCGCGTTCTGCCTGTTCCTCTGTTACGCCCCAGCGGAGGTCAACGTCCACGAATTCCACCCTGCGTTCCTTGCATCGTCTGCGTAATTCGGGAAAGACGTATTTTGTCAGTTCTTCCCGTTCGTCATACATGTCGCGGAAGGTGGATGATACAAAGACGCGGACGACACGTTGCTTTTCAGATTCGGACAGTTCAGGTATAGGTTGGTCAGGCATAAGAATCCTCCCAGAAATAGATTTACGATTTTGGATTTTGTAATTCGGATTTCAGATTTATAATAATGCCAAATTCATCATTTATTTGTCAACCGGATATAAGGAAGATTGTAATGTCAACCGAGGACGGTTGACCCACCAATTGACCCACCAATAAATAATGTTTAAAATCCAAATCCCAAAATCCGCAATCTGAAATCAACAATCCAAAATTGTAATATGGTAGGACATGCGTCCCCGCTTGTCATAATGATAATTCATTATATCAATTGTAAATTACCCGTACCACTCCGCCTCGATCATCAGGCGCAGCCATTCATAATGTTCGTCTTCCATGAACTGTTCACACTGCCACAGGGTATGCAACACCCGCTCTGTCTTATTCTGCACGGCGGTTTTTTCATTCATTATTTCATCCAGCGCATCACTTATGCGTTTTAATGCGTTATATTTTGCGCGGTACAGGCTTGCCAGACGCGCGAATTCATGGGCGGAGCGCAGGGTGCGAATCCCCGCCCCTATCACCGGGAAAGAAGCTGCAAGCGCAATAAGTAAGATACTGAGCATGTGCATACCATGGTGGGACTGAGAAAATATGTCAATCACAAAGTGACCAAGCACAGCGAAGATACTGAGGAAGAATAAAACAGGAGGTAAATAGTGGGTGTATTTGTTGAATTTTTCGCTTTTCTTCGAGCTTTTTTCGAAGTATGCCATCTGCTCGCAGATGCGCTTCTCTTTAAAATAATTCACCAATGCATTGAGTTTTTCCTCCGTAACTACACATTGTGATAATCCAGGTGGTATATCTGATACCTCGTGCCTTTCTAATAACCCATGGAGAGATTTGCGGGTTAATCTTTTGATTTCGTGTACTTTATCCTGGAGCTGCTGTTCCCAATGTGCATTTACACCAGCGCCTTCAGTCCATAATGCAGGGTCAATAAGTGCGCGAAATTTCAGGAACCTGCATCGCTCTGCCTTATGACGTTCAAGAAGCCACCGGGGATGCCGGGCTTGCTCTATCCCAAGTACTACAGCCACAAAGGTGATTAAAGCCGCCAACACCTCTACCCACATGGGCCAGGGGAATAAAAAGAAACCGGATAATTGTATAATGGCGAACAACACGGCAATAGCGCCGCACACGGCGGCAATAATGGTAAGACGTCTATGATGCTTCTGGTGACGGATGGCTGCCGTATCGGATTTCTGGTATCTACGAAATAGTATATTATAACAACTGGCGAGGATATCGCTGAGCGGTTGAAAACGATCAAGGTCTTCTTCCGAATCAACCATATCGTAGTCTTGTGGTTTTCGATGAGGGTGGTTTACGTCTGAATGGGCGGCGCTGGGGCTTTGTGTATGGCTTGCAGCTTTGCCGGACATAACGTTACCTCCGTGATTTAATAAAACTCGAATTCTTCTATAAAACCGGTTTTATGATGCCACGTTATTTTGTCAACCGGGGACGGTTGACCTACCATGAAATTTATGCGCAAGCGAGACGCATGCACTACCTGGTAGGACAACCGTCCCCGGTTGTCATGATGACAATTCCTTACACAATATTAAGTCTTTTCGATGCGATACCCCAATGCGAGGATTGCCTTGAGCGTCAGGAGCACCATCTTGCGGTCGTAATCCTTTTCTGGTTCGGTAAGCTCTTCGTATGGAACCAAATTAGGATGCTCCTTTGTGGCGTCATTGCGTTCCGTTCCCCATTTCCAGCCATCGGATATGCGCTGCTGTGCCCAGACGTCGTGCGCATTTTTAGCAAGCAATTCGGTAAGTTCAAGAATTTCGCCACTCAGTTTCACTTTTGATGTGTCAATTGGTTTTGGTTCGTAGCGCACGGATTTACTCCTTATGATAATATTTATTTAATACTGTAGCGTTACAATGATGGATTTATGGGTGGATTTTAGCTTTTTCAATTTTATAGTCAAGAGAAATGACCGAAAGTTACTTTATCTAATAAATCTGGATAAAGTAGGTCTAAGGCTTCTTTGATATAGAAGGGGCAAGGTTAAGGAAGGCGTTAAAGAAGATAGAAACCAGGACAAATAATTTCAGGAGGAAATGGAAGTATTAAAAAAAGCTCAGCGGATTTTTATTCTGGCGTAGCCCTGATGCTCGCCAAATTTATCCGACCAGACGATGCCCATCTCCCAGACATCTCCCTTTTGCATGATTTTAAGCGCGGCACCCAATTCTTCAATATCATTGATCCGATATTGACCGACATACACAAGCACATGGCCCTCTTTAATACCGACCTCGGCTGCTGGACTGTTTTTCTGTACCCCGGAAATCAATACGCCACTCTTTACCCACCACAAATTTAATTGTTTTCCAAGCTGTGGGGTTAAATCCTGCACAAAAAGTCCAAGCTTTTCCAGGGCAAGCTTTTCTACGGAAGCGAGCGGCGCTTTTTCAAGTTTAACCTCTACCTTAAGTTCACGCCCACCACGACTAATGGTTATATAAAGTTTATCCTCTGCATTTTTTTTGAGTATACACTTTTCGAAATCCAGGATATCCTGTATCTCTTTGGTGTCTATTCTTGTGATATAATCTCCGATTTTAATCTGTGCTTTATCGGCAGGGCTACCGGATTCAATAGATGAAACTATAATCCCCTTTAAAACGCCATCTCGTTCTTCAACCTGTGCGCCAAACCATATCTTGTTGATTTCTCTAAAATTTAAAAGTTTTACAAGGGTTTGTCTTACCTTATCGACAGGAATAGCAAATCCAATCCCCTGTGCCTGGTTTACGATTGCGGCATTAATGCCGATAAGTTCTCCATCTATATTGATGAGTGGTCCACCGCTGTTCCCAGGATTTATCAATGCATCTGTTTGAATAAGGCCTTCATACTTGATATCTCCGTATTGACTGTTAAATGTCATGGTGCGGTTCTTTGCACTCAAGATGCCAGTCGTAACAGAATTTTCCAGGCCAAATGGATTTCCCAATGCTACAACAGTTTCACCAATCATAAGATCCTTGGATGTACCCATCTTAACGTAAGGAAGAGGTGTCGGTGAGTTAATTTTTAATACCGCCAGGTCGCTGATAGGGTCGGAACTAATTATGGTTGCCTCAAAATCCTTACCATCTGATAATCTTACCTTGATTTTAGATGCACGACTCACAACATGTTCGTTTGTGACAATGTAACCATCTTCATCAATAATAACGCCGGAACCTAACGGCCTTTCGACCATTTGCTTCTGACTCTGGCCGAAAAAATCATTGAAAAATTGATCAAAGAGTTCGCTCCTGGATCCAAAAAAAGGGTCTACATGTCGTTGGGTAATGATTCTCTCTGTACTTATATTGGCTACAGCAGGCCATGCTTTCTCAACAGCTATAACAATGGGTGTCCTGCGGTTAGAATTGGCCTCAATGACGGGTGTTTTAAGACATGGTGGGAAAAGAATGCAAACAAGAAAGGCAGAAAACAATGAAAATATGTGAGATTTTTTCATTCGGGAAAATACCTTCATTTTACTTTCCCCTAAAAGATGGGACTAAGGGATTGACAATAAATAACACGAACAACTTCATGTCGTTGACCATCAGGGTTAAAACCCCGCTATGCCGTGTACCCACTAACCCCAGCCTTAAGGTAGAACAAGCGTTCCCGCTTGTCATCATAATGTCAGGCGTGGACGCCTAACCTACCATGGGTTAATGATGGTCTTATCGTTCGACTGAGCTCACGACGAAGTCTGAATTGGGCTTTAGCCCTGACAGTGCCTGATTTCCCTGTCTTTAATGAAATCCGCCATGCGGTGAGCTGCCTGGCGGTTTTCCATGTGGACTCGCACCCAACGGTTTTTCTCCAACAGGACTCTTTGCTGCATCAACAGGTACTTCGGGTACAGCTGTTTCAGTAACAACCGTGGTAAAGTCCTCTTCTTTTTTCATGAGTTTGGAAATCGATTCATTGTCAACGACGTAGATATAATCTGAGTCTTTGTTTTTTACATAATAACTGTGTGCATCTTTTTTCTTACCTACGTAAAGCACTGCATCGCCGTTTTCCAAACTGGCAGTAATAATGAGTTGAGGCTTGTCCAAAGAAAATTGTGTCAGGTTAGTTGCCTTATATTGTTCAATGTAGCTGCCTTTTAACTCATCGAGATTACGGATAAAGTAGTCTACTTCTCTGCCTTGTGGTTCTTTTTCACAATTTTTTATCTTCCATACATAGTTTACTTTATCTAACTGGATACTTCTATCCGCATAGCCCAGAACGAGCTTTCTTACATCCGATCGTTCAAAATGTGATATTCTGGTGGGTACCAGTTCCGCATCAAAGTTTCTAATTTTGGGCCAGGAAAGTTCAAATACAAGATCTCTATCACTCATCATACAATAAGAATTTGCTTTATCTCCTTCCATGGTCTTCTTGCCAATGAGCAAAGTCCTCGTTTCAACTGTTTTTTCCAAAGGCTCTTTTTCCTTCACGAGATGCCCTGGTTTTTCTTCTTTCTGCTTATCAGATTTTCCAGACGGTTGTTCTGCAACCTTCTCGTATGTCACAGAAACCTTGATCCCGGGATCGTCCAACCCAAAGGCTTTAAGGTCCTTTGGCGCCTTTGTAACGTAGTTTTCTGCCTTAAAAAAGGACAAGTCCCATATAATCTGGTTAATCACATTCGTATCGGCTATCGTTTGGACAGGCTTTGAGAGTTCCCACAGAATTTGCCCTTCCTCATCTTTTTTATTGGTTATATCACAGACGAAGGTTCGGTCTGGTTTTTCGATGACCAGTTTTTTTGCCAAATCTTTGTCAAAATCAATCACCAGCCTGTCACGGAAAGTCAAAAGTACATTTTCTATCTTATCATAAAATTCAGCCGTAGGAACGGTATATACAGGTTCTTCTCCTACACGTTTTACATAACACTTGGTACCGTCGGGCAACTTATTACCGACATAAAACTTGGCTAATTCCTTGTCTTCCTCTTTTGTAACAGAAATCTCAAAGACAGGGTCTTTTAAACCATACACAGACAAGTCGGTTGGCTTATCAGAAACGAAATCCTCAATTTCAAGCACTTTGATTTTCTCAATGAAGTTCTTAACGGTATCCTGGTCTGCATAAATATTAATTGGTTTTGTAATCTTCCAATCCAGTTCTAAGGATTTTTCGATAGCAACTAAGTCCGTCGGTGTCTTGATTTCCAGCTTGTTTATGCCATAGGTCCCAATAGCTTCAAATCTAACTACTTTCTTGTCCCTTAAATCGTTTGGTTTTTTACTCAGGTCTACAAGGATTGGATCTTTAAGGAAGAAGATTGTCGGTTCGTCGGTTCGCTTAACATAAACCTTATTATCTAAAGAATGACCAAAGATAACCGATTGACTAGCGCCTTTTTCATTAATCGCAACGGTATAGCGTGGGTTATCCAGACCATATTTAGCCAAATCGGATGTGTCCGGGAGGAAATCCGCGCTATCAATCTGTAAGTTTTTTAGTTTACCAATAATTTCCTTGATTTTTTCAAGGTCTGCAAGGTCATTAATGGGTTCAATAAGTCTCCAGAAAACGCCCTTTCTATTACAAACCACATTGTATTCTTTTGTTTTAATCTGCAGGCTGTCTACCGCTTCCTTGTCAAAGGTAAATACCCATTTACTTCTCAAATCCAGTACGCCTTTATTGGCTTTACTATGAAGAGTCCCCGGCACAACGACAACCTCATCACTCGTATCAAGTTTAAGGTATACATTATCGCCTGCGGCAAGTTTTTGACCCACAAATACCGTGTATTTATCTCTCGGCCCGGTTACCTGTATTTTGTCAGTTTTCGCTGGAATATTCGTGAACATGGTAATAGACGTTTTGGGAACATCCAGCCCGTAATCTTTAAGATCGAATGGTTTCTCTCCTTCTTTCTTAAAGGAGCCCACCTTATTCATAAATTCAAATTCTGAGAGTATGCTGTTTACCTCGGAATTGTCGGCGCGCAGTTTCTGTGGTTCAACGATATACCAGTAGTCATCTCCACTTTTCTCCAAAACGATCTTTCCACTTTCATTATTCAATTCGATCTTTTTGATCAGAGATGACTTGAAATCAGGTATTACTTTTTTTTGCAGTCTTTCCCATTCTTCATGCGGCAGCTGCTTTCTCTCGTAAAGGAAAACGTACGAAATACCAATAGCGGCTACAATTAAAAGGATTATGGTAGTTTTGAGTTTCATAGCTTAATTCTTTCCTCCGACGTAGAAATCATGAAATTGAAATGGCAGTAAACCTTCACCGTGTAATGTATCCAAATTTAACGACGCCTCTTCCACCAGACGAGACTGCCAATGACTATTGGCACCACAGGGATGCCGGCAATAGAAACCCAGAAGATAACCTTCATCTGGAGCGGGTTAATTGTTGCCTTGCGTAAATCAGGCGGCTTGGCAGAAATGCCCAGTTGGGTTTCTTTCTTTGCCAACCAATTAACGGAATTCCGGAACAAATCGGCATTTCCTGGATTTTCAATATATTCATTGGACGCAAAATCCACATCTCCGTATACAACTAATCGTGCGCCTTGTGGTTTAGCATCCGGATCGTTTGCCATGCCAGGATGTGACTGAGTGACAGCTTTGGGCAGTTCTTTTACCTGCGAAGCCACGGCAAGAGAGACCGGGCCTTGCAAATCAACATCTACATTAAGTTCAGGTTTTTTCTGCCGTAAATTTGCAACATCGGTTTCTCCCCAGGATCCTTCAGGCGCATTTATCAACGCAGCGGCCTGATAAGGCATTTGGTCATTAGGAGGCGTTGAATTGACGGAACATGCACCTAAAAGAATGGTATTATAGCTTTTTAAGCCGTCGGTAATTTTAAATTCGGCATATTCGTCCTTACCTACATAGATTTCAGCTACGGTCTGAATGCCAAAGAGAGGCATATTCACCTTGTTGTACACAACGACATCGTCACGCACCACGATAGCGTATTCTCCCAGAAGCGTCTTAAACCCCGTTGGAGTATTTGGAGTAACGGCAGGCTCAAGCATAAGCAATAGCTTGCCCCTGCTTTCAAGATAGTTACGAATAATGTTTAATTCTTCTGTCAGGTATGCCTTCGTCGGTCCTGCAACAACCAATACATCGCAGTCATCCGGAACTTTTTTGGTGTTTAAAATATCAAGCGGAGCTATGCGACAGTTATCCCGCTTAAGGGCATTGGCAATTCCAGAGATGCCTCCACGGTCGTAATCTTCAAACTGCCGTTCACCGTGCCCTGTAACGAAGTAGATAGCCGTTTGTTTTTCCTGGGTAACGTTAAGAATCGCTTCCGTGAATGCTTCTTCACCTTTAAACTTGAATGGATACTGTTTTTCTATGACTTCATTCTGTTGGACATGTTTACTGTGGTCGCTGCATTCGAACACCACGGTGTTTAACTGAAGCGCATCAATCGCAAGGCGTTTAGCCAGCTCCTCAACCCTGGTGCGGTTTCTCAACGGATCAATACTTTCCACCTTAATTTGGTCCGAATGATAGGAATATTCCTTCAGGATATCCACAATTTGTTCATAAAACATCTCGCCCGGATTAAACAAGGTGGTAATGACAACGGGTTTATCAAGATTCTTTAAAATATTTTTGGTTTTTTGCGAAAGGGAGTATTTTCCCGTAACGGTAAGATCAAAACGCTCATAATGCCGATTATTCAAAAACCCCACAATTGCAAAGATGCCGGCAGCAAAGATGGACATTATTGCAACATTTGTACCGACAAGCGCCTTTCTTTTCGAAGCCTCGGATGAGAACCATTTGTTCCTGATAGCCTTGGCTGTGGTAAATCCAATGATAATGCCTCCACCAACCCCAACCGGAATAAGAGAAGCCAGTCCCCATGCATTGAGGATTCTTGACACGCCAAAACCAGCCACAACAGTAATAATACCAGCCAGGATAATATATCCGCCAAACTGATCAAGCCAATCGTTCTTCTTTTTATTATTCAAAGTGTTCATCTCCATCTCCTGCTCTCAACTATACGCACAGCTACAAATATAAGTAAAGCAGTAAAACTGCTGTAGTAAACAACGTCTCTTGTATCTATTAACCCTTTTGTAAATGTATCCCAGTGGTCATAGGTGCCAATATAGCTCAGACAACTATAAAACCATCCCTCATTCCCGGTGCGAGCTAAACCAATCACCAGCAGTATGAGGAGCGCAACGATGCCAATGACGGCAGCAACAATTTGATTTTTGGTAACAGCAGACACCAATAACCCGATAGCCACGAAGAGTCCGCCCATGAGGATCAACCCAATGTAACTGGAAATAATAGCGCCATAATCGGGAGAACCAACCCATGCCAGGAATATGATATAAAAAGCAGTTGGGGCAATCATGATATTGTAAAGCGCCCAAGCGGATAAAAACTTTCCAAAGACTACTGCAAAATCTGTCACAGGCGCCGTCATGAGAGGTTCGATAGTCCCTGTCTTATTTTCCTCGGCAAACAATCTCATGGTAATAACAGGAGTCAGAATGGAAAGGATAAATTGCGTATAAGCCAGACTGTATCGCAACGTCGCCTCTTGAGTCAAGCCAAGCATGACAGAAAAAAAATAGCCGGAAAAGACCATAAATACCGCAATAACAACGTATGCGATTGGCGATAGGAAGTAAGCGTTAATTTCCCTTTGGAATATCGTACCAGTGCTTGTCATTTATGTCATTACCTCCTGTTCTTGCGTGGTAATTTGATGGAATATTTCTTCTAAAGTAACGGCAATTTGTTTCATTTCTCGAATAACTCCGTTGTTTTTTACAATATTTGAAAAGATATCTTCTCTGATATCCCTGCCTTTTTCCGCTTCTACTGCAAAATTATTAACTTCTCCCTTATCGTGCCATACAACCTTTTTCACACCTTGTATACTGGATAAGGCATTCTTTATTTTTTCGCCATTACCACGCACCTCTAATACAATATTGCTTCCACTCCTGAGTTGACTTTCCAAATTGGATGGAGTATCCATAGCAACTATTTTGCCTTTATTAACAATAATTACCCGACCACACAGCATTTCAACCTCTGGAAGGATATGAGTAGACAGGAGGATCGTATGTTTTTCTCCAAGTTCCTTTATGAGTTGCCTGACCTGTCGTATCTGGTTGGGATCGAGTCCAATCGTTGGCTCATCGAGGATCAGTATTTTCGGATCGTGAACAAGGGTATCAGCTAAACCTACCCTCTGGCGATACCCTTTGGAAAGTGTACCAATGATTTGATTTTGCACTTCTTTAATCCGGCATTTTTCAATACATTCATCAATCTTTAATTTGCGTTCACGAGATGGTACCTTCTTCAATTTTGCACGGAATGTCAGATATTCTTTGACGCGCATTTCAGGGTACAATGGTACATTTTCCGGTAAATATCCTATTTGCTTCCGCACGCTAATTGAGTCACGAAAAACATCATAACCGGCAACTGTGGCTGTACCTGATGTGGCAGGCATATAACAAGTAAGAATACGCATCGTGGTGGTTTTACCCGCTCCGTTAGGTCCCAAAAGGCCTAAAATTTCACCCTGGTTGACCTCAAAAGAGATGTGATCCACAGCAAACACATCTGCATAACGTTTTGCCAACTGTTCGACTTTAATCATATGAGAAAATCCCCCTTATATTCTTGTAATACTTCTTTACATTGCAAGTTTTTTATTCTCCCTTTACCTTATCTGACCATGCGATAAGGATATTTTATTCTTAGTTATTGCCTGTTAGTTAAACAATGAATTTAAAAATACAGAACTAAAATTTTGTGATCGCGATGTAATATTTTAGGTAGGTGAATTAGAGTGTAGTCTTACAGGATTTCTTGCCTAACTACAATACCACTAAATATTTAATGTATCTATTTACTCCTAAAAATTATAAATTTTAAAATAATACGCTATCAACGGTAAGCTCTATTTTCAGCGCTTCCTAACAAGCTTTAATTTTTTGAACTCTGAATTTGAGGGGGTTGCTCGTTCCCGTCATTTAGCTTGATCTTCTTTTGCATTAACTCTAAAAAGGCAATCTGGACAGGATCATCAGTGTTCGCCTCTACGAACAAAGGCGCCTTTTTAATAATTTGTCTCGCCCGGCTTATAATCAATTGCGTAAGCCGCAATGAGCCCCCAACCTGTTTTGCAAGTTCATCTATATTTTTGTAATTCATATTAACACCTACAATAAGATATATGTTCCAAAATAAACACGATTCACAAAAATTTTTTCAGACCGATATATTATTAACAATAAACATACATAGATTAAAATTTTATATATTATATACAAATTCTTTTTTGTCAAGGGAAATTGAGCCTTTAAAAATTCCTTGAGAAATATGTTTTAACTATGATATTATAATCACTTTCTAGCTAGCCTTAATTAAAACATTTGCTTTTATAGAATTTAATCAAGAGGAAAATATGGCAAAGATATACGAAGATATCACGAAAACCATTGGTAATACACCACTCGTTAAATTAAACAACATCACCAAGGGATTAGAATCCACCGTGGTTGCAAAGATGGAATTCTTTAATCCTATGGCAAGTGTAAAGGACCGCATAGGAATTGCAATGATTGAAACTGCAGAAAAGGCGGGGTTAATCAAAAAGGATACGATACTCATAGAACCAACATCTGGTAACACCGGCATTGCATTAGCCTTTGTGGCTGCTGCCAGAGGATATAAACTGATTTTAA
>Ga0209211_10003525_pt1 | contig 25350 bp, 30 predicted proteins | sample RifGroA2_FD_183992 | JGI IMG/M metagenome (GOLD analysis project Ga0209211, IMG submission 183992) | Groundwater microbial communities from Rifle, Colorado, USA - Groundwater A2 (SPAdes) (version 2) | ecosystem: Environmental > Aquatic > Deep subsurface > Groundwater | place: Rifle, Colorado...
CCAATAATGTAAGAAAGTGTATTCCAAAGACCAGACGTTGTTTGGGTTGTTTATGGATTGTATAACCATTTGCAGAATTATTTATCACTAAAGTTGACCTTTGATTGATACACTTACCTTTTATTAACTATTTACTTACCTTGTTTATTAGATAACTAAGTTATTATTTTGGTGTGAGAAAAATAATCGTTCTCTCCTTTATTACTTTAAGTGGAGTTATCCAGGCGCCAGGCATTCCGACGAACTTTGGTTTAAAATCTTTCCTGTAATTCTAGATATCGGATGTTAAAATAAGATCTTTTTAATCGTCTTTACCTTATATTGATTTTACTGCAAAGAAGCCTATAATCAGATTATGGCCAACAAAATAAAATCCACCGGTTGCTACGAACCTTTTGATCCTAAACCATGGCAAAATAAAAAAATCGTTTGGAAAAATAAGGCATTCGTTAAAGACCATGTGACCTGTATATTCCATATTCCAGTCAATATGGGAGCTAAAATAATTAAAAATATGGCCTTAATTAAAAAAGCCAAAGCCAAGCCGTCATACCAATTGATGCTGACCGATGAAAAATCTTCCTGGGGAGCTGATATTTATATTGATGTCACCAAACAGGTATCAGGCGCTCAGATGGACAAAATCTCCGGTACTTTTTTAACCAGTGTTTTTGAAGGACCATATCAAAATGCCGGCAAATGGGCAAAAGAAATGCAGGAACATGTTAAAAACAAGAAACAGGAAATAAAAAAATTATATTTCTCCTATACCATCTGCCCGAAATGCGCCAAAGTTTACGGTAAGAATTATGTAGTCCTTTTTGCCCAAGTTAATTAAAATGAAAATTAAACAGATTAAACAAAATTCCAAAAGTTTATCCGGATTTATGCTGAGGGAATGGAAGCTTATTCATCCTGAGCATTATGGGGAAGAATTGGACTTTGAATACTGGCATACCAGGCATTTATATCTTGAAGCTGTCAAAGCAAATAAGCTGATCGGCGGACTTATGGGTGAATTTTATGGAGGAGTACTTTTTATTCAGGAATTGATAGTGGCAAACGGAAACAGAGGAAAAGGAGTTGGTAAAACTTTGTTGAAACAGGCGGAAAAATGGGCTAAAAATTACCGCGGTCATGAAGCTTATTTATATACAGGTAAAAATTGGAAAGAAAAAAATTTTTATTTGAAATGCGGATACAGAATTGCAGCTGACATGCCAAGTTTTTATTCAAAAGTAGATTTTGTCTTGATGAGAAAATTACTTGGTTAAATAAATAATAAAATCATATTTGTTACAATTACTTCATGAGAAAGTATATCGAAAAACATTTAATAACGACTGTTTTTAAAGACTTCTACAGCGCAGATATCACTCCTGTCGAAGAAAATATTGCCACTAACGGGATTAAGGAAATTTTTACTCCTGTCATTTTAAGAGCCTTGTGTTGGGCTGCTCTCGGACTACCAGCAACCATAACATTAGATACGTCTAATGTTTCTTTATTTCTAACGCCTATCGCATTTGTTGCCGGAACCGCCTGGTTTATCATTTCTCTTTCTACAATTAAGCTAAAGTTTAAAAACTTTTCAGTCGATATAACAAAAAATATTTTTGAAAGTTTTTTAACTTCATTATTTCTGATGTTATTCATTGCGGTAATTGCTCTGAACAGCTCCATATTCGCAGTCAAGATGATTTTTCCGGAATTGATAATGTACTATTTAAAAATAGCATCTGTCCTTCTGGCATCGACTGTCGCAATAAGGATAGTTTATTTAATTGTAATTGGCTCCATTCAGTATGCGACGAATGATGCCATGCTCACCGGACAACGTGAATTGATGCAGGAGTATTACAGGCGTTCGCTTTCTTTTTTATATCTTGTAGCTGATCTCATCCGTAAAGAATCTGATGTAAAAGTAACGAATTATTATATTAGCGATGCCTTTTCCAGAATATTTAACATTGCGAAAAATTATGTGAAAAAACAGTCTAAACAAAATTACGGAAAAAAATTGGAAGAAATTGAAAATTTGAATAATAAAGCATTGGAAGTATTGTCATGTCCTGAAAAAAATCAGGAAAAAATACAACATATTTTTTATAGTTTATTAACTGGTTTCAAGGATCTTTTAAACCCCAATAATAAAGCAGCGCAGAAGATAAATTATATCAATATCGAATATCAGTGCTTGGAAAAAGGACATGACTCCCCGAGAGCCACAGCACTCAGATACGGTACGGTGTTCGCTCTTATATATGAAATCCTACAAGATGAAGGCGAAGATATCTTCCTTTGAAACATTAAGACCTTGTTCTATTTTATATTTGAATTCTAATAAATTTCTGATATAAATCAAATTAAAGTTTAGGATAATATATTTATATGTCTTTCAAAGAGAAGGTATATTCTATAACTAATAAAATCCCAAAAGGCAAAGTGGCAACATACAAACAAATAGCCGTACTTGCCGGTTTCCCAAATGCTTCTAGAGCTATTGGAGTGTTCATGAAAACAAATCCTAATGCGCCTCTTACTCCCTGTCATCGTGTCGTCGGATCCGACGGCAGCCTGACCGGTTACTCCGGCGGTAATGGATTGTCTGCAAAAAGAAAAATGCTGTTAAAAGAAGGCGTATTCTTCAAAAACAACAAGGTAGATCTTAATCTATCTCAATGGTAGGTGTTGGAATTTCAGTCGGGGTGGGAGTAGGTGTGGGAGCTTCTGTTGGCGTACCGGTCAGTATAATTTCTTCAGTGGGTGAAATTGTTATAGTAGGCATTATATTACATGATATGCTTCGGCTTTCAGTGCCTTCCATGAAATATTCCATAAAAGCGGGTGATGAGGCTTCTTTGGTATCAAAATTTATATAAGGACATACGCGCGCCCGCACTATGGATATTGGCTTTTCAAAATTCTCATCGGGTTTGCCGCTAAGAAAACGCGTCATCAGTAACCTCCAGATTGGAGCTGCTCCCAATGATCCGGCGATCCTATCCATCGGAGAATTGTCGTTGTTGCCTACCCAAACGCCAATCGTCAGACTGGGAGTATAACCAAAAGTCAGCGCATCCCTGAAATCCTCAGTTGTTCCTGTTTTTACCGCGCTTGTTTTATTGATATCCAATGCGACTCCGAATTCCTCCCTTCTTGTCCGGCTGTCGGATAGTATTGAAGAGATAAGATAAGCCACATCCTCACTTATCACCCTTTCCGCCTCACTTTCAAACTTATTTATTATTTCGTTATCTCTTCCCCTTACTTCCAGAATTGCCAGAGGCTTATTTCTTATGCCGCTGTTTGCAAAAACCGAATAAGCCGAAGTTAATTCAATCAGTCTTACTTCACCTGAGCCCAAAACCAAAGATAGCCCGTAACGTGAAGGATTATTCGGGTCCAAAGTAGTCAAACCAAATCGCTGCGATATGAATAAACCGTTTTCCACCCCGACTTTTTCCATTATTTTTACCGAAGGCGCATTAAGTGAATTTGCCAGAGCCCTGCATACTGTCACAGGTCCTCTAAAAGTTGAGTCGAAATTACGAGGTTTATAATTGCCGGGAAAAGTTGTAAGTTTATCTTCTATAACTGTTGCCGGAGTAATTATCCTATCCTCAAAAGCAGCCGAATAAATGATAGGCTTAAATGACGATCCGGGTTGTCGGGGTGACTGCACCATATCAATTTTACCGTTTAAATTATCATGCCAATCATGGCTGCCAACATACGCCAGTATTTCACCTGTCTTTGGATCAATTATCACAACCGCTCCATTGCTTGCTCTATTATTTTTTAAACCGGCTATCTGTTGTTTTAAAATATCTTGTGAATATTCTTGCCACTCAAGATTTATGGTTGTTTTTACATGTAGCATTGAATTTACCACATAGTTTTCCCCGTATTTTTCTATAAGCATATTTTTGACCATCAATGCAAAATGCGGCGCTGTTGTATTTAAATTGTTTTTCTTAGGACTGTATGCCAATTCCTCACGTTTGACTGACTCTGCATCAGAGTCGCTTATGTATCCTTCTTTCACCATTTCGGACAATACGATCTCTGCTTTTCCTTGGCTTTAGACTGCTCATTGGATAAAGGCGATAATGAAGAAGGCGCCGGCAGCAAGCCGACTAATAACGCCGATTGAGCCAAATTAAGGTTTTTAGCTTGAATGCCAAAATAAGTTTCTGCTGCATTTTCAATTCCTATCGCGCCTTCGCCGAAATAAACGGAATTCAAATACATCTCCAATATGTCGTTTTTACTGTATCTTCTGTTAACTTCTATTGCCAAAATAATCTCCTGAAACTTCCTTACAAAATTTCTGCTTGGGCTAAGCAGTGTGTTTTTTACCAAACCCTGCGAAATGGTAGAACCTCCCTCAATGATTTTTCCGGCTTTCAGATTCACCAAGGCCGCTCTTAATATTCCCTTTAAGGAAAATCCCGGATTTTGGTAGAAATTTTTATCTTCGCTTGCGATAACCGAATTTTTCACATGCTCAGGCATTTCACTGATCGATATATATTTGGTTAACTTAGCATTATTGAATGTAAAAAAAGGCTTATTGTTCCTGTCAGACAATATTAATCCGCTCCTTTGGCTGTTTATTATTTTGTTTTTGCTTACCAGGTTCCGGGTAAAATATAAATAAGTAAATAAAACCGCAATTACAACCAAGAAAACAAACCATAACAATACCGATAATAATATCGTCCCCGTTTTCATATTATGCAAAACTTCAAATATATAAATAAAGCATCATAATGGAATGAGAAAGCAGTGTGAAAGCGGATAAAACAAGCATAGCTTATCCCGTCTTTCATTCTTATTATGATTTTGTAAAGCGCTTATTATCCATAATTGATAAAGTGGGATTATGCTTTTATTTCCAATTATTTTTTTTATTTTTGCTCTCGTGATGAGCTTCCCTGCAACCGCATATAACGACTATGAATATCCGCCGCCTTCGGAATACTATTCATCACCCAGATTAGATGATCTTATGAAAAATCATGCCATTATAAACTCATATGCAAATATAAATTATTTTGATACTACGAATCAGCAGCCTATTTTAAGTTCACTGCAGCGTATGGACATAGAAAATTCATCTGAAATTATAAAATTCATAGGAGAATTTACATCAACAGATAAGGAAAAACAGTTTATAAAATTGTGGAATTCACACACCGACTTACTGAAACAATATGCCTTGGCCAGAAAAAACAACGACGACAGGGATATCAAAAGGATAGATCAAGAATTGAATCTGTTCATACACAGGATTTCGGATATTTTTGTAACCGGGACCGTGTCAAAAAAAGAGTTGGCGGACGCTTTTAAAAAGCATATCAACAACGCTAAATCAGTAATAAACAATTACGCCAAGAATAATAAGCAGGTTTATGCATCAATCCAAAACTTTACCGATCAGGTTGACGATTTAGCTGATCTGATCTACCGGTCATTGCAGGATCAAGAAGATATTCCCGAATCCGTACAAAACTTTCAGGATAATTCACAAGAAAACTATCAGCGATACACTTACTGATTACACTTGTTTGGAGAGAGATTTCTCAATTTTATTTTCGTCAATCGGTTTTACCATTTGTTGAAATTCTTTATCGTCAGAAATATCAATTTTGTATTTTTCCAATAATAATTTATGCAGCTTTAAAAGTTTTGTTACTTCCGCTTCGGTCACCAGATCAATCTGCAGATCCACTTCTTCCCTCAAATCCTCCACTCGGCTTGCCCTGTTCTGGGATATCAGGACAAAAATGGACAAGATGATAGCTTCAAGCGAAACTATCATCGTCAAGAGACCGAAAGGAAAAGAATCAAACGGTTTAAAAAAAGGTATTAATCCCGTATTGATTGCTATCCAAACTGCAAACCATATTACGTTGATAATCAAAAAACCTACGCTACCGAAATAACCTGTCAACCTATCGGCTATTACTTCACCCTGTGTTCGTTTCCTTTTGTATTTGGATTTCAGACTTTGTATAACCCGCCTGCTTGTCGGTAAAGGAGGACTAATTGAGTTTGCCATTTCCACTATATTATACTTGACTTATATATGCCAAAACAAAAGAGTATAAAATCTTCACCTAACAAATTGCCGGCGCTTATGATTGCTGCCATAATTGTATTGTCAATTTTTATATATGTTGCATCGGGTATAGTTATCGGTAATTCTGTAAATGAATACTGCCTCATTGCAAAACAAAAATATCAAAAAGACTGCGTTGCTTCACTTATTATGCTTGTGGAAGACGGAAAAAACAGCTATGAAACACGGAATTACGCTATATGGTCGTTGGGGCAGTTAGGAGATGAACAAGCCCTTCCGTTCCTGGAAAAATACTATACCGGCATTATCCGCAAAAAAGAATCCTATTCGAAAAACCTCAGCCAATATAAACTTAAAAAGGCAATAGAGCTTATTAAAAGCGGTATCAATATTACCGCGTTTTTATGGAGGGGAAAGGAACTGCGGTAATCTTAATTGTTATAAATTTTTTAAAAAATTATGAAAGGATATGTAGTTGATATCGAAAAATTAACCCTGGCCAATAATTATTTCCGTCAGGTATTATTTACTGCAAAAAACAGCCAATTGGTATTGATGGCTTTGCAGCCAGGCGAAGAAATAGGAAGGGAGGTCCATAATGGACATGACCAATTTTTCCGGTTTGAATCGGGAACAGGCAAAGTGATTATTGACGGCGAAGAATCAATAGTAAAAGACGGATCAGCTGTTGTAGTTCCTGCCGGTTCACAACATAATGTCATCAATACATCGTCGGAAATTATGAGGCTTTATACTATCTATAGCCCGCCGGAACATATGGACAATACAGTCCATAAAACAAAAGCCGAGGCAATGGCCAGTCATCATTAAAAATATCTCTGCCAAAGGCAGGGATATTTTTCACCTACTCGTCGTCCCCTATTATTACGATTAGTTTGTCAGTTGAGGTGAAATTATATTCCTGAATCCTCCGAATTGGGGATTAAGCTGGATATTTTGCGCAGTGACACTGCCGTCAGTATTTTCCGTACCAAATACCCCCACTTGATCGCCTATTTTTATATCGCTTGCTTTTGCCGTATCCGATTTCGTGTAAGAAGTTATTTCCGACAATATAACTATCTTGGAACTGTTGTCCGGTAATTTAACAGTTATGGATTTGTCGTCTTGTTTAATGATTTCTCCCATTACCGGCCTAAAACCCTGTCTGGTTTTTCCGCTGGCTCCTTCGTTTCTTCCCTGAGTTTGGCCGTTGCCGAATCTGCCTTGGAACTGCCCCATCATGGTAGATCTTAATTGAGATTGTTGTGACTCGCTATATTTCATACCGGCAAAAAAACTAATTGCTGCTGTTAATATTGCAATAATAACCACATGTGCTGGTTTCATTTAGTAACACCCCCTTTCACATATTTGTTAAAAAATTCAACTGATCTTTGCATGGCTGTATTGAAATTATTTCCAATGTTATGGTCATCACCTGGATAGGTATAAAGTTCTACTGTTTTATCAGATTTTTTTAGTTGCTCGGTCAGTGTTTCCGAAAAAGCAACAGGGACTGAACTGTCTGCCGTACCATGGTGCAACTGGATTGGTCCGGAAATATCAGATAGAAAACTGTTGGCGGAAATGGAATTCCAGAACTGAGGATTTTTTTCAGGAGTTCCGTATTGGCTGATTAATTGATTTCTCCAACCTAATGACCTGGAAGGAATTCCCGGCGGCGGCATAAAGCTTCTCCGTCTCCAATTATTAATCAGGTCTGGATAAGAAGCCACTACGCCAGCCCAGATTACACCTGCTTTTATATCTTTACTGATAACCATATTCCTTAAAGTAATAAAACCGCCCATTGAATGTCCCCACATACCTATTTTTTTTGGATCCGCTTCTTTATACTTCTTTATTGAGGAAACGGCATTTAATACGTCTATTGTATAACCATTCGATCCATACGCTCCGGAAGCCTGCCCCTCGGAATTCGCATGTCCGCGGTAATCCGGACGAAAAACAATATACCCGTTACTGGAAAACCCGTCAGTATAAGCTATATATCTTTCCGTAGTCTTATATTCCTTGGGAGGTATGTAGCCGTGATTAAAAATTATCACCGGCCAACCTTTTACCGGTTTGTTTCCTTCGGGTACGGTTAACAGGGCATAAATCTTAAGACCTTCTGATCTGTAAGACGCTATATAACGCTGATAATTTGAACCCGGAGACAATTTCTGTTCAATGACGACATCGCTTCCGGGATACTCGTATTTCCGAAGAGACTCGATTGTCAGAGGATGCAGTAAAATATTATCCAGGCCTCCTTCATCAATCTGTTCGTTTATTTTTTCTTTAATCCGGGAAATGCCTGTTGTGTTATTGGTCATAAAATAAAATAAATAACCAACAACAAGCAATGCTACAACAAACAATATTATTTTTTTATTCATATTTTAATGCATCTATTGGCTGCATATTTGCAGCGAGACGAGCAGGATACCAACCGAACAATATTCCTATCGTGCCCGATACACCGATGGCAAGAAGGATGGAAACCGGTGAAACCGTAAACGGTAAACTTATCATTTTGGTCAAGAAATACGAAACTACGACTCCCAGAGCCATTCCTATAACACCACCTGTAAAAGTCAGGATAATAGCTTCAGTCAGAAACTGTGTAACTATCACTTTTTTCTTAGCGCCAAGGGCTTTCCTTAATCCGATCTCACGCGTTCTCTCAGTCACCGTCACCAGCATAATATTCATAATTCCAATGCCGCCTACCAAAAGGGAAATCGCTGCTATTCCTCCAAGTAAAGCAGTAAAAGTACCTGTTACCTGAGATGCGGTATTAAGAATATCATTCTGGGAAAAAATCATGAAATCCGCTTCAGTCGGATCATTCAATTTATGCTTTCTCAGTAAAAAATACCCTATTTGGTTTTGCGCCTCGGTCATAAGGTCCTGGTTTTTCGCTTCGACAGCAATTGACGACAAATAAGTTACTCCGAATAACTGTTTTTGGGCTGTAGATAAAGGCAGATAAACAATATCGTCGGGATTTTGGAAACCGCTTCCGCCCTTTGCCTGGGTAGCGCCGATTATCTTCATCACTTGTCCATTGATCCGCACTGCTTTGCCGACCGGATTACTGTTGTCCCCGAAAAGATCGCTCGCTGCCTGAGGACCGATTACGGCAACTTTTGCCATCGAATCTACATCCCTTTGACTGATGAAAACTCCCGATGATAAATTTACTTTTCTGATGTTTGCGTATTGAGGATAAACGCCAACTACCTGCGTATTTGTGTTATTCCTTCCTGCAGTCACCTGCGCACGTCTTTGCAATTCCGGTGAAAGTGATTTTATAGCAGTTATTTCCGTGGTTTTCTCAATAGCTTTAGCATCATCCAAAGTCAACGAAGTCCCACCGCCTGCCGCTCCTCTGACCGCACCAACATTTTGACCTGTCGGTATGATGGTCAATAAATTTGATCCTAATGATTGAATCTGGTTTTCTATTGATTTTTGACTTGCCTGCCCTAAAGAAATCAAAGTTATTACGCTGCCTATCCCGATTATTATTCCCAAAATTGCTAGTCCGGTGCGCATCTTATTGACAACAAGAGTACCTAAACTTTCTTTTATAATCTCGATTAATTCTTCCATAATTAAATTCCTAGTTTGTATTTATTCAACACGCCGGAGATGACATTGACCGGTATGGCAAACCCGATGTTTTGCCCTTCCGACGACACTGCCGTGCTGATACCAACCACCTCCCCCCGGGTGTTTATCAAAGGCCCGCCCGAATTTCCCGGATTAATAGCGGCATCGGTTTGAATTACATTGTCCAATTTTTCCACAAAACCTTCATAATACGAACCGGCTGTAATTCCTCTGCCCAATCCGGAAATAATTCCTGATGTTACCGTATTGGTAAATTCTCCCAAAGGCGTACCGATTGCATATACGGGTTGCCCCAATTGCAAGCCGGTTGAATTTCCAAGCACTATCGGAATAAGATTTGGAGCGTTGATTTTCAAAATGGCAATATCGTTGCTGGAATCGCGGTAGATTTGCTGTGCCGGATATTTTTTATTGTCATTGGTAATTATGCTATATGTTGCTTCTTCATCCGAAACCACATGTTTATTGGTAACGATCGTACCGTTGGAATCAACGATAAACCCACTTCCGATATTCCTTTCCGTTCGTCTTTCACCCTGGGGAACTCGCCTGAAAGGTCGGAAAGGATTGAATGGATTAAACTCGAGCGAATAATCGGTTGTTTCTTTTATGGCCCGAACCGTCACGACGGAAGGAATAGCTTTGCCAACCGACGTTACGGTTTGAACCGGTTTTGCCGTTGCAGTATTTTTCGGCCAATATGTATTTAATGTCGGAATCAAACCGTTAACCTGGCCCAGAATTACTAAACACAAAATCAGTACTATTAAATTTAGTTTTCCCATATTAGTTTTTTTGTTTTTTATTTATAAAATCCTTTTCTATTTTTCCGTCACGGATATAAATTATCCTTTTTGCCCAATCGGCAATATCCGCCTCATGCGTTATCATGACGACGGTGTGGCCTTTGTCGTTCAGTTTCTGGAAAATGCCCATTATCTCATCCGCCTGGGCAGAAGCAATATTTCCCGTCGGCTCATCCGCCAAAAGTATAGCCGGATCCATCACCAATGCCCGAGCAATGGCTACTCTTTGCTGCTGGCCTCCGGATAATTGGCTCGATGTATGATTCATCCTGTCTTTCAGCCCTACCATTGCCAGATATTTTTGGGCAATTTCCGTGCGTTTACTTTTGGGAATCCCGGCATAGCGCATCGGTATCATCACGTTCTGCAAAGCCGTTGTTCTGGGCAAAAGGTTAAAAGCCTGAAAAATAAAGCCGATTTTTTTATTGCGGATATCGGCCAGGTTATCCTCGGATAGCTTCAATACCGCTTCCCCGTCCAAAACATACTCGCCGCTGGTTGCCAAATCCAGCGCTCCCAATATATGCATCAAAGTGGATTTGCCAGATCCGGATGGTCCCATAATGGCCACGAATTCGCCTTTTTTTATTTCAAAAGAAATATTTGACAACGCTGTTGTTTCAACTGTTTCGGTTTTGTAAATTTTGGAAATTTTTTTAAGGGTAATCATATGAACTTAAGATTATCTGTTTATCCTCATCACTCCACTCTGCCTGAATGAGCCTCCGCTAGAACCTCCAAACGGTGAAGTTGTCTGGCGCTGGGAAGCAGTATTGCTTTGGATGATATTGGTTACAACTATATCGTCCTCCGACAATCCGGAAGTGATTTCGGTTTGCGTATCAGACGATAAACCTGTTTCTACTGCTACTTCCTTAGGCTTATTATTTTTCATAACCCTGACAAATATTTCCTCATTTTGGCTTTGTATGCTAGATGCAGGTACCAGTAAAACATTGTCTTTGGTAGCGGTAATAATATTGGCTGTCGCCGCCATATTGGGCAATATGCTGTTTGATTCCAAATCAAGCTGAATAATTACCGGGTATGTTGTTACGCCCGAGCTGACCGTACCAACCGTATCAATACTGATAACTTTCCCGGTAAAGGTTTTATCCGTTAAAGCGTCAAGGATCACTGTGGCATTGTCACCGATCTTGACTTTTGGGATATCTATTTCCGAAAGATTGATGCTTACTGTCGGCATTGCTCTGGTTTTTATGCTGGCGATTTTGGTTGATCCGGCTGTTGTTTGGTTGCCGGTGCTTGATGATGATGAAATCACCGATCCCGTCTGAACCGACAAGCCCGACACTTTGCCTGATATTGGAGCATATACAGTTGATGAACTTTGTTGGTATGATAGCCAGGCCGAATTCAAACTGGTTTGTGCCTGGTTGACAACGTTTTGCTGGTTTTTGTATTTTGCCTCGCTAGCCAGCCAATTATCGTCCAATATATGGTAATCCGGTAAGGCCCGATTAATATTGTTCGGAGTTCCGTCTGCGTTCTGGTAAGTGGAATTTGTCGCTGTTTCGTATTGTTTTTTCCACTGGGTAAACATATCCGATTGCAATGTATACATTGAAACTTTTGCGCTATCAACTGCATTTTTGGCGCTTTGATAACTGGCCAAAGCCTGGCTGGCTTTTTGTTGGCCAGACAAATCCAGATCGATTTCAACTATTTTATCACCGGCTTTTACCTCATCACCATCCTTGACATATAACTGCGACACAACACCTGTTACCTGGGTATTGATGCTGCTGCTGTTGGCGGTGGAAACCGTCCCCGAACCGGCAATCGATACTACCAATGTTCCCCTCTCGGTTATGCTGGTCTGGTATTGGACTTTATTGTTTTTTTGGGCGTTGATTTTGACATAAGTAAACCAGCCGAAAACGATGACAAAACTGATAAAAATTATTTTTTTGAATGCCGACAACTCAGCAAACCAATCAAATATTTTTTTCAGAAGAGGAAATTTAGCCATACATTAATTTAAATAATCAAACTGAAAATTAGCTGAATATCCATATTAAGTGGTAAGAAAAATCTCTAGGTAATTGGTAATTTTACTATTATCGTAGTTCCTTCTTTAATTTTGCTTTTGGCTTCTATCGTACCGCCGTGAATTTCAACTATTTTTTTGGCAATGGACAACCCCAATCCATAACCGCCCTGGAAACTTTTTGACCTGGCCGAATCTGCCCGGTAAAACCTGTTAAAAATATATGGCAGGTCTTTTTCGCTGATGCCGCCGCCTTTGTCCTTGACAGAAATGGAAATCCTATTCTCTTCTTTAGCAGTATCAATAACAACAGTGGAGTTTTTATTGCCATATTTAATCGAATTATCCAACAGGATAATCATCAGATCAATCAAGCTGAATTTATTTCCACGGATTTCAAATTCCCTGCTTTTATAGCGTATCTTTATTGATTTGTTTTTTGCTAAAGGTCCGATTTTGCGGACCGCTTCCTCTATTATTTTTCTCACTGATAATTTTTCCAATTTCAATTTAGGATTCGGCTGTTGATATTGTGTTAACTGCAGAAGCCCTTCAGATAACCGTTGCAACCGGTTAACTTCCTCAATGCTTTCGGATATCAGGCTTTTTGCCTGCTTGAGTTCCAGGTTTTTATCACGGAGGGAAACTTCTAAACTGGTTTTAAGTGAAGTTAAAGGGGTACGTAATTCATGGGACGCATCGCTTATGAACCGGTTCTGTTCGTCAACTATTTCCCTGATAGGTCTTAATGTTTTTCCGGCCAATATATATGCCAGTCCGCCGGCGGCCAAAAAAATCGTACCGTTTATTATCGAAAGCATAACGATTATCCGCCGTTTTATATCTTCAACCAGATCCGGATCAGTCAAAAACAGCTGAAACCGGCGGATAGACGGATCCTGCGGAAAAATAGGATTCAATTGTAGTCTTCTTTCAAACCGAGACCTCTGTATTCTCGAAAACCGGTCGACTTCGTTGGTTAATCCATGGTAAATGACAATGCTAAACGCCAAACTGATCGCCATCAGAATCAAAAGATACCACGCAGTCAGTTTTATCCTTGCAGATTGAAACATAATTATTCTTTTGCGATTTTATAACCAAATCCCCTGATAGTATGAATCAAAGCTTTTTTGTTTTTAAACGGCAGATCAATTTTTTTCCTCAATTTTTTAATATACACTTCAACCGTATTGGGAAGAATATCCGCATCATAATTCCATACATGGCTGATTATTTGTTCTTTGTTGATTATCTTATCGGCATTCTTCATCAGGTATTCAAGCAAAGAAAATTCCTTGCTGGACAAATTTATATTTATGTTATCCCTATGTACCGTAAATAGTTTTGTATCCAAAACCAATCCGCCTACCGATAACGTATCTTCGATAGTATCTTTTGGTCTTCGGGAGAGTGCACGGACACGGGCTAACAATTCCTCAAAAGCAAACGGCTTGGTCAGATAATCGTCTGCGCCAGAATCCAAACCCGACACCTTATCCTGCACTTGCCCTTTGGCAGTCAGCATCAAAACTGAGGTATGAATTTTTTGTTTTCTTAATTCTTTACAGATTGTTAAACCATCCATTCCCGGAAGCATCAAATCGAGAATTATCAGGTCATAATCTTCGGTGCAAGCCAAATCAAATCCCTTATCCCCAGCATAAGCAATATCAACCGCGTATTTTTCCTGTTCCAGTCCTTTCTTGATTGAAGCGGCAATCCGGTGCTCATCCTCAACTACCAAAATTCTCATGACCTTATTATATCCCCTAACCTGAAAAATAGCTGAAAAAATATGAAGTAATTTTAACTTTCTATAAAATGGAGTAGAATAAATTAATATGATATCATTTTTAACCTCATTAGTTGTTAAAACAATATATGCATATAATTCAATCTATTTTTAAAGTTTATATTCAGTCAATAACTACAAAATTTTTACAGGAAGAAACGACTGAAATGGGCTATCGTACTGACTTTGAACTTTTACTTAAAGGAGTTTTTGAATCAATAAATATAAAACGTTTCGATCATGATGCAAAAGCAATGAATGGTAATAAACCAGACTTTGTTGTCCGGAAATATGGGGTCCCAATTTTATATATTGAAACCAAAAATCTCGGTGAATCTTTAGATAAGATTGAAAAATCCGAACAGATGTCGCGATATTTTGGATACGCAAATTTAGTTTTAACCGATTATGTTGAATTTCGCTTTTATAGAAACGGTTTATCTTATTGTCCACCAATTAAAATAGCGGAATATAACAAGCATAATCGAGTAATTACTCCATTTGAGGATAATTATGAATATCTAAATAAAACACTTATTGATTTTACTCAATCACATAAAGAACCAATCCGGTCTGGTAAGCATCTCGCTAAAATAATGGGTGGAAAGGGACAAAGAATTAGAGATAACATAAGAGAAATTTTATCATCGGGATCAATCATTAACTCTGAATTAATGAAAGTATATGAAACGATAAAAAGACTTCTTGTCCATGATCTTACAATCTATTCTTTTGCCGATATGTATGCACAATCTCTTGTTTATGGCCTTTTTGTCGCTCGATTTTATGACAATTCCTTAGACTCATTTAGCCGTCAAGAGGCAAGAGACCTTATCCCGGCTTCCAATCCATTTTTAGGGCATTTTTTTGATCATATTTCTGGTAGAAATTTCGAGAAACGACTTTCATACATTATTGATGAATTATGCGAAGTATTTACTCATGCTAACGTTGCTCAATTAATGGAACAACATTTTAAGACCGAGGCGAAAAAAGGAATTCAAAAAGGTCAAGATCGAGTAATACATTTTTATGAAGACTTTTTGAAAGAATATGATGATATTCTCCGAAAAAAAATGGGAGCATATTATACTCCGCTTCCTGTAGTCCAATTTATAGTACGTTCTGTAGATTATTTACTTGAAAAAGAATTTGGCCTTGTTGATGGTTTAGCTAATGCCTCAAAAACTAAGGAAGGAATTCATAAAGTTCAAATTCTTGATCCAGCAGTAGGAACAGGTACTTTTATTAGCGACATAATTGGAAAAATATATTCTAAATTAAAAAATAGCGGGCAGACAGGACGTTGGCCAGCATATGTCCATCACGAATTACTACCTCGTTTGTATGGTTTTGAGTTAATGATGGCTCCGTATACTATTGCTCATTTAAAGTTAAGTATGGCACTTAAGGATACGGGTTTTTTGTATTTCAACGAAACTCGTAAGGGTAAAGCAAGACTGGGAATCTATTTAACTAACTCTCTTGAAGAAGTTAATAAACAACCAGAGCTTTTAGCATTTGATTTTGGTGCTAGTATTGCAGAAGAAGCAAGAGAAGCATCAAAGATCAAGAATGAAAAACCAATAATGGTGGTTGTAGGTAATCCACCATACAGTGTAAGTTCGTCAAACAAAGGAGAATGGATTCAAAATCTTATTAAAGATTATAAAAAAGACCTGTATGAACGAAAAATAAATCTTGACGATGATTATATAAAATTTATCCGTTTTGCAGAACATTTTATTGAAAAAAATAGAACTGGAATTGTTGCAATGATTACAAATAATTCATTTATTGATGGTGTTACTCACCGTCAAATGAGAAAGCACCTACTTGAAACATTTGATGATATTTACATTTTGGATCTTCATGGAAATTCGAAAAAAAAAGAGTCCGCACCAGATGGTAGTAAAGATGAAAATGTTTTTGATATCCAACAAGGTGTATCTATTCTAATTTTTGTTCGTAAAGTAGATGAAAAAAAAGACCTAGGTAAAGTCTACCACGCTGAGTTTTATGGCGAAAGGGAAAAGAAATTTCAAATACTTAATGAAAGTACCGTACAAAATATTAAATGGAATAATCTTAGTTATTCAAAACCATATTATTTTTTTGTACCAAAGGATTTTAGATTAGAAGAAGAGTATAAAAAAGGATTTAAGATTGATGAATCATTTACAATCTTTAGCGTTGGTATCGGAACAAAAGTTGACTCAATCTCTATTGATTTTGAAAAGGATAAATTGAGAAACAGAATAATAGATATTTTAAATAACAAGTATAAAAAAACTTTATTAATTTCAAAGTTTGAATTAGAAAACAATACTACTTGGGAATACGAAAAAGCCCTTAAAGCAACATATGAGGAGGGTAAATTAGTTGAATACGACTATCGTCCGTTTGATAGAAGATATATTTTTTATGACTATAATTTTTTGTCTAGAAGTAGACAAAAGGTTATGAGCAATTTTTTTCATAAAAATAATTATGGTCTTGAACTTGGTAGAACTTATTTTATTGCCTTTATATCTAAATGTTTAAGCGATGAACATTTTGGAGGTTCAAAATCTTATAAGTTTCCTCTTTACGTTTGGATTGAAAATAAAACCCGTGTGTCTAATCTTAAAAAAGAAATTATCAACGAGATAGAAAAAGTTACTGGAAAAGTTTCTCCTGAAGATATTTTTGATTATATTTATGCAGTTTTATATTCTCCGAATTATCGCGAGAAATATAAAGAATTTCTAAAAATAGATTTCCCAAGAATTCCTTATCCAAAAGATATCCAAAGTTTTAATAAACTAGTATCTTTTGGTACGGAACTTCGAAAATTACATCTTATGGAATCTTTGAAGTTAAATAAATTTATTACCACTTATCCAGAAGATGGATCAGATATTGTAGAAAAAATTGTTTACAAAAATAGAAACGTTTATATTAATGAAAAACAGTATTTTGGTAATGTTCCAGAATTAGCCTGGAATTTTTATATTGGTGGATATCAACCAGCTCAAAAATGGCTTAAGGATCGAAAAGGCCGTACGCTTACAGATGAAGATTTGAGGCATTATCAGAAAATAATTATTGTTCTAGTTGAAACTGATTATTTAATGAAAAAAAATAAACTTTAATAATAATTAGATTATGAAACTTCAAAAACTTACAATAAATCATTTTCGTTCAATCAAACATATTGATATTAATTTCCCAGCTAATAGGCCAGTCATTCTTTTTGGATCTAATAATGCTGGAAAGTCAAATATTTTAAAAGCAATTTATTGTTTGTTAGGAGAAAAATATGCAAGTTATATAGATTTCGAAGATAGCGATTATTATCTTAGAGATAAAAAACAGTTTCCAAACATTTCATTTAAAGCATATTTTGAAGGCAATATCAAAAATTCCTTTCCAGTATCATCTTCTATTTGTTTTACTACTAATCACAAATTTAAGCATTATAAAACTAAGGAAGAAATAATTGAAAGTGTTTATCACTACGAGAACGGAGATCAAATGTTTCTTAAAAATGAGGTAAGAGAACAATGTCAATTTATTCTAATCGATGCAACTAGAGACATAAGTAGGCAGTTTAGTTACTACAGCCAGTACAGTATTCTTAGTAGAATGGCAAAAAAGATGCATGGAATTCTTGTAAAAAAAACTAAAGAAAAGTTGGATGAACACTTTAAAAAGATTAAGGAAATATTTGAGTTAGTACCTGAATATAAAAATTTTCTTGACAAACTTCAAACATCTTTTAAAAGCAATATTGATGGTTTTGAGCATAGACTCGATATCGATTTATCAGCTTATGATCCAAATAACTATTTCAATTCACTAAGAGTTATTGCTAAAGAAGGAAAAATTATAAGATCTTTTCACGAATTTGGCACAGGAGAACAACAAATTCTATTGATGTCTTTTATAAAAGCTTATGCTGAAACATTTAAAAAAGAAAGTTTTATTCTAGGTATAGAAGAGCCTGAAGCACATTTACATCCATTGGCTCAAAGATGGTTGGCTAAGAATATAGAAGCAATCTGTATAAGTGGGGTTCAAGTGATGATTACCACTCATTCTCCTGAATTTTTAAATATCGAAAATTTAAAAGGTTTTGTTAAGGTATATAAAGAAGATGGAATTACTAAAGTTGTTCAACATTCTGCAAAATCCTTTAGTGCTAAGTGTGTAGAACTTGGAGCTAATTCAGACAAAACTACTGAAACTACAGTGCTCTTATTTTATAAACTTAATACTTTTTATGACCAATTAAAAGGATTTTTTGCGAGGAAGATTATTCTTGTAGAAGGACCAACAGAATTTTTCTCAATACAAAATTATTTTTCTAATTGTAATTATGATTTAATTAAAAATGGAGTAGAAATAATAGACTGTAAAGGTAAAAGTCAAATTGCCAGAAACTTTAGATTATTTACAGCTTACGGATATGAATGTTACTGTTTGTTTGATGCTGATGCAGGTGATTATGAAAAAAAGAGAGCTAATCAGGAATTGAGTTCAATCTTTAAATTTGATCCAAATAAAATGGTTATAGATAAGGAAAAATTCACTACAGAGAATAATATGCCATTTGGTTATTTTGGTTTAGACTATGAGAACTATTTAAGAGCTAATTTAGTTGATTATTCTGAGAAAGAAAAACAATTTAATGAGGGAGAAAGAAAAGTATTGATTGCAAAAATAATATCTGAGGAAAATAAAGATTATAAACCTTCTTTTATTATAGATATTGCAAATTATTTTAAATTAGATAAGTCAGAGCAGTCAAAAAATGAGTTGAAAACTAAATTTAATGAAGAAATTTCCGATTCAACTAATTGGGAAAATCCAGACGATATTCCATTTTAAAATATGTCTCAATATTACAGACCAAATAGAAAATATAATTTATACGATCCTGATTCAAAATCGTCTTTTCGTCTGAGTCGTTCTAAAATTGATTTGTTTATCAGTTGCCCTCGTTGTTTTTATCTTGATCGAAAACTTGGCGTTGCTCAACCTCCTGGTTATCCGTTTTCCCTTAATTCTGCAGTTGATAAACTTCTAAAAAAAGAGTTTGATATTCATCGGGCCGGTGGTACCAGTCATCCTCTAATGAATCAATATGGAATTAATGCTGTACCGCTAGCTCATGAAAAGATTGACGAATGGAGAGATTCCATGCGCCGAGGTATTACATTTAAGGTTGATGGAAGTAATGTTATGGTAACAGGCGGAGTGGATGATGTCTGGATTAATCCAAAAAATGAATACCACATTGTTGATTACAAGGCAACATCGAAGGAAGAGGAAGTAACACTGGATGCTGATTGGCAAATTGGATATAAACGGCAAATGGAAATATACCAATGGCTTTTCCGCAAAAATAATTTTAAGGTTTCGGATATCGGTTATTTTGTATATTGTAACGGTGATACGGATAAAAATGCCTTTGATGGAAAGCTGGAGTTTAAAGTGAAAATTATTCCTTATACAGGTAATGATTCATGGGTTGAAGAAACTATTCTCGATGCAATAGAATGTCTTAAACAAGATTTACTTCCTGCTTCCGGAGCTGATTGTGATTTTTGCAAATATAGGGCAGCTGTGAAAAAATTTGAAATATAATAACTAATTATCGAAGTTAAAGTTACTGCGGTAATATTATTACCCTGCCGTCAAAAAAAACCGAGGAAATCGCTGAGTTGGATAGCGGATATTCGCTGGAGGTTATGAACAGCAATACCGTTATATTTTATATGCTTAACCCTGAGCAGGGAAAGGGAGTTGTGATGAAAAAGATTGTTTTATCGGTTAATTCAATCAGCGAAGTGGAAGAAAATATCCTTCCGGAATACAGTATAGACGATGAGAAGATGGCGGTAAGAACAATGAAAAAATGCTTTGATTCGAGTCCGGAAGCCACTGAAGAGAATACATGCGGTATGGATATATTTAACGGTGTGATAGCTGCGGGATTCGGAATTTATAATATAAAGTCGGGGGAACTGGAAACTATGCCAATCAAATCCGGTCCCAGGTTCAGCATCTACGATTTTGATGTCATTCAGACAAAATAATCATGATTTAGCGTATTCCTTCATACTAATATATAATTCTAAGTGACTTTATGCTAAAATACTTCATGGCTTCAGAAATACATAACCGCCGTGGTTTAGAATTATTTTTGCTTAAGCATCCGAATGAAAACGTTGTGGTATTATTACCTCTTCGAACAAATCAATTAAAAGCATTCCCTTTCAGCTGTAATGGAATAAGTTTTGATTTTGAAACCGCTCATACTTTGGTGAGAGTAATTTATTCTTTTGTTAAAAAATTTGAGCAGGCTTTTTTAGGCATAGATATGAATAATTTAAAGGGAGCCGTAGAGGGTGAAATCCCAAAATGTTTTGCATGCCCTAAATTTATCACGGAAATAGCAAAAGAATCTGGTGGTTCTGCGAAAGTAGTACATATCTGGTCTTCAAATATATTGGATCCGGATTATCATGGACCAAAAACTTTCATGGTTGATCAGGAGGAAACTTTTAAATACAGACCTTTATCTACCATCAGCAATAACTGACAGGATTTTATATAATCCCCTTATAATGAAATATTTGAATTTGTTTTTACTCTTCATTATCATAGGCATCATCTCTTCATTCGGATATTCTTTCTGGAAAAATAATAAAACTAATGTAATTACTACAATTTTTCCTGACGAGGAAAGATTTTCCATCGAACCGCCTCCCAAACAATCAAAAATAGGAACTGTGGAAAAAATATCCGGACAAATCTTCTGGGAATCGCGCATCGCAACCAAGCCGGCAGAGATTAAACAAATCAAAAAAGTCCAGCAAGGCGAAAGCCTGGCTACAGGCATCGACGGGCAAGTAACCATAAATTTCTCCGAGTCAGCATCGTTATTACTTTTGCCTGAATCTGATGTTGAATTTGTTCAAACGCTTCCTGCCAATTTTGTTTTCCGGCATAAAAAAGGAGAAATAAAATACATAAAAAACGGTTCTATCCCCATTTCTATCCGGGCTTTGCATTTATTGGTTAGCATAAACGACGGAGAAATTACTTTAGATATTAATCCCGATACGCATATTATTTCGTTAACCGTGAACAAAGGGTCAGTAAAAATAGCCTACAACGACCTCCGGTACAATACACAAACTCTGGAAATAAAGGAAGGACAAAAATTTATTTTTAGCGATGATGACCGCGAAGGAATGGTTGATAACAATTGAATGATTATTTATAACCGCTTAACGGATTTAATATATCATCCCCTTCATAACCAAGCGCCCATAAAGCGATTCCACCTAAACCGTAATTTTTAGCCAGTTTGACTTTTTCTTCAGTTGATTTTTTTACCGGAAAATATATCTGGTGAAAAACTCCTGTTTTCTCATCCTGATAGATCACATAGGATTCTTTGGCTTTTTCGTCAAAAGAAACCGTACACACAGAACATTCTTTTATTTGTTCCTCCACCCTTCTGTTACTGGCAACAAGCCCAGAACCGGGCAGAACGGCGGTACGGGGAATACTACTGATAGTTTCCCATTCATAGCCGTAAAGCGGTACGCCAAGTATGATTTTATCCGGAGAAATAATCCTTCTGGCTTCTTTTAAAGAAACTTCTATATCGAATTCAGCATCATCTCCTGCGCCTCCAACCGGACCGACAGCGCCTGTCACCATTGATCCCTGATAATGATAGTCATAAGTCATGAAAACAATATAATCAACAACATCATGAATGGTGTTTAGATCTACCAGGTATTTTTTAAATAAGACAATCGGGCTGACATCAATGGTCAAGGTCCCCAAGTTTTCCTTATCCAAGTTTTCTTTGACTGTTTTCACGAAGACCGAAAAATTAGTCCGTGCTTCATCTGAAGCGGTTATGACGCTTTCTATATCCAAATTAAGATCCTTGAATCCGTATTTTTTCATTAGCGGACTTACGTCCTTTATCAAATTCCTGGCATGAATAATAGGATCATCAAGCAGTCCATATATTTCCTCTTCGCTGGCGTTAAAAATCAGAAGAGATGTTTTAATATTGTTTTTTTTGGCAGTTTCCAGGAAAGGATCGACTTTACCGCTGTTCAATGCCAACCAACCCGGTTCCGACTCGCCGGGATCAGTATATTTTTTTATACTACCGTCGGAAGAAACAGTCAGTCCAAAATAAGTCAAGGTATTGATATATTTAGTGTAATCCTTATCGGCTTTGGAAATCAGCCAATAAGGTAAAAAACCTATCGCCTGGTTTTTTTCCTGAGCTATCGGATTAAAAATAAACCGATCGCCGGCCTGACGATTCCAGGTGTTACTGATGATCATAAACCCTATCCATAAACCGATAGCCATTCCTCCAAAAATAGCAGTTATTTTCCCGAGCATACCGCCATTATATCATTATGAATCTATTGTTTATTTGCCGAAGCAATTCAATATGGTATAATATAGATAAAATAGTTTGATTTTGTTGTCCGAACAGTTGACAACTTCTTACTAAATTTTAAGCATGAATCCATATACAAATGTTTGTACCCGATGCGGTAAAGAAAGAATAATATCACGGGTTTGGAAAGAGAAAGTCGGTTTTTCTATTGTTGAAAATACTGACCGTGTATGCCCTGACAAGGCATGCCAGAAAGAAGTGGAAAAGGAATTAAACAAACAAAAAAGAAAAAAGGCGGAAATGACACAAAGATGGAAAGAAAGATCATTAAAAGCCAGAAGAAAAAAAGTTAAGTAATTAAAAGTTAAACCAATAAAGCTGGGGGGGTGAAAAATAATGGATAAAAAGAAACTATATGTCGGAAACTTACCATGGTCAATCAATGATCAAGGTCTTAAAGACATGTTTTCAGCATTCGGTGAAGTAACTGAAGCGGTTATTATCAGTGACCGATACACCGGACGATCAAAAGGTTTTGGTTTCGTTACGTTCGCCAATGAAGCTGACGCTGAAAAAGCAGTGGCTGAAATGGCTGACAAAGAAATCGAAAACAGGAAAATAGTCGTCAATGTAGCCAAACCAAGAGAAGAACGACCAAGAAGCGGCGGAGACGGTGGCGGATTTCGAAGAGATTTCAATAAAAGAAGATTCTAAAATAAAAACACTATCTGCTCAACAGGTTCATAATATGATTTGTTACGGATAGTGTTTTTTATTGTGGAGATTTATTCGGTTAGTATCATTTAAGCAGATATTTAAATTTTTCTTTCAGTTTGTTCAATTTGGGAGAAATAACAACCGAACAATAAGCTTGTGAAGGATCTTTTTCATAATATTTCTGATGATATTCTTCTGCTGAATAAAATTCAGCCAGTGGTTTAATTTCAGTGACAATAGGTACAGAATATGTTTTTGATTCCGTTAAATCCATAATAGTCTTTTCCGCTTCCAACTGCTGCATCTCCGTCGTATATAAGATTATAGATCTGTATTGACTGCCGACATCGGCTCCTTGTTGGTTTAAGCTGGTCGGGTTATGGAAATTGAAAAAAATGTCCAGTAGAATTTTATAGCTTATTATTTTCGGATCAAATAATATCCTGACTACTTCTGCATGACCGGTATTTCCACTACTTACTTCATGATAGCCCGGATTTTCCATCGTACCTCCGGCATAACCCGAAACTACAGAATGAACTCCTTTGAGTTTTGAAAAGATAGCCTCTGTACACCAAAAGCATCCTCCGCCGAAAACAGCTATTTCATTATTACTTTTCATTTTTTGGTATAAATTTCAATGAAATTGAATTAACGCAATGCCTGACGTTTTTTTCCGTATAACCTTCTCCCGTAAAAATGTGCCCCAGATGACCTCTGCAGTTGTTGCATATTATTTCAGTTCTCACTCCGTCAGGATCCGGTTTATACTTTACTGCTCCTGGAATTTCCTCATCAAAACTGGGCCAACCGCATCCGGAATGAAATTTTCTTTCTGATCTGTAAAGAGGCACACCACATTGTCGGCATATATATGTTCCTGTTTCGAAATTTACATCATATTCACCTGTAAAAGGTATCTCAGTATGTTTGTCTATTATCACTGCTTTCTCTTCGGGAGTCAGTTTATTATATTTTCTGTTTCTCATTGTTTATATTTATACTAAATTTGTAATAGTTTATCAAGACAGAAATTAGGTTATACTTTTAATATGAAAAAAATAAATTATTCCTTATTGGCTTTTTGTCTTTTTATCCCATTGGCAGCCGGCGTAATAGGTTCGTTTTTTACCTATCCTTCAATAAAAAGCTGGTATTCAACTCTGCAGAAACCTTTTTTTAATCCGCCCGATTGGATATTTGGACCTGTCTGGACCATTCTTTACGCGCTTATGGGTCTGGCATTGTATTTGGTTATTACATCGCAAAACAAAATAAACAAAACCGCTTTGTTATTTTTTTCTTTTCAGCTAATTCTCAATTCATTTTGGTCAATACTGTTTTTTGGTTTTCGCTCCCCATTGCTTGCCATGTTAGAGATTATCGTTTTGTGGTTAATGATACTATTGACCGTAAAATCATTTATTAAGATTAGAACAATTGCAGGGTATATACTGTTTCCCTATCTTGCATGGGTAAGCTTCGCCGCATTATTGAACTTAAGCGTTGTATTACTCAATCCATGACCAGGTCAATTATTTATGGATTCGCTTTCCAATTGAAGAATATCGGCACGAGAACCTTGTACCGGCTGGGAAATATCGATTCAAGATATCTTTTATGGGGAAAGAGTTCTATGGACAGGTACCTTCGAATTTTAATGAAAGACCAGCCTGATTATATTTTAATACTCTCCATCTGGAATCGGAATGCAGCAGTAAATTCGGAAAACTACCTGCCGGCTGCGAACTTGAGGTCTTACCGTGCGCTATCCGATTACTTCAATTCCGAAACCTTTTAATTCCTTAATCAGGGAGAAAAGAGGCAAACCTACAACGTTAAAATAATCCCCCTCTATTT
>Ga0209211_10003527_pt1 | contig 25344 bp, 18 predicted proteins | sample RifGroA2_FD_183992 | JGI IMG/M metagenome (GOLD analysis project Ga0209211, IMG submission 183992) | Groundwater microbial communities from Rifle, Colorado, USA - Groundwater A2 (SPAdes) (version 2) | ecosystem: Environmental > Aquatic > Deep subsurface > Groundwater | place: Rifle, Colorado...
GCGGGATGGGCGCCATGATCACCAGCGGCACGACATAGCTCTTGAACTGCGCGACCACCAGCAGGTAGATCAGGATCAGGCCGACGCCGTAGGCGATGCCCATGTCGCGGAAGGTCTCGAACGTCACCTGCCATTCGCCGTCCCACTTCAGCGCATAAGCGGCATAGGGATCGGAAGGCTGCTTGAAGAAATAGCTTTTCAACTCGCCCCCTTGCTCCAGCGCCATGCCGCCGGTCTTGCCGTCGATGCCGAACATGCCGTACAGCGGGCTGTCCAGATCGCCGGCCATGTCGCCGAACACGTACACCACCGGCAGCAGATCCTTGTGGTAGATCGGTTGATCGCGCTGCGCCGGGATCACCTGCACCAGTTCGGACAACGGCACCAGCGCGCCGTCGCGGGCGCGCACCTTGAGCTTCAGCACCTCGTCGATCTGGCTGCGGCGCTCCGCCGGCAGGCCGATGCGCAACGGCGGCGCGTACTTCGCGTTCTCGTCGTGCAGCGAGGCGACATCCTGCCCGGTCAGCGCCATGCCGATCGCATCGACGATGTCGTGCGGCGCAACGCCCATCAGCGCGGCCTTGCTCTGCAGCACATGCAGCAGCATCTTGGGCGCGGTCTCGGTGACCGTGTCGTCTATGCTGACGATGTCCGCGGTGCCGACGAAGTGCTCGCGCACCTTGCCCGCGACCTGCCGTGCGCCCTGATAGTCCGGCCCGTATATCTCCGCGACGATGGGCGACATCACCGGCGGGCCGGGCGGCACTTCGACGATCTTGATCTTCGCGCCCCAGTTCTTCGCGATCTGCTGGATCGGCGCCAGCGCGGCCTGGGCGATCTCGTGGCTGCTGCGGTCGCGATGATGCTTGTCGCGCAGGTTGACCTGAACATCGCCCTGCTCAGGCTGATTGCGCAAGTAATACTGGCGCACCAGGCCGTTGAAGTTGATCGGCGACGCCGAGCCGGCATAGGCCTGGTAATCGGTCACCTCGGGCACGGTCGCCAGATAGTCGCCGATGTCGTGCAGCACCGCGTTGGTCTGCTCCAGCGCGGTGCCGCTGGGCATGTCGACGACGATCTGGAATTCGGACTTGTTGTCGAACGGCAGCATCTTCAGCACCACTAGCTTCACCACCGCCAGCGACACCGCCAGCATCAGCGCGGCGAGGATAGCGAGCCACAGCTTGCGGCGCGCGCCCTTGCCGTGCTCGCGGTTCAGGAACGGACCCAGACGCTCGCGGAAGAAGCGGTTGATCTTCGTATTCTGTTCGTCCTGCACGGTCTCGTGATGCGCGCCGGCGAGGCGGAACACCAGCCAGGGCGTGATGATGAAAGCGACCGCCAGCGAGATCAGCATGCCCATGCTGGCATTGATCGGGATCGGGCTCATGTACGGCCCCATCAGGCCGCTGACGAAGGCCATCGGCAACAGTGCTGCGATCACCGTGAACGTCGCCAGTATGGTCGGGCTGCCGACCTCGTCGACAGCCTCGGGAATAATCTCCGACAGCGGCTGGTGTTGCGCTAGCGCGCGGCGGCGGTGGATGTTCTCGACCACGACGATCGCATCGTCGACCAATATGCCGATGGAGAAGATCAGCGCGAACAGCGACACGCGATTCAGCGTGAAGCCGTAGGCCCAGGAGGCGAACAGCGTCGCCGCCAGCGTCAGCAGCACCGCGATGCCGACCACCAGCGCCTCGCGCCGGCCCATCGTCAGCCACACCAGCGCGACCACCGCGACCGTCGCGAACAGCAGCTTCTGGATCAGCTTCATCGCCTTGTCGTTCGCGGTCTCGCCGTAGTTGCGCGTGACGCTGACCTGCACGTCGTCGGGAATCACGCTGCCCTTGAGTTCTTCCACGCGAGACATCAAACGGTCGGCGATCTCCACCGCGTTCGCGCCCGGCTTCTTGGTCACCGCGACGGTCACCGCGCCGAATTCGCCCTTGGCGGCTATCTGCTTGTCCGCGGCGGCGGGGCCGGTGCCGAACCACACATAACTGCCGGGTTGGTCCGCGCCGTCCTGCACTTCGGCGACATCGCGCAAGAAGACCGGCTTGCCACCGGATACGCCTATCACCAGTTGCCTGACTTCGCTGGCATCGCTGAGGAAGCTGCCGGTCTGCACCAGCACTTCGCGGTTGTCGCGCACCAGATTGCCCGAGTTCTGCGACACGTTGGCGGACTGCAATGCGGCGCGCACGTCCTGCATCGTCAGGCCGTAGGCGTTCAGGCTTTCCGCACTCAACAGCACGCGCACCATACGCTGGGTCGCACCCAGCGTGCTCACCTCGCGCGTGCCGGGCACGCGCTTCAGTTCGGCCTCGATCGCATGCGCGACCTGCGTCAGCTCGATGCCGCCGCCCGCCTCCTGATTGCGCCACAGCGTCAGCGCAACTATCGGCACATCGTCTATGCCCTTGGCCTTGATGATGGGACGCTGTACACCCTGCGTCGCCGGCAGCCAGTCCACGTTGGAATTGACCACGTCATACAGCTTCACCAGCGAAGGGATATGCTCCTCGCCGACCTTGAACTGCACCGTGACCACCGCCATGCCCGGCTGCGACACCGAGTACACGTGATCCACGCCGGCGATCTGCGCCAGCACCTGCTCGGCCGGCGTCGCGACGCTGCGCTCGACATCCTGCGCCGACGCACCGGGGTACGCGATCATCACGTTCGCCATGGTCACGTTGATCTGTGGCTCTTCCTCGCGCGGCGTCACCGCGACGGCGAACAGGCCGAGCAGCACCGTGACCAGCGCCAGCAGCGGGGTCATCTGCGAATGCAGGAACAGTTTGGCTATGCGTCCGGAAATACCCATGATCGCTCCGGCTTACTTGCGCTTGGCGCTTTGCATGCCGGCCTTGACCGGCTCCAGCGCGACCTTCTCGCCCGGCTTCAGCCCGGCCAGCACCTCGATCACGCCGTCGGCGCTCACGTCCCCCAGCCGCACCTGACGCAGCTTTGCGCCGCCCTTGTCGTCGACGACATAGACCGCGACGACTTCGCTGCGGCGCAGCACCGCCTCGGCCGGGATCACCAGCTTCTTCGCCTTGCCTATCGTGAAATGCGTACGCACGAACATGCCGGGATAGATGCCGGCCTCGTTAGCCGGCAGATTGACCCGCACCTGGGTGCTGTGGGTGCGCGCGTCAGCGAGCGGCTGCACAGCGACCGAGGCCGCACCTATCCAGCGCTGCAGCGACGGCAACTCCACCGACACTTCGGGACGCTGGCCGATTTCGGCCAGCTTGTATTGCGGAACGCTGACCAGCACGCGCATCTCGGATGGGTCGAAGCCGGTCATCAGCGGCTTGCCCGGCATCACCATCTCGCCGACCTCGACCAGCCGTGCGGCGACCACGCCAGCATAAGGAGCGACGACCGAGGTATAGCCGTGCGCGATGCCTGCCTGTCCGGCGCCTGCGGAACTGGCCGCTGCCTGCGCCAGTGCGACCTTATAGTCGGCCTGCGCCTTGTCCAGCCCGGCCTGGCTGATGAACTTCTGGGAGAACAGTTGCTTGGCGCGCTCGTAGTTGGCCCTCGCGTTCTGCATGTTGGCTTGCGCCTGCATCACCTGCGCCTGGCTGCCGGCCAGCACCTGCGCCGCCTCGCGCTCGTCGATGCGCAGGATCAACTGGCCTTTTTTGACGGTGTCGCCGACGTCGAACAGGATTTCCTTGACGCGACCTCCGATCTGCGCGGACACCGTAGACTGGCGCACCGCCTCGACGATGCCGTCGGCGCTGTAGGTCTGTGCGACCTCGCGGTATTGCACAGGCGCAACCGCAAGCTGCTCCGCCGCTTGCGCAGCTATTGCACTCACCAACAACACACCGCCGATCAGCATCCTCTTCATCTGGCCCATCCTATCCGGAAAATAAATTCGTTTATTAGAATATCCTAATGGACGCAGAAAAACAAGAAATTAAAGCGTGCAGAACACCTCGCGCATCATGCCGACCAGCTTGATCGTGCGCAGATCGCTGATGCGGTAGAACACCCGGTTCGCGTCCTTGCGCGTCGCGAGTACGTTCTTGTCGCGCAAGATCGCCAGATGCTGCGAAATATTGCTCTGCGAAGTACCCACCTGGTCGACGATATCCTGCACGCTGACCTCCTGATCACCTAACACGCACAATATCTTCAGCCGCAACGGATGCGCGATGGCCTTCATCGCCTCCGCCGCCTGCTGTATATCCTCTTCCCTATCGATCAACCTGCTAGTCACATCTCCCCCCATCCCGTTCCCTGACAACCGAATCATGATTAATTCGGCTAAAATGCGTGCCTTAAAATCGACATCTTTGCTTATATTATCCCAAATGAACGTCACTCCTGTCCTGCTGCTCATCCTCGACGGTTTCGGTTACCGCGAGGCGACCGAATCCAACGCCGTGCTGGCGGCGCACAAACCCAACTGGGATAGCCTGTGGCGTGATTACCCACACACACTGATCCAGGCTTCTGAAAAATACGTCGGCCTACCCTCCAACCAGATGGGCAACTCCGAAGTGGGCCATTTGAACATCGGTGCCGGACGCGTGGTGTACCAGGAACTTAGCCGCGTCGACGTCGCGATCGAAGACGGCAGCTTCTACAGCAACGCAGAGCTATGCAAAGCCGTTGACCTCGCCAAGCAAAACGACGGTGCGTTGCACATCCTGGGACTGCTTTCTCCCGGCGGCGTACACAGCCACGAGAGCCACATCTTCGCGATGCTGGAGATGGCCGCGCGCGCCGGCCTGAACAAGGTGTTCCTGCATCCCTTCCTGGACGGGCGCGACACGCCGCCGAAAAGCGCGGCGGAATCGCTGCGATTATTGCAGCAGAAATGCGATGCATTGGGCGTAGGACAGATCGCCGACATCACCGGTCGCTTCTATGCAATGGATAGAGACAACCGCTGGGAACGCGTGCAGCCTGCCTACGATCTGTTGACCCAGGGGACCGCGGAGTTCACCGCCGGCGACGCACTGTCGGCGCTGGAACAGGCTTACGCCCGCGGCGAGTCGGACGAATTCGTCAAACCGACGCTCATCGATCCCGATGGCGCGATGCAGGACGGCGACGTCGCGGTGTTCATGAACTTCCGCGCCGACCGCGCCCGCGAGATCACCCGCGCGCTGACCGAAGAGACGTTTAACGGTTTTATACGCACCCGCGTCCCCAGGCTCGCTACGTTCGTCACGCTGAGCAGCTACGGCGAGGACTTCCGCTACCTGCCCTGCGCCTACTCACCGGAAGCCATCCACAACGGCTTCGGCGAATATCTCTCCAACCTCGGCTTGCGGCAGCTGCGCATCGCCGAGACCGAGAAGTACGCGCATGTCACCTACTTCTTCAACGGCGGCAAGGAGCAACCTTATCCCGGCGAAGACCGCATCCTGGTGCCGTCGCCCAAGGTCGCGACCTACGATCTCCAGCCCGAAATGAGCGCGTTCGAGGTCACCGACAAGCTTGAGGCCGCGATCCTCAGCCGCCAGTACCAGGCCATCGTCTGCAACTATGCGAACGGCGACATGGTAGGCCACAGCGGCGACATGGCCGCGGCGACCAGGGCCGTCGAAACGCTCGATGTCTGCATAGGCCGCGTGGTCGCGGCGATGCAGTCCATCGGCGGCGAGGTCATCATCACCGCCGACCACGGCAACGCCGAGCAGATGGCCGACCCGGCTACCCGTCAGGCGCACACCGCGCACACGCTGAACCCGGTGCCGTTCCTGTACATCGGCCGCAAGGCGAAGCTGGCCGACACCGGCGCGTTGCGCGATCTGGCCCCCAGCCTGCTGACGATGATGGGCCTGCCGCAGCCCGCCGAAATGACCGGACACAGCCTGATCCGATTCGAATGAGATGATCCGGCTTGAATGAGATGAGACGGCCATCCGGCGCAATGCCCGCTGGTTACCTCGAAGAGGTTCCTGTACCCTTTGGGTATTGCGCCCTGCTCCTGTTGTGCGCGTTGGCGCTGCCCGGCATCGCGCATGCAGGCAAGCCGGAGGAACTGGACAACCTGCGCAAGCGCATCGCCGCGATGCAGCGCGACCTGGAAAAAACCAGCGAATCGAAATCCGAAGCGGCGGATGCGTTGCGTGTATCGGAACGTGCGATCAGCGACAGCAACCGCGAACTCGCCTCGATCTTCGAGCAGCAGCGCGTAGCGGACAGCCGGCTAGCCAAGCTGCAGACCGAGGCACAGCGCCTGAGCAACAGCATCTCCGGCCAGCAGTCGCGGCTGGGCGAGTTGCTGTACCGGCAATACCTCGACGGGCAGCAGGACTATCTCAAACTGCTGCTGAACAACCGCGATCCCAACCAGGCAGCACGCGACCTGACCTACTACCGGTACATCGCGCGCAACCGCGCAGCCTGGCTCGCCAGCATGCGCGGCGACCTCGAAGCGCTGGACGAAGTCAGCCGCTCCACCCGCGAACAGCGCGAACAGCTGGATCGCCTGCGCACCGAGCAGCTGTCGCAGAAGAAGACTCTCGAAAAGGAGCAGCGCGCGCGCCAGCAGATGCTGGGCAATATCTCGCAGCAACTGCGTCAGCAGCGCCGCGAGATCGGCCGCCTGCAGCACAACGAGCAGCGGCTCGCGCAACTGGTCGAGAAGATCGCGAAGATGCTCGCCCAGCCCAAGTCGCGCTCGCTGTTCCGCAACGACGACCTGCCCGACGACCGTTTCGACGGGAAACCCTTCGGACAACTCAAGGGCAAGTTGACGCTGCCGGTCAAGGGCACGGTCGCCAACCGCTACGGCGACACCCGCCCGGACAGCACGGTGCGCTGGAAAGGCCTGTTCCTGAGAACTTCCGCCGGGCAAAGCGTCAAAGCAGTAGCCGCCGGTCGTGTAGTGTTCGCCGACTGGCTGCGCGGCTTCGGCAACCTGATCATCCTCGACCACGGCAAGGGCTACATGAGTCTGTACGGCAACAACGAGACGCTCTACAAGCAGGTCGGCGACGTGCTGCGCGGCGGCGATACGCTGGCCTCGGTGGGGAACAGCGGCGGGAACGAGGATTCCGGTTTATACTTTGAACTGCGCCACGAAAGCAAACCAATGGATCCGCTGACGTGGCTGGCGAAATAATCTTGAGGAAATCATGGGTCTTCTGAACAAAGTCGGGTTGGTCGGTCTGGGTCTGGTCGCGGGTATCTCGATCAGCCTGCATTTTTCCGCGGTCGCCGACCGGGAAACTCTCGCAACACCGCTGCCCATCGAAGAGTTGCGCGCCTTCTCCGAGGTGTTCGGCCGCATCAAGAGCGACTACGTCGAGCCCGTTTCCGACAAGAAGCTGATCAACGAGGCGATCAACGGCATGTTGAACGGCCTCGATCCGCATTCGGCTTTCCTCGATGCGGAAGCCTTCAAGGAACTGCAGGTCGGCACGCAGGGCGAATTCGGCGGACTGGGCATCGAAGTCGGCATGGAAGACGGCCTGGTCAAGGTCATCTCCCCGATCGAGGACACCCCGGCCTTCCACGCCGGCATCAAGAGCGGCGACCTGATCGTCAAACTGGACGACACGCTGGTCAAAGGCATGACGCTGAACGACGCGGTGAAGCGCATGCGCGGCAAGCCGGGCAGCAAAATCGTGCTGACCATCATCCGCAAGGAGCAGCCGAAGCCGCTGACCTTCACGCTGTTGCGCGCAGTCATCAAGGTGCAGAGCGTCAAATCCAAACTGCCTGACCCCGGCTACGGCTTCATCCGCATCACCCAGTTCCAGGAACACACCGGCGAGAACCTCGCCAAGGCGCTGAAAGACCTGATCAAGCAGAACGACGGGCCGCTGAAGGGCCTGGTGCTCGACCTGCGCAACGATCCGGGCGGCCTGCTGACCGGCGCGGTCGGCGTCTCCGCCGCGTTCCTGCCCAAGGATGCGCTGGTGGTCTACACCGAGGGCCGCACCGAGGATGCGAAGATGCGTCTGACCGCAACCGCGGAAAACTACCTGCGCGGCAACGGCAAGGACGACTATCTGGATGGCCTGCCCGATTCGATCAAGAGCGTGCCGCTGGTAGTGCTGGTGAACGGCGGTTCCGCCTCGGCTTCCGAGATCGTCGCCGGCGCGTTGCAGGACCACAAGCGCGCGGTCATCATGGGCACACAGACCTTCGGCAAGGGCTCGGTGCAGACCGTGCTGCCGCTGGGCAACAACACCGCGATCAAGCTGACCACCTCGCGTTACTACACGCCCGGTGGCCGCTCCATCCAGGCCAAGGGCATCGTCCCGGATATCCTGGTCGAAGATCCATCCTCGTCGGAGCAGGACAACGCCTTCCGCCTGCGCGAGGCCGACCTGGACAAGCATCTGGCCAACGACAAGCCCGCGGACGCGAAGACCCCGGCGAAGAGCGCGCCGGCAAGCAACGGAACGAATGGCGATGCAGCAAAGTCCACCCCGACCGAGTTCGGCAGCAAGAACGACTACCAACTCAATCAGGCATTGAACTTGCTGAAAGGCATGCAGATCCTGCACGGCAAGTGATTTAGACCATAATGGAGCCAATATGATCAATCCGTTCGAACTGGACAAACAACGCGACATCGTTTTCAGCACAGAGCCGCCGGATCAACTGGAACGCGCACTTGTGCTGCTGGCCGGCCTGCCGAATTGCAAGGTCGAACTGGGCTCGCACCCGAACTCATTGCACGTCTCCTACAACCTGCGCGACTACACGCTGGAAGGACTGGAGACGGCACTGACCGAACAGGGCTTCGAACTCGATCAGGGCATGCTGCACGGCATCGCGCGCAAGGTGATCTATTACTGCGAAGACACCACCTGCCACAACATGGACATCCCCGAGCACCCAACCAAGAAGAACGAGCGCGAAGTGTTCGTCCAGGCCTACGACCACAAGCCCCACGGCGACCACGACGACACCCCACCGGAGCTGCGCGACTACCGCTAAACCCCGTCGCAACACCCGCCAGCCTGCCGTAGCAATGAGCAAAACCCGCGCACCGTCGTCCGCCCCCGGACACCCCAACTGCCTCGAATGCCTGCACTACCACATCACCTGGGATGCAAGTTTTCCCTACGGCTGCCGGGCAATGGACTTCAAGAGCAAAAGGAAGCCGCAACTGGACGTACTGGAGTCTTCCGGCAGTCCCTGCCTGCGCTTCACACCACGCCGCCAACCTGGCCGTATCCCGGCCTAAAGTTCATTTCAGCAGGCATGCCATCGGCGAAGCCTCATCCGCGCCTCCCGAAATACGACGGCGAAATAGGCAATTTCCGATATTGCGCCGACCGCCAACAGGAGAAAATACCCCCCGAACCGAACCCGAAAATCCACGAGCCACTGAGACAGGAGAGCGCCATGTGCATGTTATGGACCAAGCAGTTAAGCATCGGCAACACCATTGTCGATTCCGAGCACAAGCACCTGATCAGCCTGACCAATTACGTCGAACACGCGATGACGACCGCGATGGACACCAAGGATGGCGCTAGCCTGCAACAGGCTTTCGACCAGCTTGAATACGAACTGTGCCGCCACTTTCGCAGCGAAGAGAAAATCGCCCGTGCGGTGAACCTCCCTTTCGAGCAGCACCGGAAAGCCCAACTGCACATGCTCAGCGACATCCATTTCCTGAAAACCGAGCTGATGACCAAGGACTGCATCTGGACCGAAGCGGCACTGCGGCATTTTTCAGAATTCCTGGAAGATCTGATCATGGAACACATCACCCAGGCGAACATGCCGATGAAATCAGCGTTGCAAGGCTACGACTACGACTTCTGGCCGGCCCAGAACACTGCTGCTGCCAGCGACACCGAGCCCCTCTGGCTCAACCCAATCACACCGCCCCCCCTTGCCATACATGCCTGAACGCCCGCCCGCGTCGGGACGCGAATTCTGATACCATGCGCGCCGGTTTCAACAAGTAGCGCATCACGCCCCACCCCGTCCGGCAACACCGGGAAGGGCCGCACGCAGAACGTGCGGCCCTTTCGCATTCAAGGACATCCCGGCGCGCGCAGGAAAATCTTTCATGAGCGACACACCACAAGACACAGGCGTAACGCCGGTGGAATCCACCGGCATCGCGCGCGAAGCCTCTCTCGTCCGGGAAGTGGGCCGCCGTCGCACCTTTGCGATCATCTCTCACCCCGACGCGGGTAAAACCACGCTGACCGAAAAGCTGCTGCTGTTCGGCGGTGCGATCCAGATGGCGGGCACGGTAAAGGCGCGCAAGAGCGGCCGCCACGCGACTTCCGACTGGCTGGAAATCGAAAAGCAGCGCGGCATCTCGGTTGCCAGCTCGGTGATGCAATTCACCTACGACGATTGCGTGATCAACCTGCTCGACACGCCGGGCCACCAGGACTTCTCCGAGGACACCTACCGTGTGCTGACCGCAGTGGATGCGGCGGTGATGGTGGTGGACGCGGCCAAAGGCGTGGAAGCGCAGACCATCAAGTTGCTCGAGGTGTGCCGCTTGCGCAACACGCCCATCATCACCTTCATCAACAAGATGGACCGCGAAGTGCGCGAGCCGCTGGAAGTGCTGGACGAAATCGAGTCTGTGCTGAAAATCAAATGTGCGCCCGTCACCTGGCCTATCGGCATGGGCAAACGTTTTCAAGGCGTGTATCACCTGCTCAACGATGAGGTACTGCGTTTCACCCCGGGCGAGGAAAAAGCCAACCAGGATGTGGAAGTATTGCAGGGCGCACAGATCGACAAACTCGCACAGCAATGCCCGAGCGAGATGCAGATCATGCGCGACGAAACTGAATTGGTCATGGGGGCAGGCGCCTCATTCGATCTGCAAGAGTTTCTCAAAGGGCAACAATCACCGGTGTTCTTCGGTTCCGGCGTGAACAATTTCGGCGTGCGTGAAATTCTGCGCGCGCTGGTGGACTGGGCACCCGCGCCGCTGGCCCGCGAAACCGACAAACGCATGGTGCAGCCAACCGAGTCTGCTTTCACCGGTTTCGTGTTCAAGATTCAAGCCAACATGGACCCGAACCACCGCGACCGTATCGCTTTCCTGCGCGTATGTTCCGGCAAGTACACCTCGGGAATGAAAGTCAAACACCGCCGCACCGGCAAGGATATGAAGCTGGCCAACGCCGTAACGTTCATGGCCAACGAACGTTCGCGCCTTGATGAAGCCTACGCGGGCGACATCATCGGCGTGCACAACCACGGCCAGTTGCAGATCGGTGATGTACTGACCGAAGGTGAGGCGCTTACATTCAAGGGCATCCCTTATTTCGCGCCGGAGCTGTTCAGCCGCGCGCGCCTGCGCGATCCGATGAAAGCCAAGCAATTGGAGAAGGGCTTGCGCCAGCTCGGCGAAGAAGGCGCAGTGCAGGTATTTTCGCCACTGGTGGACAACACGCCGCTGATCGGCGCGGTGGGGCAGTTGCAATTCGAAGTGGTCGAGCATCGGCTGAAGGACGAGTATGGCGTCGACGCGGTATTCGAACGCGCCGGCATTCACACCGCACGCTGGGTCACCTGTGCCGACAACAACCACCTGAACGAATTCGTCAAAGCCAACCAGGGACGACTGGCGAAGGACGTGGACGGCAACTACGCCTACCTCGCCGACACCGGCGTCAACCTGCGCCTGGCGCAGGAGCGCTGGCCCAAGGTGCAGTTCCACGCGACGCGGGAGCACGGCCAGCAGTTAGGCTGACTCGCTTCAACCGGGATCCCCCAGACAAAAATGCATAGGCCGAAATATATAGGCATTTCGGCCTATGCCAATTTCGGCGGGATTGATATATAAAGCCATCCGTCTAAACTTTCAGAAGAGTGCATATGAATCAAGCGACCGCCATGACCGAACAAGTGCTGAATGGAATCCTGATTCCGCCTTGCCCGGCTACGTTGACATCCATCATGCGGGAAGCAAAACGCCCGACGGCCGAGATGTCCAAGCTTGCACAGTTGATCAGTCAGGATGCCGGCGTTGTCGGCCCCTTGCTCAAGTTGGCGAACTCCCCGTTCATCGGTTTGCGCAGCAAGGTGACCTCGGTTCTTCAAGCGGTTAGCGTACTCGGCATCCAAAGCACGCTGAACCTGGTTCAGAACATCGCTCTGCGGCAAAGTCTGAGCGACGGATCGCAAAGTTTCGAGAAGTTCTGGGAACGCTCGAGCCTGACGGCTACCGTTGCCGAAAAAGTGGCCGCCGAATTCCCCAACATATCGAAAGACGATGCTTACATAGCTGCGTTATTTCATGACTGCGGCATTCCGGTGCTCATGATTAAATTTCCGGAATATCGCGACGCCGTGATGGCGCTCACCAAGCAAGGCAAACTCATCTGCGACGTCGAGAACGAAATTTTTTCCACCAGCCATGCCATCGTCGGAAACATGCTGACGCGCAGCTGGATGCTCCCCGCACATGTGTGCAAGTCCATCCTGTATCACCATGATCAGAGCATCTTTTCTTCGGCATCCGAGAACATCGGGGAAGAGATACGCGACTTGATAGCCATCATTCACATGGCCGAGTGTATTACCGACGAGCATTTGAATGTACGCGAAAAAGAATGGCCTCAATTCGAACAGCATGTATTGAAGCATGTCGACATCTCGAAACAGGAATTCTCCGAACTGAAGGGGGATATCCTGGCCTACCTGAACGGCGAGTGAGGCGGCTCTACCGCCCACATCCATCGACCTCCTTGCGGCCGGCGCGAATCAGATATGCGCCGTCGCCCATCTGGCCTGGTCTATGCCCCACTTCTCGAAGGACTCGTGAGACTTGATCCTGTCTTCCGACGAGGAAAGATCGACCGTCTCCGGGCTGATGTGTTTCGACTTCTTGCAGTCGAATATGATCTGCACCACAGGCTGCAACAACCGGTCCGGCATCACTTCTCGCACGATGCCCAGTCTGTCGCTCTCCATGCGTACCAAGGACCCCGCCGGATAGATGCCTACGCCCTTGATGAAGGCCTCGACCAGCCGCGGATTGAAATGCGAGCCGCCCCACTCGAACAGTTTCCTCAAGGCTTCGGTCGGCGGCATGCCATTGTGATAGACGCGAATCGAGGTGATCGCATCGTAGACGTCGACAATGGCGAGCATCTGGCCATACAGGCTGATTTCATCGCCCTTCAACCCTGACGGATAGCCGGTCCCGTCGTAGCGCTCATGGTGCTGCGCCGCCGCGTTGAGCGCGATCTCGCTGATGCCCTTCACGTTCCCCAGCAGTTCGGCCGTGCTGACCACATGGCTCTTCATCACCGTGAACTCGGCCTCGTCCAGCTTGCCCGGCTTGTTCAGTATGCGCCCCGGCACCTTGGCCTTGCCCACATCGTGCAGCAGTCCGCCCAGGGACAACTCGCGAATTTCGTCGCGCGGCAGGCCCAGCACGCGGCCGAAGGCGACAGCCAGCGAGGCCACCGACACGGAATGCTGGAAGGTATATTCATCACGGCTCTTCACCTGGGCCAGGGGCAGCATTGCCGACGGGAAACTGAACATCACATCGAGGATATTGTCGACCACAGGTTCGCATTTTTCGATATCTACCTGCTCCCCCTGCCGGACATCCCGCATCACGTCCTGCATCAAATGATTGGCGCTGGCGCAGAGATTCTTCACGCGATTGAATTTCCCGACGGAGGACAGACCGGCAACGACCTCCGGCGCAAAGGAAGATGGCTCGCATGCCGGCTCCCGGGCATCCCGGGCCGGTTCCGCGACCTTCTCCGGCACCGTCACCACCACGCTCTTGTCGGTATCGACGAACACCCCGGCGATACCGGATTCGCGCAGCCTGTTCAGGGTGGCTTCGTCTTCGATGGCGAAATGATTGCGGGCGAAGGGGTGGTCCAGCCAGCCGCAGTTTAGGTCGTGGACATGCATGCCCAGCGTGAGCTGACTTACCGGTATTATCTTTATCATCGCAATCGACTCCTCTGGTCATCGATCAAAACGGGCACCGCCAGAATTCCACCTCCGCCTCGATAGCAAGCGCTATCAATCCAGCCTTCTCCAGACGCTGCCGCATCCGACTCGCGCCAGCCCCCGTCCAGCTCCTCGGCATCCTGGAAGCAATCGTGCCGCCATGTGCATTCGTTCTGTTTCTTCGTGCAGCCCACCGTGACCGGAGTGGCATAACAGGGAGCCTGTCCATTGTCGGACTGTATCTGCCTGATGAGTTCCACCTGCAAACTGAAACCCGTTTTCATGTCCATTGATTGCTCCGCGATTGGATAAATTACCGGCACATCCTAATGACATTGCAACAAGAAAAACATATGCCTGATTACCTATGCAATCAGGCCTAGCGTGCTTCCTAACCATCTGGGAAATTGCCTAACCCGAACGGGTGGCCTGCGCAATCGCTACGCACTAAACCGACTTTTCCATGAAGCCATATCGGTTAAAGTGTCAGCCGCACAGGCACCTGGAGTGGCTCGCATGGCTAGACTCGAACTCAGAAACGTCACGCGTCGCTTCGGCGATTTCGTCGCCGTGGATGACGTCAGCCTGACGATAGAGTCCGGCGAGTTTTTCACTCTGCTCGGGCCGTCCGGTTGCGGCAAGACCACGATACTGCGCATGATCGCCGGCTTCGATCTGCCGGACGCCGGACAGATACTGCTCGACGGGCAGGACCTCGCCGACATCCCCGCGGAAAAGCGTCCCATCCATACCGTGTTCCAGAGCTATGCGCTGTTCCCGCACCTGACGGTTGCAGAGAACATCGCCTTCCCGCTAAAGATGGCGCACCGCTCCCGCGAAAAAACCCACGGCATGGTGCAGGAGGCGCTGGAACAGGTGCGTCTTGCCGGCAAGGCCGACGCCTATCCGCATGAACTCTCCGGCGGCGAGAAACAGCGCGTCGCCCTGGCGCGCGGGCTGGTCAACCGTCCGCGCCTGCTGCTGCTCGATGAATCGCTGGCCGCACTGGATGCCAAGCTGCGCGAAGAGATGCAGATCGAACTGATCAACCTGCAACGCGAGGTCGGCATCACCTTTGTGTTCGTCACGCACGCACAGGTCGAGGCGCTGACGCTGTCACACCGCATCGCGGTGATGAACCACGGCAGGGTGGAACAGGTGGACGAGCCGTCGCGGTTGTACGGCTTTCCGCGTAACCGCTTCGTCGCCGATTTCATCGGCAACATCAACCTGATCGAAGCACAGGTGACGGAGTCCGCCCACGGCCATCTGCGCCTGGTCGCCGCCGGGCTGGGCGAGATCGTCGCCCAGCCGCTGGCTGGCGCTGCAGCCGGCGACAAGGGCGTGTACGCCATCCGCCCGGAGCAGGTGCGCATCGGCGTGCACGGCGAACTGACCGAACTGAAGAATCACTTCGAGGGCGAGGTGCACAGTCTGCTGTATCAGGGCGATGTCAGCGTATACCGCGTCAGGCTCGCCAATGGCGCAATGATAGAAGCGCTGCTGCCCAACTCCGCGCCGGGACGCGCCGAACTGTTCGAGGCCGGCGACGCCGTCAAGGTAGGCTGGCGTCACGATGCGGGGATGTTCCTCCATGAGTAGACCGCCCTCGTGCATCCTCTCCTCAATCCTCTGGGTGAAACAGCTAGCCATTCGACTAGGCTGCAAACGACCGCAGCCAAGTCGCTGGTTATCCCGCTTGCGGGAGAGGAGGCAATCGAATCGCTACGCGAATTTTAAGTTAACGAAATGGCTGGTCAGCGGCCCGCCGCTGCTGTTCCTGTTGTTGCTCGTAGCCGCACCCGGCGCGATCACCGTGCTCGCCTCGTTCCGCTATCCCGGCGAATTTGGCGGACTGGCGCCGCTGGTCGCCGCAGACCCGCAGACCCTGCAGGGCGTTACGCTGGAAACCTACCGGTTCTTCTTCGGCGATTTCATCTACGCCGAGGTCTTCGTCAAATCGCTGTTCATGGCGCTTGTCACCACGCTGATCTGTTTGCTGATGGCCTACCCGCTCGCGCTGCTGATCGCGCACAGCCCGAAGAAAAGCCGCAACCCGATGGTGCTGCTGGTAGTGTTGCCGTTCACCAGCAACTTCCTGATCGGCATCTACGCGTGGATGATCATCCTCGGTCCGCAATCGGCGTTGAGCCAGATGCTCAACGGCATGCTGCACCTGTTCGGCATCGCGCCGGTGCAGCTGCTGTTCTCGCCGTTCGCGGTGCTGGTCGCGCTGGTCTATGCGCACCTGCCGTTCATGGCGCTGCCGCTGTACACCAATCTGGAAAAGCACGACCCGGCCCTGCTCGACGCGGCGCAGGACCTGGGGGCGAATGCCTGGCAGCGTTTCTGGCGCGTGACTTTTCCGCTGTCGCAACCGGGCATCTTCGCCGGCTCCGCGCTGGTATTCATCCCGGTGCTCGGCATGTTCGCGATTCCGGAATTGCTCGGCGGCACGGGCGACATGCTGGTCGGCAACCTCATCAAGGAACAGTTCCTCGGCACGCGCGACTGGCCGTTCGGTTCCACGCTGTCCATCCTGCTGACCGTCGCCGTGCTGTTGATCGTCTGGCTCGCCGCGCGATTGGCCGGACGCGGAGGACGCTATGCTTAAGCAAATAGCCATTCGACTAGGTTGTCAGAAAACGATAACCAAGTCGCTGGTTATGCGTAGCGCCGAACACCGGCTGGCCGGACACAGGTTGACGGAGCGGCGCGGCCCGTGGCTGTGGGCCGCGGGGTTGGCTGCATATGCATTCCTTTACCTGCCGCTCACCATCGTCGTCGCCTACTCGTTCAACGATTCGCGCCTGAACGCCGAATGGGTGGGCTTCACCTGGCACTGGTATCGGGTGCTGTTCGACGACGAGGACATGCTGATCGCCGCCGGCAACTCGCTGCTCATCGCCGCGGTCGCCAGCCTCGCGGCCACGGTGCTCGGCACCATGGCGGGCATCGCCATGCACCGCTACAAACTCAAGGTGCTGACCTTCATGGTGCTGATCCCGGTGGCGATGCCGGAGATATTGCTGGGTGTGTCGCTGCTGCTGTTCTTCATCCAGGTGCTCAACCTCACCCTCGGCCTGTTGTCCATCGTGCTCGCCCACATCACCTTCTCCATCGGTTTCGTCGCGATGATCGTGCAGGCGCGTCTGGCCGCGATGGACGAGAGCCTGTTCGAGGCCGCGCGCGACCTGGGCGCGTCGCCCTGGCAAACCTTCCGCCATGTCACCTTCCCGCTGATCCTGCCGGCGGTGATTGCGGGCGGACTGATGGCGTTCACGCTGTCCATCGACGATTTCGTCATTACCTTCTTCACCGCCGGGGTCGGCGTGCAGACCTTGCCGCTGCGCATCTACTCGATGATCAAGATCGCGGTGACGCCGGAGGTGAACGCGGTGTCCACACTGCTGATGCTGCTGACGTTGACGACGATCATTCTCGCCTCGCGCTTCGCACCGGATGTATTGAAAGGCAAAACATGATCTGGCGCGCCATTGCATTCCTGTTGGTCATCGGCCATGCCCAAGCCGCCGAAAAACTGCACCTGTACAACTGGAACAACTACATCTCGGCCGAGACCATCGCGCGCTTCGAGGCACAGTGCGACTGCCGCGTGGAGCAGGACTATTACTCCGACAACGAAGAGATGCTGGCCAAACTCGCCGCCGGAGCGACCGGCTACGACATCATCGTGCCGACCGGCAATGCGGTGGAAGCGCTGATCCGCCAGAAGGCATTGCGCCCGCTCGACAAGACGCAACTGCCCAACCTGAAGAACATAGCCCCGGCCTGGCTCGACACCGCGTTCGATCCCGGCAACAAATACTCGGTGCCGTATGCCTACACGCTCACGCTGATCGGCTACAACAGCGAAAAGCTACGCGAACTGAACCTGCCCATCGATAGTTGGGCGGTGATTTTCGAGCCGCGTTATCTGAAGAAACTCAAGGGCCGCGTCACCGTGCTCGACTCGCAAAGAGAGCTGCTCGCGGCCGCGCTGAAATATCTGGGCTACTCCGCGAACGACACCATTGAGGCGCACTGGAAACAGGCGCGCGACCTGATCATCCGCGCCAAGCCGTACTGGGCCGCATTCAACGCGTCCAGCTACATCAAGGAGTTGACCGTCGGCAACATCTGGCTGGTGCACGGCTACTCCAGCGACATCTTCCAGGCCGACCTCGACGCGCAGAATGCCGAACGCGGCTTTCGCATCCTTGCCAGCATCCCCAGGGAAGGTGCTGTGCTCGCGCTGGATTCGATGGTGCTGCACAAGAGCGGCCCGCGCCCCGACCTCGCGCACCGCTTCATGGATTTCATGCTGGACGGACGCAACTCGTCCGAGCTCACCAACCTGATCGGCTCCGGCAACCCGAATCTGGACGCGCGGCAATACATCCAGCCCGAGATCGCGCAGAACCCGGCGGTATTCCCGGACGAATCGCAGCAGGCCAGGCTGGAAATGCTGCGCGACCTCGACCGCCACCAGCGCCGCGTGCTGTCGCGCATCTGGACGGAGATCAAGCTGAGGTAAACCCGCCTGAACCGGAAGGAGGCAACGATGAAACATCTCCTCGCATTGGCAGCTTCGCTACTCATTTTTTGCGCGCCTCCGTGCCGCGGCGACGAATACGCTGCCGAACGCCAGCGGATGGTGAAGCAGGTGCAGGCCGATGCCGCCGAAATCTCGTATGGCGTGCTCAGCCCGCAGGTCGTGGCGGCGATGGCGAAGGTCGAGCGCCACCGTTTCGTGCCCTTCTGGCTGCGCTCGCTGGCCTATCACAACCGCCCGTTGCCGATAGGCCACGGACAGACGATTTCCCAGCCTTTCGTCGTGGCGCTGATGACCGATTTGATGAGACTCAAGGCGGGCGACAGGGTGCTCGAAGTCGGCACCGGCTCCGGCTACCAGGCGGCGATCCTCGCCGGGATCGCCGCCTCGGTCTACAGCATCGAGATCGTCGAGCCGCTGGGGAAAGAGGCGGGCGCGCTGCTGAAATCGCTAGGCTACCGCAACGTGCAGACGCGGGTGGGCGACGGCTACTACGGCTGGCCGGAAGCGGCGCCGTTCAACGCCATCATCGTGACCGCCGCCGCCAGCCATGTGCCGCCGCCGCTGATCAAACAGCTCAAGCCGGGAGGCCGCATGGTGATCCCGCTGGGCACGCAATTCATGACCCAGTCGCTGATGCTGGTGGAGAAGAATCCGGACGGCTCGGTGACCAGCCAGCAGATATTGCCGGTGGCCTTCGTGCCGCTGACCGGCGGGCATTGACCATGAAATCCGCGCCGCGTCCGCCGCTCTATGCCATCAGCCTGCTCTCCGCCTGCGTGCTGGCCTACGAGGTGCTGCTGACGCGGCTGTTCGGCATCGTGCTGTGGCACCACTTCGCCTACATGATCATCAGCGCGGCGATGCTGGGCTACGGTGCGAGCGGCACGGCGCTGACGCTGCTGAAGGAGAAAATCGCCCCGCACTCCGGCGCGGCCTTTGTCGTGGCCACCACGGCATTGGCCGTGCTGATGCCCGCGGCGTTCTGGCTGGCGCAACAGGTCCCCTTCAATCCGCTCGAACTGCTGTGGGACCGGAGCCAGCTCAACAAGCTGCTCGCCGTCTACCTGCTGATGATGCTGCCGTTCTTCTGCGGCGGTCTGGGCATCGGTCTCATGTTCGCGCAATTCGGCAAACAGTCGTCGCGCGTCTATGCCTGCGACATCCTCGGCGCAGGGCTGGGCAGCCTGGGCGTCATCGGCGCGCTGTTCCTGCTGCCGCCGCCGCAGGTGCTCGCCGCCCTCACGGCGCTGGCCTTGCTGGCAGCTTCCATCGCCGTCGCCGAACTGAAGCTGCGCCCCGGCTGGCTGATGGAGCTGTTCCTCGGGCTGGCCGTACTGGCGGCGGTGGCGCTGCCCCCCATCCCCGTGCATCTCTCTGCCTACAAGGATCTGAGCCAGGCTTTGAACATCGTCGGCGCGCGGATGGTCGAGGAACGCAACAGTCCCCTGGGGCAGATCACGGTGGTGGAAAACACCCAAGTGCCGCTGCGCTACGCGCCGGGCATGAGCCTCAATGCGACGAGCGAACCCCCGCCGCAACTGGGCGTGTATGTGGACGGCAACGGCCCGTCTCCGCTGACGAAGTTCGACGGCAATCTCGCGCCGCTGGGCTATCTCGACCAGCTCACCTCGGCGCTGCCCTATCACCTCCTCAATCGTCCGCGCGTGCTGGTGCTCGGCGCCGGCGCGGGCAGCGACGTGCTGCAGGCGCTGTACCACGGCAGCCCAGCCATCGATGCGGTGGAACTGGACCGCAACGTCATCGATCTGGTCGGCAATCGTTTCCGCGACTATGCGGGCGACCTCTACGGACTGCCCAATGTTCATGTTCACGAAGCCGAGGCACGCGGCTTCGTCGAAGCCAGCAGCGCGCACTACGATCTGGTCCAGCTGGCGCTGCTGGATTCGTTCGCCACTTCCTCGGCCGGGCTGTACGGGCTCTCCGAAAACTATCTCTACACGGTCGAGGCGATGCAATCCTACCTCGACCGCCTCGCGCCCGGCGGCATGCTCTCCGTCACGCGCTGGCTCGCGCTGCCGCCGCGCGATGCGCTGAAGCTGTTCGCCACCGCGGTGACCGCGCTGGAAAGAAACGGCGTGACCGACCCCGCCAAACGGCTGGTGATGATCCGCGGCTGGAAGACCGTCACGCTGCTGGTGAAGAACGGCGACTTCACCCTGCACGACATCGGCGCGATCAAGCGGTTCTGCCGCACGCGCTCCTTCGACATGGCGTATTACCCCGGCATGCGCACCATCGACGGGAACCGCTACAACCGGCTGGCGCAGCCCTATTTCCACGAGGGGGCGGTGGCGCTGCTGGGCCCGCAGCGGCAGGCGTTCATCGACCAGTACAAATTCCACATCGAACCCGCGACCGACGACCGGCCGCATTTCTTCCGCTTTTTCAAATGGGAGGCGGCCGCGGAATTGTTCGCGCTGCGCGAGCAGGGCGGCATGGCGCTGTTCGACTGGAGCTACCCAAGACTTTCGAGGTCGTCGGCATTCCGCTGCCGGAGCCCGGCTTTTATGTCGTCGAACTGGCCAGCCCTCGTCTGGGCAAGGCCCTGCTGGCCGAGGATAGACCCTATTACGTGCATGCCGCCGCGCTCGTCACCAATCTGGCGGTGCACTTCAAGCAGGGACGCGAATCATCCCTGGTCTGGGTGACCAGCCTGGACAAGGGCAAGCCCGTACCCGATGCCGAGGTGGCCGTGCGCGATTGCAAGGGCAAGAGCTATTTCCAGGGTCGCACCGATGCACAAGGAATATTGAAGATAGATCGCGCGCTTCCCCAGCTCGGCAGCCTGCCCGGCTGCTTCAATGAGTACGACCGCCAATACTTCGTCACCGCGCGCGCAGGCAAGGACTTCTCGTTCGTGCTGTCGGACTGGAACGAAGGCATCGCGCTGTGGCGCTTCAAGCCTTTCAGAACGGATGGATGGGACAGAACGTCCAGCATGCGATCATGGATCGCACGCTGCTGCGCGCCGGTGAAACGGTACACATGAAGCTGATTGCGCGCCGCAAGACGGCTGCGGGTTTCGACAAGACACGCGGCAAACTGCCGTCCACCGTCACGATCCAGCATCAGGGCAGCGACGACAAATTCCCGTTGCCGGTCGTCTGGGACGATAACGGCAGCGCAACCCTGGACTGGACTATCCCGCAAGATGCCAAACAGGGAACCTATGTCGTCCAGACGCACACCGATATCGGCAGCTTCCGTGTGGCGACCTTCCGCGTGCCCACGATGAAGGCGCTCGTGCAGCAGGCCGACAAGGTGCTGGTGAATGCCGACAAGGCGGCGGTGAACCTGCAGGTCAACTACCTCGCCGGCGGCGGCGCGTCGTTCCTGCCGGTGAAACTGCGCGGCCTGCTCACGCAGAAGTTCGTCAGCTTTCCCGACTACGAAGACTTCACGTTCGCGAACGGCGGCGTCAAGCCGGGCGTGCAGAAAGCCACGCGCGAGCCGTGGAATATGGGCGAATACGAACTGTCCGAGCCGGATGACGAAACCGCCACGGCAGCGCCGGTCAACACCAGCCTGATGCTCGCGACGCAGGAGTTGCGTCTTGACGGCGCGGGCGCCGGACGCGCCGTTTTCGGCAAGCTACCCAAGTCCGGGACGCCGCAGCAGATCGAGGCCGAGCTGGAATACCAGGACCCGAACGGCGAGACACTGACCGCCGCGACGCGCATCCCCTTGTGGCCTTCGAAAACGATAGTCGGCATCAAGCCGGAAGGCTGGATGGCGACCGCCGAACACCTCAAGTTCCATGCGCTGGTGCTGAACCTCAAGGGCAAGCCGAAGGCCGGCGAGAAGGTCGTCGTCAAGGCGCTGCAACGGGAGTACTTCTCGCACCGCAGGCGGCTGATCGGCGGCTTCTACGCCTTCGACAACCACAGCGAGATCAAGGCGGTCGGCGAACTCTGCCAGGGAATCACCGACGACAAGGGCTTGCTGATCTGCGACGTGAAAGCCCCGGCTGCCGGGAACATCATCCTGCAGGCCGAGACCGGCGATGCGGGCGGCAACGCCAGCGTCGCGAACCGCGAAATCTGGGTCGCCGGCAACGACGACTGGTGGTTCGACGCCGCGGACAACGACCGCATCGACCTGCTGCCGGAGAAGAAGCGTTACGAGCCGGGCGACAAGGCGCGCTTCCAGTTGCGCATGCCGTTCAAGGAGGCGGACGTGCTGGTGACCGTCGAGCGCGAAGGCGTCATGGAAAGTTTCACGACCCACATCACGCGCGCTAACCCGACCATAGAGGTTCCCATCAAGGGCCATTATTCGCCCAACGTGTTCGTCTCCGCGCTGGCGATACGCGGACGGATCAACGAGGCGCAACCGACCGCGCTGATCGACCTCGGCAAACCCGCGTTCAAGATGGGCCTCGCCGAGATCAGGGTCGGCTGGTCGGCGCATGAACTCAAGGTCAGGGTCGCCACCGACAAGCCGGGCTATCGCGTGCGCGAGAAGGCGAAGGTGAGTGTCGATGTCCGGCGCGCGGACGGTTCGCGCCTCCCGCGCGATTCCGAGGTCACGCTGGTCGCCGTGGACGAAGGCCTGCTGGAACTCAAACCCAACGACTCGTGGAAACTGCTGGAGGCGATGATGACGCGGCGCGGCATCGAGGTCTCGACTTCGACCGCACAGATGCAGGTCATCGGCAAGCGGCACTTCGGCCGCAAGGCGCTGGCGGCGGGCGGCGACGGCGGCTCGGCCAAGTCCGCGCGCGAACTGTTCGACACGCTGTTGTTCTGGCAGGCGCGCGTGAAGCTGGACGAGCACGGCCATGCCGAGGCGACGATCCCGCTGAACGACTCGCTCACCTCGTTCCGCATCGTCGCGATTGCGAACGGCGGCATGGATGCGTTCGGCACGGGTTCGGCCTCCATCCAGTCGTCGCAGGACCTGATGCTGTTCTCCGGGCTGCCGCCGGTGGTGCGCGAACAGGATCGATTCCATGCCGGATTCACCGTGCGCAATGCCGGCGAGCATACGGTCGAGGCCGTCGTCTCCGCCAGGGCAGACTACCTCGCCGCGCTCGCCCCCATCGCGGTCAGCCTGCCGCCGGGAGAGTCGCGCAACGTCGGCTGGGATGTCGCCGTGCCGCTGGACAGCCAGGCGATCAAATGGGAAGTCTCCATCCGCGAGAAAGGTGCGGACGAAGACGGCGACCGGCTCAAGGCGACCCAGAAGATCATCGCCGCCGTCCCGGTGCGCACGCTGCAAGCGACCATCATGCAACTGGACAGCCCACAGTCCATCGCCGTGAAGCTGCCGGACGGGGCGATTCCGGGACGCGGCGGCGTCAAGGTCACTTTCCGCAAGCAACTGGGCGACGGCATGGGCGGCGTGCAGGAATACATGGCGCGCTACCCCTACACCTGTCTCGAACAACTGGCGTCGCAGGCCATCGCCTTGCAGGACGAAGCGCGCTGGAACAGCCTGATGAAAAAGCTGCCGTCCTATCTGGACAGCGCCGGGCTGGTCAAATATTTCCCGATGATGTTCGAAGGCGACGACACGCTTACCTCGTACCTGCTTTCTGTCGCGGACGAGGCCGGCTACGCCATCCCCGAGAGCCTGCGCAACAGGATGCGCAACGGCCTGACCGGCTTCGTTGAAGGCCGCGTTATCCGCTACTCCGCGCTGCCGACCTCGGATCTGTCCGTGCGCAAGCTCGCGGCCATCGAGGCGCTGTCGCGCACCGGCGAAGTCGAGCGCAGATGGCTGGACAGCATCGCGATAGAGCCCAACCTGTGGCCGACCTCGGCGGTGCTCGACTGGGCCTCCATCCTGCAGCGCAGCCCGGAGATTTCCGAGCAATCCAGTCGCCTGGCCGAAGGCGCGCGGCAGATCGTCCGCAGCCGCCTCAACTTCCAGGGGACCACGATGGGCTTCTCCACCGAACGGAACGACACCCTGTGGTGGCTGATGGTCAACGGCGACGTGAACGCGAACCGCGCGTTGCTGACGCTGCTCGACCAGCCAGACTGGACGCCGGACATGCCTAGACTGGTGCGCGGCTCGCTGGGCCGGCAGCAGCGCGGCCACTGGAACACCACGGTGGCCAACGCCTGGGGCGTGCTGGCGATGAAACGGTTCTCCGCGAAGTTCGAAGCGATGCCGGTCACCGGCAAAACATCCGCGGCGCTGGGCAAGGAGCGCTTCGTTGCGGAATGGCGCGACGACACGAAGCAGGCGCAACAGATGCTGGGCTGGCCCGCCTCCGCCACCCCGGTGAACCTGTCCCACGACGGCAGCGGCAAGCCATGGGCCATGCTGCAAAGCCTCGCCGCGCTGCCGCTGAAGGAACCGCTGTTCACCGGCTATCGAGTCACGCGCAAAATCACACCGGTCAGCCAGAAAACCAAGGGCGCATGGCACAAAGGCGACGTGGCGCGAATACGCCTCGAAGTCGATGCGCAATCCGACATGGCCTGGGTGGTCGTGAACGATCCGATTCCATCGGGCGCTTCGATACTGGGAACTGGCCTGGGCGGCGATTCGAAACTGCTCGCGAAGGGCGAGAAGAAACAGGGTTGGGTCTGGCCCGCGTTCGAGGAAAGAACCTTCGACAGCTTCCGCGCCTATTACCGTTTCGTGCCGAAAGGCAAGTTCGCGGTGGAGTATTCCGTGCGCCTGAACAACGACGGCGAATTCCATCTACCCCCGACGCGAGTCGAAGCGATGTACGCGCCGGAGATGTTTGGTGAGTTGCCGAATGGCGATGTGGTGGTGAAGCGAGGGTGTAAGAAATTTTGTGTAAACGGTCATTAGGCAGGAAACTGCCGCCACTTTGAAAGGAGTCGCAATGACCGTAGCAAAAGCACTACCCGCCGACCTGATCGACAGCCTGATGTCGGGCTATC
>Ga0209211_10003528_pt1 | contig 25341 bp, 28 predicted proteins | sample RifGroA2_FD_183992 | JGI IMG/M metagenome (GOLD analysis project Ga0209211, IMG submission 183992) | Groundwater microbial communities from Rifle, Colorado, USA - Groundwater A2 (SPAdes) (version 2) | ecosystem: Environmental > Aquatic > Deep subsurface > Groundwater | place: Rifle, Colorado...
ACATTGCTTAAATTAACGCTTCTTCCGTCTGTGCCTGAAGCGACTTGCAGTAAATATTGCGGAGATGTTGTGCCAATTCCAACCCTATCAACAGAGCCATCAACAAACAAGGTATTCGTGTCAACAGTCAAATTTTGACTTGCCTGAATGAATAAGGGAAAGTTAATGTCAAACCTTTTGCTAGTGCTGTCCCACTTCAAGACGGCATTTGTTGTTGGTGTGCCCCTCTCGAAAATCAGCTCTACATCTCTTGCATCATCTCCCGAGTAATTTGAATTCAAGACAAATGTAGGGGAGATTGTGCCGCCTAATGAAACATTGCCGGTTACGCTTAAATTGCTTATTGTTGCCAAGTCAATGTAAGCCCTTCTCCAGAAGTTGGTTGCCGAGCCTAAATCGATATTATTAGCCTGGGGTATGAGGTTGGTGGTAAACTGCGCATTTACTGCTATGGTGTCGGTGCTTGCGTCGCCAAGCGCAACATTGTCAGTGACATTTAAGGTGCCGTTTATCCTCAAAAATGATGAATCGCCTGTGCCGATTGTCGAATTAAGGTCCAGCAACTCGCTTGTGTTACTCCTGAACGAGTATGGAGCAGACGTAAGGTTAATCCTTGGCTTGCTTTCATTATCACCGCCAACTGTAATGCCAAGGTAGTATGGGTCAGCAAAGCTGAGATTTATGTTGGGCAGTATGACATCATAAATTCCATTTGCGTCAGTTGTTATGTTGTAATCCACAAGCTGCCATAAAATGTTGCCGTTTGTAAAGGCGTCATAAATCCTGAAAGTAAAGTTGAATGTTCCAACTTGAGAAGCTCCGCTTGGATTTGTCAGCTTTCCCTGCAAAGTCAATGAGTTTGGAACTGCAAAGGTGAATGTTGCAAGCGACAGGAATATGGCTATCCACAAAATTGAAAATGCCAATTCCCTCTTATTTTTTAAATTACTTTTTTCCATTCTCCTTTTTCCTTGCCCTGCTGTAAACCGTCCAGATGTTTGCAGGATTTTTGTTGAGCAATTGCGCAATCTTCTTGTTGCGCATTTTTTTGATGTTCTTTAGGTAGCTGATTAAGGCTTCGAGAATGCTTTTTTCAGAATTGAAGATGGAAACAGGCACTGAAATGCCTGAAACTGCGTCAAAAGGCGACGGCATTTTTTTTGCAGCTCTTCTGTAGTTCGCCCAGCAGCTTCTCTCGTCCCTTCCAATCAATCCAGAAATTTCATGATGCGTTAAGTCATTATTTTCCTTCAGAAATTTTGTCAAGGCTTCTGCAGGGCTTAATTTGCCTGCGAAGACTGAAACAGGGACAAGCAGATCATTGCTGCCAAGATTTAGAAGCTCTTCACTTGAGTAATTATACTTTTGCTTCAGCCTTTCTGTAATCTGGCTAAACATGCCTACAAGAAATCTTTCTTCAGGGTTTGCACTATGCTGACTGAATTCGCTTGAATCACCTATTTTTTTATTTAAATCCATATTACTATACACTAATTTAGATTAATATACTTATTTATATACTAATATATAAATCTTTTGTTTTTAGAGCAAAAAAGCATGGAAAATACGTATTTTGTCTTAGAAAAGTTGATTCTTGTGTTTTTACTTAGTATTATAGAAAATAGATTATATTTCCATATTGAAAATAAATTATACTTAGTTTGTGTTATCTTATCCTATTTTTAGAATTAACGTTAAAATTTTGCAGGTTAAAAGCCATTTCTGTGTTATTTTTACCCTATTTTCAGCACTATGCTTCCATTAACGATTGAGACTTTGCTTAATATTTCTGAAACCATTTTCAATTGCTGAGAAGTTGCCTGTCAGTCAAAGTGCTTGCAGGAGTTGTCATATCTATGCTGATGCTGACGATTTCGGAAGTTTTATATATGACAAATGAATAATTAATGGTAATGGAAAAAGACTTCATGAAAAGAATTGTAGTAAATCCGAAGATAATGGTAGGCAAACCTGTAATTAAGGGCACTAGGGTCGCTGTTTACGAGATTGTTGCCAGAGTTGCGCAAGGGCAGACTTTCAAGGAAATAGCTGAAGATCTTGATATAACAGATGACGATATTAGGGCCGCTCTCATGTATGCTGAGAAACTTCTGGAGGGAGAAGATATCTTTCCTGTGATTGGGTCCCATGAAGTTTCTAATTGACGCAAATCTTGGTAGGAAATTTACTAACCTAACCAATAAAGCTGGATACGACGCAGTTTTTATTAATGACCTCTTGACGAAAGCATCTGATGAAGATATTTTGATTCTTGCAGAGCGTGAAAATAGAATTGTAATAACAAATGACAAGGATTTTGGCAAGATTATTTTCAAGCTGGGTAAATCCTCATCAGGAGTAATTCTTTTAAGAACTTCAGTAACTGATCCTGAAGAGCGTTTTGAACTTGTGAAAGATGTGCTGAACAAAGCTGAAGGCAAGTTTATAGTTGTCAAAGAAGAGCAAATAAGGATAAGAAGCTTGAAGTGACTTCATGTTGCTCCCTTATTTCATTGGCTAAGCTACGTGCTTATATCCGCCCCAGCCTTAGAATCACAAAGCTGTTTATTTTTGTCGTATAGAGAACTTTGAATAACCTACTATTTTATCACTTTACATTCAAAGTTCTCTTAGAGAATTTTGACAAAATTAATGTATTTCAAAATTCTCTATAGCTGATTTTGTGTTTTTACCCTATTTTCAGCACTATGCTTCCATTAACAACTGATAATTTATCCAGTATTTCTGAAATCATTTCCAATTGCTGTGGTGACAATTGCTGCTGGGCTTCTTCAATTTCTTCCTCAGCGCCTTTCTCAGGCTCTTTGCGCTTGAAAGTGATTGATTTCTTTATCTTCTCCCTGTCGAGCTTTGTTTTTTCCCCTATCTCTTTTATTATCTCATTTTCATCATCAGAATTGATTGTTATTTTATTTTGGCTTAATTCGTCATTTTCATCTATGGCATTACCAGTTATCAAACTGGAAGACGCATTTTCAACAACATTTCCACTAATCTCAACATCAGTTATTTTGTTTTCTTCATCAATAACAGCTATTATTTCTATATCTTCCTTTCTTTCCAAATCCAGCCTTACATCCTTGTAGCCTTTCCTTACAGCGCTGATTAACCATGAAAACGGAACATTGCTTGACGGGTTAAAGGATTTAACAACAAAGTACTCTCTTGCCTTCTCTTCAACATATATTCCTTGTGTCTTTGCCTCAGGAGTCAGATACACCTGATATTCAGGCTCAACAGTTTCAATGAAGATAGGGTCCAATGAAATGTTTGCAATTCCATTATTTAATTTAGCTCTCCCTTCATCATAGAAGCGAATGTCAGGACTCTCCATTGCATAAAGCTTTCTGATTCCGTAAGTTGTGTTTACAACTGCTGATTTAGTGCCTGTGGCTGAGAAGTTGCCTGTGATTGTCAAAGTGGATGCTGGAGTTGTAGTGCCAATGCCGACGTTGCCGCCGGATTGAATCCTCATTACCTCTGCATTGTTTGCGCCTAAAATCATATCTTTTGCATTACTAGTGCCGATGACAGCGACGCCATTAGGATTGAAGTTAACCCACTGAAGCCCGTTTCTCGACTGACCAAACAAATCGCCGCCAGCGTTGGTTCGTTGAAAGCTCCTGATATCAATGGAATCACCATCGCTGTTGCTAATAAACAAGGCTGGTGAATTGATAGCTGAATCCTTTAACTCCAGTTTTACCCCCGGACTCGTCGTCCCGATGCCGACGTTGCCGGAACTTGTGATGGTCATTCTTTCTGTTGCTGAGCTGCCAGCAGTATTTGTCATAAACTGGATTTTAGTAGGAGGCACTTGGCCGCTGGTGAATGAGCCGTTTGTTCGGAAAATTATTGCTGGCGTTCTTGACTCAAAATCTACTCCATTATGCGGTTTTCCTTCTATTGAGAATATATCCTCATTAGTGCCAACTGCGCTTGGGCTTGCATGGGTTCCTCCGGATTTTCTGCCAAAAATGGAAGATTTGGCTCCTGCTGAGCCTGCATTTGAAAAAGTCATATCAGCAGAAGAATCGCTTGCTAATTGCAAAAGGGAGGCTGGATTGGAGGTGTTAGTTGGACCTATGCCCACGTTGCCTGCCTTGGTTATCCTCATAACCTCATTGCTCGTGTTTACAGGAACATCGTCTGCAGTATTTCGATTGAGGAAGACAAAGTCGTTCACTCCATTATCGCCGGTTCTTACAATGCCAAACCATGACTTTCCTCCGGGCGCCACCCTTCTGGATTCAAATAATATTCCGGTGTAATCGCCGTCTACCTCGTTCTGATTGTACAGAACTAAATGGCTTCTGATATTAAGGCCAGCGACTGTGTTTCGTATTTCCAATTTGCCACTTGGACTGGTAGTTCCAATTCCAACACTTCCATTCGTTCCATTCACATACAGCACATTGCTTAAGTTAACGCTTCTTCCGTCAGTGCCTGAAGCGACTTGCAGTAAGTAGTTTGGAGTAGTCGTCCCGATGCCGACGTTGCCGCTCTGTAAAATTGTCATTACTTCAGTGCCTGAGCCGTTATTATAAATGGATAATCTATTAGCAGGTGAGTCAATTTCATTTCTGCTTACAATGTCCCACATTGTAGTTGATTGTTTCATCAATCTGATAGAAGATTGGTCATTGGCGTCTACAGTATCTAATAAAATTGCTGCTGTATTGCCGGATGCTCCAGAATTTAGGCTTATATTTAATGCAGGGAATGTGCTTGTTTTTACATGTAGTTGTGCGCTTGGACTCGTCGTCCCGATGCCGACGTTGCCTCCGCCTGATTGCAAAATCAAATTATTCCAAGCACTTGTTCCTGCTGATAATGCCTGCAGTGAACTATATGTGTTCCCTGATGATGCTCCGTGTACTATCCGGAACATTGAGCCAGTGTTTGTGGCATCAACCCAATCATTAGTAGTAAATCTTGCCCCTCCAGCACTGCCGCTAGTCCATTGCACATGCAATTTATCATCCGGTGCCGTCGTCCCGATGCCGACGTTGCCGCTTCCTTTAATTACCATGGTGTCAACTATTGTGGCCGCGAGCCCACTAGTCTTAGAACGGAATCTAATGTCTGCATTATCGTCGTTTCTGCGTGAATCAAAGTAGACCTTTCCGCTGTTTTCATGTTCGTACCAGATATCAATCCCGACAGCTGAATTATCCACCGCAGAAATCCTGAATCCCGTTGTATTACTTGCTCCACTATTAGGCACTTCCAAATGAAGTTTTGCCCCTGGGCTCGCCGTTCCAATCCCAACATTCCCTGTTATCTCCCTCGGATAAATATTAGTTGTGCCGTTCCACAATGCAATCGAAGCATTGTTGGCAGCAGTCAGTATTAGACTATTGCCCATTCTTATTTCAGTTGCATTTATGAAAGTAGCATTCAAAGAGCCAAAAACAGATACAGAGCCTATTATGGTTAAAGTATCAGATGGCGAAGTTGTTCCAATCCCAACTCTATTGCCCAAGCTATCAACAAACAAAGTGCTTCCGTCAACGCTCAAATTCCCATCAACGCTCAAATTCCCTCTAATGCTAACATTCCCAGCATTAATCAGATTATTCCCGCTAAGGTTCAAATTCCCAAAAACATTGATGAAATTGCCGGTTGTCAGCTCAATTGAAGTCGCCCCATAGGCAAGCATAGACGATAAAATAAGCATAACTCCGATTATCAAAAACCTCTTCTCTGTTCCAATTGCATTCTTATCTTTCATTTTTCTTTTTTCTCTACAGCAGACTTTGGCGTGCTTTCAGCATTCTCATCGCAAACCAGAATTATCACTTTCTTGCCAAGATACTCCTTTGGAGCGTCTATCTTAGCGCCTGTGCCAAACTTGGTAACTCTCCTCTCGAAAAATCCCTTTATCCCCTTTACACTAATCTCGTTAGAAATTGTTGTCTTTATCCTTCTCATGGCAAAAACTCATTATTATCTTAATATATATAATATATATATTAACTATTTATAAACTTTTCGGTCAAATTAGCCTTTTAATGCACAAAAACCAAAGGCAAGAATTAATTTTGGGCACCCATTTCACCTTGGGAAATCAAAAGTGTCTCCCTTTTTTTGATTTAAAAATCAACAAAAACTAATCTAAAAAATTACGAGAGCGACTTCTGAAAGTGGTAGTGATTGAAGTAATCCGCTTGGGATTCTTTGCCTGAAAGCAGTCATTGAGGGGCACAAGCAAAATCAGGGATTTTGCTGTGCAGAAAATCTAAAAAGATTTTCTTGCACCCATTTTACTTGAGAAAGAGTATGGGTATCTCGTGTTTTTTTGAATTAGAAATGGTTGGAATGGATTAAAATTTCCAACATTATTTCTGCTCTAGAATAGCATTCTGCTCCAATGTGCCTATCAAGAATAAACTCCCAGTGCTGTTCACGTATGCAACAATCTGCTCGTTCTTATCCTGGATTATAAAAGAATTTGGCGTTGGCGCTAACAGCTCCTGATTTTCAAGCAGAGAGCCTTTAAGCATCATATTGCCTTCGGGGTTTGCAACAACCAAGTTCAATCCATTTGTTGAATTCTGGATTATGAAATCATCAGCATCTGCAAACGGCTCTATGTCTTGTATCAACACACCTTTTATCTTTACATTGCCGAGGCTGTCAAACACAGCAAGCTTATTGTTTGATGTGTCTCTTATCTCAAAGAAATTGATATCTATTGACTTTATTTCCCCACTTATATTAATCATGAATATGTTCGAGACTGCAAAGCTTTCAGAGTCATTTGCAATTATGTAAGTAAACCTTACTCCATTCACATTCTTGTCAGGCACTATTGTTGCTGTGCTGTTTTCAAACAATATTGTTATGTTGTCAGCCTTGAAATAGCTGTAAGCCAAAATATCCCCGTCAGGATCTGAAAAGTATTCGGACAGATTGATTGTAGCATTTCCGTTTACCGAGACATTTACATCGCTGATATTCTGCAGCAATACAGGAGGCTGGTTAACCACATCTGATATAACAGAATACTTAATCCTGTCAATCCTCAAAATGGCATTGTCTTCTATTTCAAATACAAGGCTGTAGGAGCTTTTGTTCAGGCCGGTTAAAGCGCATGTTTCCAGGCAAATGCCTGAAAACAAAGTTTCCTCTTCGAAGAACTTTACGCTTAGATTGCCCCATTCTGAATAATAAACCTCAGACTTCGGGTTGTCTATGCTTGTGTTAACATCATAATAAATAGCCTGCGCAGAAACAATATTGGAATGGCTTGCTCCATCCTTGCCAAATGCCGAGTAATAAATGTCATTCCAGTTGCTGCTGGTTGGCAAAAGGCTGACAAATGCGCAGCAGTCTGCATTGCCATTGCAAAATGTTGTCAGCTTGTCGTCTTCAAAGCTGTAAACTTCCCATCTTGTGCATAATCTGCTTTTGTCCGCATCCCAGCTTATTGCGCTGTTTTCAACGCTCAAGTCCACAATTCCATTAATACTTTCCTCGCCGTTGTCATTTGCATCATAAATGGAGCCTGATTTGTAGGCAAGATTTATCGCTATGGTTTTTGCTGTTATATTGGTTTGATTTGCAATTGTCTCGTTAATTGTCGGAGTTATATTCAAAGTTTGGTTTATTGTCTCGTTTAGCGGTATAGTAATGTTCAGCGCCTGATTGGTATCATTTATTGGCGATATTGTACCTCCCACACTGGTTGTTTCCTCAACAATCACTATCAAATTAACAACCTGGCTTTTGCTGTCAATTCCGTCAGAAGCTGTGAATGTTATTGTTATGTTGAATTCTGTACCCAGTATTGGGGTTAATGTTGCAATCTCGTCTACTATAGCAGCTGCAATTCCGTCGGCAGACGAAACAGAATAAACCATGGCGTCATTATCATCGTCTATAAACTGCTGCGACAAGTTTATCTGGGTTGTGCCGTTTATTATAAACTCATTTGCTCCAACCCATTTCGGCTTTTTGTTTTTGTCCTTCTTTTCCTCGTCAACGACAAAGCCCGTTATCAAGTTTGACTCATTTGAAGTTTTGGTCTCATTCAGCATTGTGCTGTCAAATATCAAATACCTGATGCCATTGCTTTCCAAGTACACTCTTGCCCTGCCGTAATTTGTAATGCTGCCGTCTATGCTGGCTGATTTTAAGTCCCCGATATTGCCCAGCTGCCATGTATAGTTGCCGCCTGAGGTAACAACAAGATTCAAGTCTTCTGTGTAGCTGAATTCTTTTGTTACAAAGCCGGTTATAGCCGGGCCAAGATAATACAGCCCAATACTTACTATAATCAATATAGCCAAAAACATCAATAACCACTTTTTATTGTAATCTGTCAATGTTTCATGCCTCTTTTCCTTTTTACCCTGTCATAAATTGTCCATATTGTGCTGTCATCAAGGCGCAGCATTAATGCAACTTCATGATTTGAATAGTCTAAATCCTTGATAAACCCGACAAGGCTTTCCAGGGTTGAAAATGAGCGGTTGGAAAAAGCAGAAACCGGAATTAAAATGTTACTCGACACAAAGCCAAAAGAAGAAGGCATTTTTTTAACAGCATTATGGTATGTTGCCCAGATTGTCTTGCTGCTCCTGTTGAGCAGCTTTGCAATTTTTGCAAACCTGAGCTTTTGAGTCTCTTTCAAATACTTAACAATGGCTTCAAGAGAGCTTAAAGTGTCGCTGTCAAAAATCCCGGCGGGAATTGCAGCTTCTTTTTTTCCAAGGATTTCCTGCTCGGTAACCTCGTGCAGCCTTTTCAACTCGTCAATAAAGTAAGAAACCAGCTGAAGCTTGTGCTCTTTTGAAAGCCCGTTAAACCAGGAAATAATCTTAGCAGATTCACTCTCCATCATTTTTAAGCTCCAATCTATCTTATTATGTAAGAACTTATATATAAATCTTTGTTTTAAATAAATAAAAGATTATTATATAGGAATTTTATCCTATTTTATAGGTTTAAGCTTTCTTATACTTTTAATATTTTTTCTTATTATATAATATTAATTTCTTATTAAACAAGTAATATTCTTATTATATAAGTATATACTTCTTATTAAATAAGTAAAATATCCTATTATATAAGATAAACAAATTAACTGCCGAGCATAAAAACATAGTTTATTAAACCTTATAATTTTCAGATATGAAAATGAAGCACACAATTCAAGTAACCCTTGCCTTGGTTTTGTTTTTCTTTCTGGCGCAGTTTACAGGGCTTCTCATAGTCAATGAGTACATTGACCACAAAAAAACAACTGAGGCAAAAGTCATAGTAATGAAGCCGCTGCCATACGGCCTGGAAAGGCCTGAAGTCAAAAACCAGTCGACATCATTCTTGTACATAATGATTGCAATACTTATCGGTACAGGAATAATGCTGCTTATTGCCAAGGCAAACATAACCATAATATGGAAACTGCTGTTTTTCGTTGCTGTTTCTGTCACATTATCGGTTGCGTTTGCGGCTTTCCTGAACGTCTATATTGCAGGCATTCTTGCAGTTGCAATATCAATTTTGAGACTGTACAAGCCGAATGCCCTGCTCCATAACATTTCAGAGGTTTTTATATACGGCGGCATAGCAGCAATCATGGTAAACATATTCAACCTGTTTGCGGCATTCATGCTCCTGATATTGATATCAATATATGACTACATATCGGTTTTCAAGACAAAGCACATGATAAAGCTTGCAAAGTTCCAGAGCAAGTCAAAGGTTTTTGCTGGATTGTTTATTCCTTATGGCAAAGAAAAACTGGCTGGCAAAGAAATCCTTGGGCGCGAGCCTGTTAAAGCGCAAAAATCTATGCCAAAAAGCTCTGTCGCCGTCCTCGGCGGAGGCGATATCGGCTTTACGCTGATTTTTGCAGGGGTTGTGATGAAGGGCCTGATGCTCAAAGAAACAATACTGGCAGGATTCCTGAAAACATTGATAATCCCTGTTTTTGTAAGCATTGCTTTGCTGATTCTGCTTATTAAAGGGAAGGAAAACAAGTTTTACCCTGCAATGCCCGTTCTAAGCCTGGGATGCTTTTTGGGGTATTTGGCTGTTTTGGCTGTTTGAGATGATAATATTTAAAACCTGCCGCATATTCTACACCATGGGAGGACTCTGCCGGGAAGCTAGCACTCTCCTGTCAGCGCAAATGTGCTTCAGGCGCGGTGAAGCTTTGGGAGCAGCCAAAGTTGTTGCAACTTAGTCTTGCTGCTGGCGTCGAAGCTCTGCCTTATGGGACTGGTGCTTTTGAAAATCCGTAAGGTTCGGAAGAAAGCAGCGGTAATCTTTGGCATTGGTGCTTATGAGCCACAGAGTGGAGCTTGAAGCAAGGTAGCTAACTGCAATGGCTTTTGCCCATTCTTGAGCATGTCCTCCTGTTTTATTTTAAACCAAAAATGCAAATCATCTATAACAGAATTTTTCTTGAACATAAGACAAACAGCCATCCAGAGTGTCCTGAAAGGCTTCTTGCATTTGGCGATTTGGAGCAATCAGAAATAGAAAATGGCGAGAAATATTTAAGACTGGTTTATAATGAAGAGTACACAAAAAAAATAAAAAATGATTCTAAACAAGGATTAAATCTTGACGCTGACACTTACACAAACAGCAAAAGCTACGAGGTTGCCTGTTATGCGGCAGGGGCTGCAATAAAAGCGGCAAAAGAGAGCAATCTTGCATTGATAAGGCCGCCAGGGCACCATGCGACTGCAGGCAAGGCGATGGGATTCTGCCTTTTCAACAATATTGCAATTGCGTGCAAGTGGCTTAATGAAAGGGGCAAAAAGGTTTTTGTTGTGGATTTTGACGGGCACCATGGCAACGGCACCCAGGATATTTTTTATACGACTGACAAGGTCCTTTACCTGTCAACGCACCAGTATCCGGCTTATCCCGGTACCGGATGGGTAAATGAAATAGGCACAGGAAGAGGCAAATATTACACCATTAATATCCCAAGCCCGCCATACACTAGTGACGATTTGTTTGTTGGAATTCTATCAGAAATAATACCAGTAATAAAAGAGCAATATAAACCTGATGTAGTGGCTGTCTCTGCAGGATTTGACGGGCACAAGGATGATCCGCTACTACAACTTAATCTAACTGTTAATTCGTATTATGAGGCTGGTAAATTGCTATCAAGCAACTTCAAAAATATCTTCGCATGCCTTGAAGGCGGCTATAATACTGAGGTTCTGCCCCATTGTGTATCTGCTTTTTTACTAGGTATTAATAACCAGAAGATGAATCTTAAATTTAGGGAATCTGCGACTGCATCAGCAGCCAATGTCCAACGTGAATTTGAGTCCAGAATTAAGAGTTTAAAACTAAGTCATGACGGATTTTGGGGATTCTAATCATCTAAAATGATCAAACCCCCTTCCTAGATTTAATTTTTTTCCGCCCTTTACAAGCTTAATCCCGTATTTTTTATCAACAATCTCCCCAATAACCTTAACATCATATTTTTTAAATTGATTTAATTTTGATTTATCCGCAGTAAAAACCAATTCAAAATCCTCGCCGCCATAAAGGGCAAAATCAATGGGGTTTTTGTTCAGCTTTTTGGCGTCATTTATTGTGTTTTTTGACATTGGGATTTTGTCGGCATAAATAATTGCCCCAACATCAGACTCTTGGCAAATATGCCCAATCTCAGAAGCAACCCCATCGCTCACGTCAATCATTGAATTAATGCCGGTTTTCACAAGCTTTCTTGCCAAATCCAGCCTGCATTCAGGCTCGAGATGGGTTTTTATTGATTTTCCTTTTTTATTATTTTTTAATAATTCCAATCCAACAGCAGATTTCCCGGCGTTTCCGCTGCAAAAAATCAAGTCGCTGATTTTCGCGCCGCTCCTTAATGCCAAATACTTATTTTCGACAAAGCCCGCCAAAAAAATGCCAACCATCACCTTACTCGATTGCGATAAATCCCCTCCGACAACGCTTATTTTGTATTTTCCTGATTTTTTGTTGATTCCTTTGTATAGCCCGTCAACAAAATCCACGTCAGTATTTTTTGGCAGGGCAAGTGAAACAAGGGCATACTTCGGCAATCCGCCCATGGAAGCTATGTCGCTAACATTCTGCTCAATTGCCTTTGCCCCAATCTGCTCCGGGGTTGAATGTTTCAAGGAGAAGTGAACATCCTGAACAAGCATGTCAGTCTTCAAAAGCAGATATTTTTTGCCGTATTTTAAAGCAGCTGAATCGTCCCCTATTCCCACCACCACATCTTTAGAGAATAATCTTACATTTTTTTTTATCCTCTCAATAAGCCCGAATTCACCCCCAATGCCTTTGATTTTCATATGTCGAAAATATATCATTAGTCTATGATTAATGGACGTAAGTCAAATATGCCTGTACAAGATGGTATATTTCCGAGCATGCTCAAAAACCACCATCAATGCAAACCTATAATTAAGCTCCGCTTCATGCCACCCATCTGTGATGGGTGGTTTTTGACATTCCCTAAATCATGCCAAAGCCTCAAACAAAAGTAACCCATTTAATGTATTTCCCGTCATTGCCCCTTACAATATTCATATACTTGTTTTTTATCCTTAAAGTAATCTCGCCTGCCTTGCCATCCCTGATTTTTTTATTGTTAACCTCAACAACAGGAGCCACCTCTGTCGCAGTCCCGCAAAAGAACACTTCGTCGGCATTTTCCACTTCATTTAGCCTGACCTTTCTTTCATAAGCCCTGATGCCCATATCTTTGCTTATCTCGAGCAGAGAATTTCTTGTTATCCCGTGCAATGCGCTTCTGCTGTTTGGGGTTATCAAGCAGCTGTTTTTGACAATGAATATATTTTCAGCAGGGCCTTCTGCCACATAGCCTTTTTCATCCAGCATCAGAGCCTCGTCAAAGCCCTTTTTCCTTGCTTCGTACATAGCAAGAATTGAGTTTGCATAGTTGCCGCTTATCTTTGTTCCGAAAACAGTGGATTTTTCAGAATGCCTTATGTATTTGGAAGTCATAATCCTCAAGTCCTTTGAATAGTAATGCTCCCATGGAATTGCCACAAGCGCCACATTAGTCGGTATGCCTTTCGGGAAAATTCCAACCGGCCCGTAGCCATAGTAAGCCAGTGGCCTAATGTAGCCATCGCCTATTTTGTTTCTCCTGACAAGCCCGTAAATCGCATCTTTCAGCTCTTTTTTTGTAAAATTTATTTTCATGCTCAGCGCGTTTGCAGAATTAAAAAACCTCTCAATGTGCTCGTTAAGCCTGAAAAGAGCTGAGCCTTTTTTTGTTTTGTAGGAGTGTACGCCCTCAAACACGGCGCTTCCATAATGCAGTGCATGGGTTAGAATATGCACCTTTGCATCCTCCCATTTTACAAATTTCCCGCCCATCCATGCAAATTTTGCTTTGCTCATTCCCACACCGCGCTAAGATGCTTGCCGGACAGCCTTACAGAAACCCTGCTTCCGCTCTTCAGGAAGTGTTCTCTGCCTACAGAGTCCGCAACAAGTATCCCGTCAAGCATCTCTGAAACTACATCAACTTTTTGGGCTTTGCCCAGCACCCCATATTTCAGCCTGTAATTTTTGAAAACTTTGCCTTCATAAGGCTCCCTCACAACAAACTGGTATTTTTTTGAGTTCAACGGCAGTGTTTTGCCGCAGCAGGACTTTGCCCATGCGTAGCTTCCAGTTGGAGTTGCCACCAGAATGCCGCTGCTTTTCTGCCTCTCTTTCCTTCCGCCTAGTTTTATGACGTATTTAGCGGCATGATAGGATTTCCTTGCCCCTATGAAAAACTCATTCAGCGCAAGGCTGTCAATTTTTTTTCCGTTTATGTAAGCCTCGAGCCTTGGCAGTTTCCTGACATTAGCTGTGCCATTCATGATTTTTTTCAGCTTTTTTGCAAAATTGCTTTTGTCGGCTTTCATGAAAAACCCTTCCTTGTTTTTTACGTCGGCGTTCACTCCGAGCAAAACCTGCCTGCCGATAAAATGAGCAGCCCTCAGGAAAGTCCCGTCGCCTCCGACAGCAATAACCAATTCAGTATCTTTAAGCTTATTTTTGTCTAACTTGTCCCTGTTTGCAAGCCTGTAGTTAATTTTATGCTTTTTTAATATGCCCCTTACCTTACCCAAAGTTGATTTCTGCTCTTTTGTTGATGGCGGCGTGTAGATTATAATGGTATTGCTTATTTTCATAGCGTTTATTAAATTAAATATCATTTATATGCTTTATTGTTTTATCGGAGAATACAACCGGAATAATTGCCCTAGTCGTGCATTTCAATCAGCCTGTCCAGAATTGCTTCTGCCATCTCGGATGTTGTGTTGTTGCCGTCCAAGTCCTGGGTTCTTGTCTTTCCTTCCCTCAGAACAGACTCAATGGCTTTCAGAATCAAATTGCCGGATTTCTGCTGCCCAATGCACCCGAGCATTAATGCGCCTGCCCAAATCGTCGCAACAGGGTTTACAATACCCTGCCCCTTCAGCTTGGATGCGCTGCCATGAATAGGCTCAAACATTGAGATGCCCCCCGGGCTTATGTTTCCCTGGCACGCAAACGACAGGCCCCCCTGGAGCATTGCGCCCAAATCTCCCAGAATATCGCCAAACAGGTTTGGAGCCACTATAACTTCGTATTTTTCAGGCTGCCTTATAAAGTTCATGACAACAGCGTCTATAAGGCTGAACTCAAGCACTGCTGCACTGTAATCCTTTGCAACCCTGTCAAAAGTTTCGCGCCAGAAATTATAAGATTCAATAATGTTGGCTTTGTCCACAGCCACAATCCTGCTTTTGCCGTTTTTGCTTGCATATTCAAAAGCATACCTTGCAATCCTCTCGCAGCCCTTCCTGCTCAGGATTCCGATTTGATAAGCCACTTCACCGCCCTTTACCTCGGCATCTATGCCAAGCTTTATTTTGCATGCGCTTTTGTCAATCTCAATCTTATGCCTGTTTTTCCCGTTTTTCGCCCTGCCTGACGCTCCAATGTAAAAATCCTCTGTATTTTCCCTTATAATGACAAAATCAATATCATTATGCGATTTATTTGCTACAGAGCTTTCAACACCTGGCAATAATTTTACAGGCCTCAAGCTTGCAAACTGGCCAAAGTAGTTTCTTATTGAATCTGAAATTCCGCTAATCTCTTTAACAGAGGCTTCAAAAGTGCCGCAATAAACCGCATTGCATGAGCTTTTAATCTCCTTCAGGGTTTTTTCCTGAAGCAGCTCATTTGTTTCAGCGTAGTGCTCCGCTCCATGGGAATATTTAACCCATTCAACCTCAAACTTGTCAAGCTCGGCAGCCTTGTCTATTATTTTTATTCCTTCATTTATCAATTCAGGGCCTACGCCGTCTCCCGGAAAAACAGCAATCTTGTATTTCATGTTAGAAATTCCAAAAATGTTCAGTTCTTATTTATATGGTTTTTGATTTTGATGGCAAAATTTATATATAATCAGATTTTTGCCGGATTATGAAAAAAGAGGAGCTGATAAAGCTTGAGGAAGAGGAGCACAAGGCATTTCACAGAAGGATAATCTATATTGTTATTTTCATATTACTGTTCTTATTTGGCGGCGCAACCTTTTACTATCTTGTGGAAAAACTGCGCTATATAGATGCGCTTTATTTGTCGGCAGCAACAATGACAACAGTTGGCTATGGGGACATAGCTCCAAAGACAGATATAGGCAAGTTGTTTACAATCTTTTACGTATTTGCAGGGGTTGGCATTGCATTATATGGCTTATCTGTGATTGCTTCGCATTTTGTTGAAGTAAGGGAAGAATTCTGGCTGGAAAAAATTGGTCGTTTTAGGATAAGGCACCACACACAGACTTTTTGGGAAAAATTTAAAAATATTCTCAGTTACGACAAACAAACTTTGATAGGAGAATCTAAAATTAAGAAAAAATAACCGATTATTCAACAAGAATTGCCGCCTTTCCGGGCAATGCCTGCCTTGCCTTTGCCTCTTTCGAGTTTTCAGCCACTATCACCTCAACTTTGCATTTGAACTCCTCCTCATAATTCTGCGAGGCGTCATTCAATGCATGAAACTCAGCATCCTGGCTTAAAACGAGGTGAGGAATTTTTGTTTCATCGTTAAGAAGCCTTGGAGCCAATTTGCTTATCTCCTGCCCGTAAACCTTTAAGCCAGTAGCTATCAATGCCTTTATTATTTCAGCAGTGTTTCTTGTTTTTTTCATTTCAAGCTTCAGTTTTTCCGTAAAGTCACGCTTCCATTTTTCCGCTACGAACAAGGTGATTTTCCTTGGCTTCTCTATTTTTGCCAATTTTAAAATTTCAATCAAGTCCCTTCTTGTGTTTTCAACAAGCATTGCAACTGCCTCTGCTCTTTTGTCAATCTTGTTTTCATCATAGTCAGGCCATTTCTGCAATGATGCAAGCCCCTGCTCTTTTGCCATGTGCCATATTTCCTCGCTCAAATGAGGGGTAAAAGGCAGCATGAGCAAAGCAAGGCTTCTGATTGCCTCTCCAAAAACCTCTTTGCTCTTGTCCTTGTATTTTTGCAGAACATCAACATATTCCATTATTTTTCCAATCGCAAGGCTGAATTCAAAATTCTCAATATGCTCTGTCGCACCCTTTATCGTTAGGTGCAGCCTGCTTATTACATATTTGTCCTTGTCATTTAGTTTGTGCTCGTCAATAGGTTTATGAGAAATACTCTGGACGTTATCATTTATCAAATTATAAATTTTATTTAAGAATCTAAACGAGCCATTGACGCCTTTGTCGCTCCATTCCAATTCTTTCTCAGGCAGCGCCGCAAACAAAATAAAAAGCCTTGCTGTGTCGGGGCCGTACTTCTCACTTATTTCCGCGGGATCAACTACGTTGCCAAGCGATTTTGACATTTTTGCGCCGTCCTTTATTACCATACCCTGCGTTAAAAGCCTGCTGAACGGCTCATCAACAGTTGCCAAGCCCAAATCCCTCAATGCCTTTGTGAAAAATCTTGCATAAAGCAAGTGCAAAATTGCATGCTCTATTCCCCCAATGTACTGGTCAACGGGCATCCAGTACTCTGCTTTCTCCCTGTCAAAAGGCACTTTCTCATGTTTTGGCGAGCAATACCTTAAGAAATACCACGAGCTGTCAACAAAAGTGTCCATTGTGTCTGTCTCCCTTCTTGCCTTGCCATGGCATTTCGGGCATTTTGCATTGACAAACTCGCTGCAAGTCTCCAATGGATTGCCCTGCCCGGTGAATTTGCATTTTTCAGGCTTTGGAAGCTTTACGGGCAGTTCGTCATAAGGCACAGGCACAACGCCGCATTTACTGCAGTAGATAATTGGAATTGGAGTGCCCCAGTACCTTTGCCTTGAGATGAGCCAGTCCCTTAATTTGAAATTTACAGTTCTCTTGCCGATTTTTTCATTTTTCATCCATTCAGAAATAGGTTCGATGGCTTCCCTGTTTTTCATTCCAGAAAACTTGCCGGAATCAAATAATATCCCCTCTTCTGTGTAGGCATTGTCTGCTTTGCCAGCATCAACATATTTGCCATTTTCTGATATAACAAACTTCAAAGGTATGTTATATTTCCTCGCAAACTCAAAATCTCTTTGGTCATGGGCATCAGCCATGACAATACCCGTGCCATACTCCATTATTACAAAGTTTGCAAGCCAGATCGGAATTTTTTCATTGTTTACGGGGTTTATGGCATATTTCCCAAGAAAACAACCTATCTTGTCTTTGCCTTCTGCTGTTGTGCGCTCAGCAATCGATTGTTTTTTTATTCTGCTTATTGTTTCTAATGTTTCTTTTTCATATTTTGTTCCCTTTACTAATTCTAAAACCAATGGATGTTCCGGAGCTATAACTATAAATGTTACGCTATAAACTGTATCTGGTCTTGTAGTGAAAGTTGGCAAAATCCCATCATTATTATCTATCCTGAAAAAAATCTCAACACCATAGCTTTTCCCAATCCAATTTCTCTGCATTGTCTTGACTCTTTCGGGCCAATGCTCCAATTTTTCAATATCCTTCAATAACTCCTCAGCATAATCCGTTATTTTGAAAAACCACTGCTCGAGGAATGTTTCAGTCACATCGGTTGAGCAGCGCCAGCATTTTCCGTCAACAACCTGCTCGTTTGCAAGCACGGTACTGCATGAAGGGCACCAGTTGACAGCAGCCTTTTTCTTGTAAGCCAGGCCTTTTTCGTAGAATTTCAGGAAAATCCACTGGTTCCATGTATAGTAATTTTGCCACATACTTGCAATCTCCCTGTCCCAATCATAGCTGAATCCCATTTCTTTCTGCTGCTGCCTGATTGTATTCATGTTGGTGATGGTCCATTTTTCAGGGTCAATGCCGTGCTTTATTGCAGCATTTTCTGCAGGCAGCCCAAAGGCATCATAGCCCATCGGATAGAGAACATTAAATCCCTGCATTCGCTTGTATCTTGCAAGAGCATCGCCGATAGAATAATTGCGAAGATGCCCCATGTGCAGACGCTCGGAAGGGTAAGGATACATTTCCAGGCAATAGAATTTCTTCTTTTTATGGTCTTCTTTTACCTTAAAGATTTCTTTCTCTTCCCACTTCTTCTGCCATTTCCTGGCTATTTCCCTGAAATCAGCCATAAAGAATGAGTTTTGCAAGGAGATTTTTAAAGATTTTGTATAAAAAGTTTAATATAGATAAAACAAGCAAAGCAAGGTTATGACAGAAATCTATCTTATAGGTACAAACCATATTTCAAATAAGTCTAAATATCTTATCGAGAAAACCTTTAAGCAAAATAATTTTGATTGTATAATATCGGAAGGAGTTAAGGGTATGATTTATACTGAAGAAACTTTGATTAAAGAACCTTTTTTAACTTCAGCAGCATTATCCTACTCTCTATTTTTAAGAAGATTTGGTAAAGATATAGTTACGGTTGAAGAATCTTCCGAAAGATATAAAATTCCTTATTATAATGTAGATACTAGTTTTCAGGAATTAATAACTTATTTTCATCGCTGGTACAATTATTTAATCTTTTTTCTTATATTTATAGTTATTTTAAAATTTATCTCAAGAACCCCTATTAACAGATACGCTATAATTCTAATTGCAATTATTTTTAGCTATTTGCTATATTTCTTTTATTTTGTACTAAGGACATTAAATTTTAGAAATAGGACATTAGTAACAAAATGCAGAGAAATTATACTGAGAAGTCAATATAAAAAATTTCTTTTTGTTTGTGGAAAATTTCATGCAAAATATTTATTAAATAATTTAAAGGATTTCAAAATTATCAGGATAAAATAAATTATCAGAATTCTTTCCTCTTTCTCAAATACTCAACTAGTTTTTCATCTATAACAACTTTATTTCCATCAACAGCATACCTAAAAGGCAAAACAACACTCTCATTCTCGTTTATCTCAATTTCCAGTTCATCAACAAACTTCAAATCATTTAGTTTTTTCCCATCTAAAATTTCCTTTGCAACGTAAACTACTATGTCAGTCGGCATCTGCTTTTTGCCGAGATTTCTGGTTTCAAATTTTATTTTATGTTTTTTTAGATTCTTAATTAAAATATTTGTTCTTTTTTTTGCAGGGTTGTCGCCAAGAATGCCTCCAAAAACAAAGTATTCAAAATTATTTTTGTCTTTTGTTGCTAATGCTTTTTCAGCATATTGTGATAAAACACAGATATTTGTTAATTTTAAATCGGTAATGCTGTTACTATACACTTTTCCGTATTTTTTTAATTTCTTTGCAGCTTTTTTGCCAATGTTCGTGAATATTATATTTTCTTTGCCAACAATCCTAGAAATATGCCAGTATTCTATCAGGCACCATTGATAAAGTTCAGGTTCTATATGCTCAATCACAAATTTCATATCAAGAAAAAACAATTCAAAACTTCTTGAACTGCGCTGCAGTGTCTATCAGGTCAACATGCCCGAGGAACATCGCCCTGCAGCAGTACCTTTGCAGCCCCAAATCATCCATCACTTTCTTTCTTTCCTCGCCTTTATTGACTCTCTCCTGGAAAGCCTCCCACAAATGCGCTATCGGCTTGCCGCAACTCCAGCATCTTATTGGAATTATCATTTTTGCCTCCTCACCTGTACGACTTTTGCACTTTGCTTCTTGCCTGCCCATGCCTGTTTGGCTTTGCAGGCTCTTTTCTTCTGACGTCTGCAACCAGCAAATTCCTGTCATAATTCAAAAATGTTTCCTTAAGCTTGTCACTCTTTGTGAAATCAACCAATGCCTTTGCTATTGCCAGCCTTGATGCTTCTGCTTGGCTTGTTATGCCGCCTCCGGCAACATCAACCTCTATGTCGACTTTGTTTGCAACATCGCCTGCCAATATCAGCGGCTCCCTTAACTTAAGCCTTGACATCTTTGGATGTACAAAATCTATTGGAATGCTGTTAACCCTCACTATGCCGCTGCCCTGCCTAAGCGTGGCTCTTGCAATTGCCCTCTTCCTTTTTCCGGATGCGTGCACGTTTTTTGTCATCTGCCACCTATTGCTTTGCATATGTCCTTTACCCTTATATAATCCACTGACTGCAGCCTTTCTATGCCTGCGCCCTCAATTTTAAAGGGTTTTTCATTCCTCAAACTTTCAGGCGTGCCTATGTGGCATTTTATATTTTTAAAAACGTCCCTGCCCCTGCTTCTTTTGAACGGGAGCATGCCCCTTATAGTTCTTCTTACAAACATGTCGGGCCTTCTGTAGAGGTAAGGGCCCTTTCCCGGCGCTTTCCTGTCTATCCTTCTTATATACTGCTGAAGTACTGCCTGCTTTTTGCCGCTTACAACGCTTTCCTCGCAGTTAACTATATCTATCCTGTTGCCAAGCAAAGCCTGCTTTGCCGCATAGCTGCCCAGCCTTCCCAAGATCATGTCTTTAGCGTCGATAATCATTTTGCTACCCTATTATTTTTATGCCCTTTCCGGTGGGGTTTTCCCTGCTTAGCTCGAGCAAAGGCACAATCTTTGCACCGGCTTTTTGAATCTTTTCCTTAGCGCCGCCTGAGAACTGGAACGCCGAGATTGTAAGCTTGTGCTCAAGGCTACCTGCTCCAAGCACCTTGCCGGGAACAACAATCACTTCGTTCTCTTTTGTGAAGCGGTTCAGATTGGAGAGGTTCACAACTCTCCTCTGCCTTGTAGGCTTCTCCAAATCGTTCGCAATTCTCTTCCAGATGCCTGCACCCTGCCCGCTGCTTTTCTTCTTCAGCTCTAAGATAAGCTGCAGTAAAATCTGGTTTGTCGGTCCTGTCCTTTTCATTTTATTTTCAATTTGTTTATTGCAATGCGGGGGAAGGGATTCGAACCCTCGCACCCACTTAGGGACTAGCACCTCAAGCTAGCGCATGAAGTCTGAAAGCAAAAATGCTTTCAATTGACCAGGCTCTGCCACCCCCGCGAGTTATACGAGCGGGTTCCCGAACGTTAGTGAGGATACCCGCATTCATGATTTTTAGCGGGACTATTTGGCTTTCTTCAGCTCCTCCACAAACTCGTCAAGCTGCTCGTCAAGAATGTCAACTGCCTTGTTGACAATCTCCTTGCAGCTCAGCTGCCCGAATGATTCTATATAAAAAATAAAGTCCGTGTCGCTTGCAGCAACTTTGACGTTTTTATCTATCTCTGAAAAGTCCATTGACAAGTCGGATTCCAAAACCCTGTCTTTGTTGACTACAAGCTTCCTGTCCTTTATCTCGAATACATTGTTGTGGTCTACCTCTATTATGGCTTCCGGGTTTTTAACCTCGCCTGTTATTTCCACCACCGGCTTATACTTATAATACACATGGCACGGACTCCATTTAATGTGGGATTTTCCTGTGCCCAAAACTGCGGTTGCTTCAAGCTCCAAAGTCTGGCCTTTCAGCAGCTTTACAATAGGCATGTCGCCATAAACGGGCTTTACAGCCGGGTCTTTGCTTTTCAGCTCGGATGCGTAGACTGTTCCGGAGCCTTTTGTGGCCCTTAGCACAAGCTTCAGCTGGCACCTGTTGCAGCCCTTCCCTTCGCATTTGCATTTTTCCGGAATGTTGTATGACTTCAAGTCGGTTTTAAGCGGAATCAGCCCAAGCCTGTGGGCAATTATCTCGTCATAGAGTATTGAGTTGTTCTTTACGAATTCAATATCCTCAATTGCCATTGTAGGAACTTCGTCTATCATAATCCTTCTCAAAGTGTTTGCGTAAACAGGATTTGAGTCTTTCAAAATGAAAGAAATTTTACCCTGTTCTTTGCTGTTTTCCAAAACCCTGATTTCCATTTATACCCTCCTTCCCCTTTTGCCGCCTTTTTTCCTGCACCCATCATGCGGCAGAGGGGTAACCTCTTCTATAATGCCGATTTTCAGCCCCATCCTTGACAATGCCCTTATTGCAGCCTGAGCTCCGGGTCCCGGGCTTGTAGGCCCGTTATGCCCGCCGGGAGCCTTTATTTTTACATGTATTCCTGTGACTCCCTTGTCCATGGCAGTCTCGGCAGCCTTTTTTGCAGCTATCATTGCAGCCGTAGGCGAACCCTCCATCCTGTCTGCTTTCACAACCATTCCGCCTGAGCCGACTGCCAATGTTTCAGTGCCTGTTATATCTGTGATATGGATAATTGTATTGTTATATGATGCGTAAATGTGCGCTATTCCCCACCTTTGCTGCCTTTGCTCCATATTATTCCGCCTTTAGATTCTCGTGCTTTTGCTCCTTTGCCACAATCTGCAAGCTTACAGGGTGCACAAGCCTTATTTCCGGCTCCTCATTTATTGAGACCAAGTAGCTCGGGGCTGTTATTTTCCTGCTGCCGACTGCTATGTGCTCATGCGTTATGAACTGCCTTGCCTGCAGCATTGTTGATGCCATCTGCTTCCTGCAAACCAGCGTCTGCAGCCTTCTCTCAAGCAAGTCCTTTAGCGTAAGGTTTAATACCTCCTCAATTTTCGAGTCTTTCTTTACCAATCCCATGGCATAAAGCCTCTGGAGCAGCTGGACTTTCTCCTTTTCGGACTGGGAGGTTCTTTCACCTATAATTGTTTTGGCCCTGTGGAGAAATTTCTTTAGCATTGAGTCCATCTTCCAGATTTCATATTTTCGCCTCAGACCATACTGGTTTAATATTCCCTTTTCTGCCTCAATCCTTTCCTTCTGCCACGGATGACTTGGCTTTGAAAATTTCTTCCTTTGCCTTTTTGGATCTCCCATTTTTCAAACCCTTATTTCACTAGACTTTGCCTGCTTTTGCGCCTTCTTTTCTCTTGACTCCGAGAACCTTCCCCTTGTTTTTCCTGAAGTTTGATTTTGTCCTCTGGCCCCGAACAGGCAAGCCAAGGGAGTGCCTTACTCCTTTGTAGGACTTTATTTTCTTCATCATTTTTATGTCGTTATCCTGCGTAAATGTTAGGCTTGTACCTGTCAAGTGCCTGTCTGTGTTGTCTTCAGGGTCCCTTTTCCTGTTGAAAAGCCATGCCGGAATCCTGAACTTTGAAGGCTCCTTTATGATGTCGTCTATCATGACAGTTTCCTGCTCTGTCAAATACCCCGTTTTCTTGGTTTTTTCAATTTTGGCTGTATTGCATATGGCATTGGAGAACATGAAGTTTATGCCCTTTATCTTTGTCAGGGAATGGTAGACTGATTTGTTTCCGTCTAGGTCTGTGTTTGCAATCCTTACAAAATATTTCAGTTCCTGCTTTGGTTGTTCTTCCATGATTGAAATATCCGAGAATAAAGCGTTATGTGTTTAAAAACCCTAGAAACGCTCTTGTCGAACTCGGGCTGATGAAGAATGGGATATTATGGCTATTTAAAAAGGTTGCGGAAAAATAAATTTATTTTTCCGAAACTCAGAAAGCTTAAAAATCCATTGGATTTTTTGCTCCCAAAAAACAAGGTTTTTTGCGGAATTGCCAAAATTTTCGATAGTTACTGATTTTTTCCCTTTTATCTAGGCCTGGATTTTGGAATCCGAAGATTCTTGTAAGCAACACATGCCGAAGCATGCATCACCTCCCAGGTTGCCTCAAAAGGAATAAAATGTAATATCCAATGTCTTATAAATTTATTCAATGCAAAACCTTTAAAACCCTGCTTTTAATCCTAGTTTAGATGACTGCGGTAGTTTAATGGTAGAATAAGCGGCTGTGGAATTATCAAGATGCAGCTCCCGCTTGGCGCGAGTTCGATTCTCGCCCGCGGTCCCTTTATCAAAATGGAAAAGTCAATGCCCGAAACAGATCAAGAGTGGAAGAAAAAATTAACACCAGAACAATTCCATATTCTGAGGGAGAAAGGCACAGAGCCGGCTTTCACAGGCAAATATTACAAGAACAAGGAAAAGGGCACATATGTATGCGCCGGATGCGGAGCTGAATTATTTTCGTCTGACACAAAATTTTACTCAGGAACGGGATGGCCGAGCTTTTATGCCCCGCTATCAGAAGAAAGCATCGAGGAAAAGAAGGATTTCTCATACGGCATGGCAAGAAAAGAAGTTTTGTGCAAGAAGTGCCAAGGGCACCTCGGGCACGTGTTTAATGACGGGCCAAAGCCGACTGGATTGAGGTACTGCATGAATTCTGCAGCATTGGGTTTCAGGAAAGGAAAATAACGTATGCCTAACAGCTGTTAGTTTCCCCCGAATACTTGGAAGGGTTGAGTTTTAGTGCAACGCCCTGAAAGGAAAACTCAAAGTTGTCGGCACTATCGTAAAAAATGGGGTCGGCGAGTTATTTTTTCTTAATTTTAGTGACTAGAAACATTATTGTTGCAGAGATAAAATAAAGGTAAACCAATTGCAAGACAATAAAAACCAATTTTGCCAATAAACTACTTATAACTTCGTTTCTCAATATATCTAAATCTATATTAAGCATTAATAGGGGCAGTAAGAACATAGATGTTCCGAATAAAATACTAACTAACAGTGGTTGTGGGCATTCACCATCAGATGTTCTAGCTCGATCATTGGGAGTACAAGCTGGCGTCGAAAATGAGATTGTTAATATTAAAAACAAAAAACCTAATATAAACAAAGATATGCAGATCATTATTTTACCTTTTGTCGGCTTTAGAAATTCTTTCCAATCCATAATATATACTTCAAATCAACTACTATTTATATTTACCGAAGAACTTTTATTATAATTGAATCTATCCGAGCCGACCCTAATAATAAACAGTGCCGACAATTGAATATAACTATTCTTTTGCGTAATATTCTATCTTCAGCACAAACCTGTAAACTATATACGGCAAGACAAAGGAAACGGAATAAACCAAAGCAACAGCCAGCGAGTTATGCAAATTCTTTAAGCTTAATGTTGACATCAA
>Ga0209211_10003529_pt1 | contig 25329 bp, 17 predicted proteins | sample RifGroA2_FD_183992 | JGI IMG/M metagenome (GOLD analysis project Ga0209211, IMG submission 183992) | Groundwater microbial communities from Rifle, Colorado, USA - Groundwater A2 (SPAdes) (version 2) | ecosystem: Environmental > Aquatic > Deep subsurface > Groundwater | place: Rifle, Colorado...
GCCCGGTTGTTAATGACAATCTTACATTAACAATAACTGACGCACCTTATGTAAATGCAGGAGTTGATGTTAGTATTTGTTCCAACAATTCGCAGGTAAGTTTAAATGGATTAGTAAGTGGCGGTTCATCAACAGGCTTATGGTCCTCAAGCGGTAGCGGAACATTCAGTCCCGATGCTCTGACATTAATTACAACTTATAACTCAACAACAGCCGATACAGCAACTGGAAGTGTTAACATAGTATTAACATCAACAGCAAACGGAACATGTTTGGCTGTAACCGACACTTTGTTAGTTACATATACACCATCGCCTGCAGTAAGTGCAGGAGTTGATTTATATTTGTGTAAAGATGATTCTGCCAATTTAAGTGGAATAATTTCAGGAGGAGCTACAACAGGTATTTGGTCATCAAATGGTAGCGGCTCATTTATTCCTGATTCGTCAACATTAAGTGCAATTTATGCTCCAAGTGCTGCCGACACAATTGCAGGAAATGTAATATTAACTTTAACATCCACAAATAATGGAAGTTGTCAGGCAGTAACAGATAGTTTACTTATAACATTTACTGACCGTCCAATAGTTGATGCAGGTTCAGACATAACAATTTGTGCCGGAACAACAGCAAATATAAATGGTTCAGTTTCAGGAAGTGCAACAACAGGTACATGGATAACGAGTGGTTCTGGTACTTTTACTCCAAACGATTCGACTTTAAGTGCGACATATATTCCATCAATATCTGATGAAAGTAATGGACAGATTACACTTACTTTGGTTTCTTCATTTTCATGTCCGGTTTCTGACCAGTTAATTATAAATATTACACCTGCTCCTATAGTTGATGCAGGAATTGATGTTTCTATATGTGTAGATCAATCGTCAGTAAATTTGAATGGGAATGTTTCAGGAGCCACTACTACGGGAGTTTGGTTAACAAATGGTTCAGGAACATTTTTACCAGATAGCACTACTTTGAATGCAATATACCAAATTAGCTCTGCTGATAGCATTGCAGGAGCTGTAAATTTAATTTTAACATCAACAAACAATGGAGTTTGTCAGGCTCAAACTGATACTATGACTATTTCTATAACTCCAGTACCTTATGTAAATGCCGGAACTGATACAACAGTTTGTGCAAATACATCTCTTAATTTATCGGGAACAATTATTGGGATTCCCGGAACTGGTTATTGGACAACAACGGGTACAGGTACCTTTGTTCCAGATAGCACTTTATTAACAGTTGTTTATAATTTTAGTTCTGCTGATACTATTGCAGGAAATATAATTTTAACTTTATATGCTTCGGATGCGTGTACACCTGTAAGTGATGATTTGCAAGTAACAATTACTCCTGCACCTTTGGTTGATGCAGGAAACGATGTTACCGTTTGTGCAAATAATGCGAATGTTAATCTTCTGGGCTTTGTTTCTGCTGGGGCTACAACTGGAGTTTGGTCAACAAGCGGAAGCGGAACTTTTATTCCAGATACAGTTACTTTAAATGCAACTTATGTCCCAAGTGCTTCTGATACTTCTAATGGGCTTGTTGTTTTAACATTAGTATCAACAAATTATGGTAATTGTAATCCTGTAAGCGATAGTATGGTTGTTACAATTACCTCTCAACCAATTGTTAATGCAGGCAACAATATGTTTGTATGTAATGATAATAATGTGAATTTGAACGGAGCAATAACAAATGGTAATGGTACTGGAGTATGGACAACAAATGGCACTGGCACTTTTAATCCAAATGATTCTTCACTGATAGCAACGTATATCCCAAGTTCAAGCGATACTACTATAGGAACAATAGTGATGACTTTAACTTCAACAAATAATGGAGATTGTTTACCAGTAAGTGATTCGCTAATAGTTAACTTTACACCAAGACCTTTAGTTAATGCCGGAAGCGATTTAACAATTTGTAGTAACGATTCGACTTTGTTGGCAGGAAGTGTTTCAGGTAGTTCAACAACTGGTTATTGGATAACATTAGGTAATGGATATTTTTATCCCGATAGCAGTAACTTAAATGCTTATTATATTCCTGATTCAGCCGATATTGCAAATGGTTCAGTATCTCTGATTTTAACTTCTTCAAATGCTTGTCCTGTTAGCGATTCTGTTGTAATAACATTTCAACAAATACCTGTTGTTAATGCAGGACCAAATCAGGTGATTTGTTTGAGCCAAAATCAGGTTATTTTAAATGGGAGTATCTCAGGTTCAACAAACACAGGTATTTGGTCAACATTAGGTACCGGAACATTTATGCCTGATTCTGTTACATTAAATGCAACATATCAAATTAGTTCTGATGATAGCATTGCAGGTGCTGTAAACTTAATATTAACATCAACAAATAATGGAGTTTGTCAAGCTCAAACTGATACTATGACTATTTTTATAACTCCAGTACCTTTTGTAAATGCTGGAATTGATACAACAGTTTGTGCAAATACATCATTAAATCTTTCAGGAATAATTGTTGGTGTTCCCGGTACGGGTTATTGGACTACAAGTGGTTCAGGAACATTTATGCCTGATTCCACTTCATTATCAGCAATATATAATTATAGTGCTGCTGATACAATCTCTGGTAATATTATTTTAACACTTCATGCTTCGGATGCGTGTACACCTGTAAGTGATGATTTGCAAGTAACAATTACACCTGCACCTTTGGTTGATGCCGGTGCAGATGTTTCGGTTTGTGCAAATAATGCTAATGTTAATCTTTTAGGTTCTGTAACAGCAGGAGCAACTACCGGTGCATGGTCTTCAAGCGGGAGCGGAACATTTATTCCCGATTCTTTAACATTAAATTCAACTTATATACCAAGTGCTTCTGATACTACTATTGGGAACGTTGTTTTAACATTAATATCAACAAATTATGGAAACTGTAATCCTGTTTCTGACAGTATGATTGTAACAATAACTACTCAACCAATTGTTAATGCAGGTAACAATATGTTTGTATGTAATGATAATAATGTGAATTTAAATGGCTCTGTAACAAATGGAAATGGTACTGGAGTTTGGACAACAAATGGTACAGGAACATTTACTCCAAATGATTCTTCACTGATAGCAACGTATATCCCAAGTTCAAGTGATACTACTATAGGAACAATTGTTATAACACTATCTTCAACTAATAATGGTGGTTGTTTGGCTGTAAGTGATTCAATTACTGTTAATTTTACTCCCCGACCAAATGTTAGTGCCGGCAATGATGTTACTGTTTGCAGTAACGATTCTGCCTTATTAGCAGGAGTTGTTACAGGTAGTTCAACAACAGGTTACTGGAGTTCAACAGGAAATGGTTATTTTAGTCCTGATAGCAGTAACTTAAATGCTTATTATATTCCTGATTCAGCCGATATTGCAAATGGTTTTGTTGATTTAGTATTAACATCTTCCAATGCCTGTCCAGTAAATGATACAATAACTGTTTCATTTATTCTTGCTCCTACTGTTGATGCAGGAAACAATATTAATATCTGTGCAGGACAAATGACTGTAAATTTATCTGGTACTGTTTCTGGTACAACAACAACAGGGGTATGGTCAACAAATGGTACGGGAATATTTAATCCGGATAATATAACATTAAACGCAACATATCAATTAAGTTCACAAGATAGTGCCAATGGCGGAGTTATGTTAATTTTAACTTCTACTAATGCAATTGGTTGTTCAAATGTTTCTGATACTTTACAAATTAATGTAGTGTATCCTCCAACTTTTGATGCCGGTTCTGATATTGTTGCATGTGCAAATAATAATCCTGTTTTGCAAGGTGTTGTAAGTTCCGGAACTTCATATTGGACAACCAGTGGAGATGGAAGTTTTGCCCCCGATAGTTCTGATTTGAACGCTACTTATATTTTGGGAAATAATGATACTATTTCAGCATTTGTTTCAATTTATCTGAACATTGTTAATGCTTGCGGAATATACAGCGATATGCTCAATATTACTGTTACTCCAGCTCCTTTTGTTGATGCAGGACAAGATATTGTAACTTGTTCTAATACATCACAAGTACAGTTAAATGGAATTATAAGTGCCGGTTCAAACTCAGGAATATGGACAACAAATGGTAGTGGTATGTTCTTACCTTCCGACTCAACACTCAACGCTGCATACATTCCTGCATCAAATGATACAACAAATGGTAACATTGTTATAAATTTAACTTCAACAAATAATGGAAATTGTATTCAGGTGAGCGATTCGTTGGTTGTTACATTTACTCCAACTCCAATTTTAAGCGCCGGCTCAAATCAAACAATATGCAATGTAAATACCGCAGATTTAAGCGGAACTGTTACAAATGGAACTGTTTCAACACAGTGGCTCACATTGGGCACAGGAGCATTCTCACCTGACGATACTTCATTAAATGTTGTTTACACCGCAAGTATTGACGATATTAATAATGGTATAGTTCAAATTATTTTAACTCCTGCCGGAAGTACCTGCAATTTGTTAGCAGACACAATTATATTAAACTTTATAAGCTCAAGTTCCGGAGTTGATATTGGCTCCGATAAATCAATTTGTAATGGCGATAGTATTAGTTTAATACCTGTTATTATAGGCGATACCGGAGTGTTTAACTGGTCTTCTTCGGGAACAGGAATATTTACCCCGGGTGATTCGTTGCAAAATGTTACTTATACTCCTTCTACTGCTGATATTGATTCAGGTAGTGTTTATATTTATTTACAGTATAATTTTACATGCGGTAATATTTTTGACTCTTTATTGCTTACAATAAGTCCGTTACCATCAGCAAGTTATAATTATTCAGTTGATTGTAATTCAATGACTGCAAGCTTTACAAATACTTCTACAATTTCTTCGGGCAATATTGTAAATAATAATTGGACTTTTGACGATGGAAATTCTTCTACTCAACAATCTCCAATTCACACTTATACTAATTTTGGAAATTACAATGTGGAATTAATTGCTCTATCAGATTCCGGATGTAGCGATACTACTTCGCAACAAATTACAGTTTATCAAACTATTGTTGCTCAATTTAGTGTTTCTGATAGCACAATTTCAACAAGCGAAAATGTAATATTTACAGATCAATCTGTTGGGGCAACAAGCTGGTTATGGAACTTTGGTGCGCAAACTGATACAATTCAAAATCCAAATTACACTTTTAACACAGTTGGCGATTACGTTGTTTGGTTATATATTAGTGGGGCTGGTGGATGTACCGATAGTGCAAGTCAAAATATTTCGGTCGAAAATCATGGATACGCAATTCCTACCGGTTTCTCTCCAAATGGCGATAATTTGAATGATGTGTTCTGTGTAAGAGGTGGTCCTTTTAACGAATATTCATTAAGAGTTTTTGATTCATGGGGTAAACAAATTTTTATGTCCGAAAATCAATCTGTTGGATGGGATGGTACATTTAAAGGCGTTGAACAACCCGAAAGTGTTTATATTTATATCTTTAAAGGTGTATTATATGATGGAAGTCCTGTTGAAATTGTTGGTGATGTAACATTAGTCAGATAAAAAATGAACAATATGAAAAATATAATTATTTTAAAGTTGGCAATAGTAATTTGTCTCTTTGCAGTAGCTCCTGCTTATAGTCAGGATCATCATTTTTCGCAATACGACATGAGTTTGCAGTATTTGAATCCTGCACTAACAGGAATGATAATTGACGAACCTTATGCTTGGCGTGTAAATACTTTATATCGTTCGCAATGGAGAAGCATTGCTTCCAAACCGTTTACAAACCAGCTTATTGCTTACGATATGCCATTTAAGAAGTCAATTGGATTGGGTGGATATATTCTTAATAACAGGGCAGGAGCAGGGCAATTAAATACTTTAAATGTTATGGTTAGCGGTGCTTATGAGATAACAATTGACCCTTCAAATAAACATAATCTATTTGGTGGCTTACAAATTGGAATTTTTCACCGTAGTTTAAATGCCGACAATTTACTGTTCGACAGTCAGTATTCAACATCTACAAATTCGTATGACCCTTCAATAATTAGTGGCGAAAATATTAGTAATAAATCTATTATCAGATTCGATGCAAATCTTGGGTTTTATTATAAGTATTTCGATAAATCAAAAAAAGTTAGTCCACATGGTGGTTTTTCATTATTTAGAGTTGCTATGCCAAACGAATCTCTTACTGGCGAAATGAACAGACTACCAATAAGATGGCTTTTTACCGGTGGTTGCGATTATAAAGCAAACGAAAAATTAACAATAAGCCCAAATTTAATGTTTATGACTCAGGCAAAAGTTACCGACATTGTTTTATCGGCTTTGTTTGATTATAAATTTGAAAGTTCAAAATATTCAGTAGTGGGCGGATTAGCATATCGTTATAAAGATGCAGTTATTGTAAGAGGCGGATTAAAATTCGGAAGAAATATTTTTAGCATTAGTTACGATTTGAATGTTTCTAGCTTAAAAACATATACTCACATGCGTGGCGGATTTGAAATTGGTATTATTTATATTAATGATAAGCCAAAAAATCTTTCAAGAATGAAAATGATGTAACAACTTGTAAATTTATTTCATCAAAATAGTAAAATTTGATTTTCATTTTGTAAACTTGTGAAAAAATAAAATCATGTCACGAATTCTTATTATTGACGATGAAAAAAGTATTAGAAATACTTTAAAAGAGATACTCGAATACGAAAAATATGAGATAGAGCTTGCCGAAGATGGCGTTAAAGGTCTGGAAATTATTAATTCTGTTAAAGTAGATGTTGTACTTTGCGATATTAAAATGCCAAAAATGGACGGTATCGAAGTATTGTCAAATATTGTAACAAATCACAGCGATATTCCCGTAATTATGATTTCAGGCCATGGCGACATCGAAACTGCTGTTGTTGCTCTTAAAAAAGGTGCTTTCGATTATATTCAAAAACCATTAGATTTAAATCGTATATTAGTAACAATACGCAATGCCTTAGATAAATCGAAACTTGTTACCGAAACAAAAACATTACGCAAAAAAGTTAGTAAAGCTTACGAAATTGTTGGCGATTCTACAGAAATAACAAAAGTTAAAGAAATGATTGAACGCATTGCACCAACCGATGCCCGTATATTAATTACAGGCGAAAATGGTACCGGCAAAGAATTAGTTGCTCATCAAATTCATGAAAAAAGCAATAGAGCCAACGGACCATTTATTGAAGTTAACTGTGCTGCAATTCCATCAGAATTAATTGAAAGCGAATTATTCGGACACGAAAAAGGCGCTTTCACTTCGGCAATAAAACAACGTATCGGGAAATTTGAGCAGGCAAATGGCGGCACACTTTTTTTAGACGAAATTGGCGACATGAGCTTATCGGCACAAGCAAAAGTTTTACGAACATTACAGGATAGCAAAATAACACGTGTAGGGGGCGAAAAAGAAATTTTAGTTAATGTTAGGGTTATTGCAGCCACAAACAAAAATTTAAAAGACGAAATCGAAAATCATAATTTTCGCGAAGATTTGTACCACCGTTTAAGTGTTATTTTAATACGAGTTCCATCATTAAACGAACGTATTGAGGATATTTCTGCACTTGCAAATCATTTTATAGAACAAATTTGCAACGAATATGGAAGTCCTAAAAAGAAAATTTCTAACTCAGCAATCAAGGAATTGCAAAATATAAAATGGACAGGAAACATACGTGAATTGCATAATGTTATTGAGCGATTAATTATACTTAGTCAAAACGAAATTAAAGATACCGATGTTGTTGCTTATGCACAACCTATTGGAAGGTAATTTATTTATTAAAAATTTAAAAAAAAAATAAATGGGAATAAATGTTTTTAAACGGTTAATGTCGGATAAGGTACACATAGCGATTAGTTACCGCCAAGTGTAAAAAGACAGACGACAGAACCAAAAACAGAAAATAAACCATTGTGAAAGGACAGAAAAACGAAATATTGACAAGACAAGTAAGCCGACACTCAAGCCGACCCGATGTTTTTTATTTTTTGCCCACCGCACATTTATAAAACAATTTGCCGACCCACATTGCCCACATTGCCCACATTGCCAAAGCCCCACAAACCATCGCTGCAACCAAAGCTTTGTCAAAGAGTGCAATTTTGCCGACTTTAAAAAATGCTAACTATAGTATGTTGTATATTTTGCATACTATAAATAGCTTTGCCCATTGAAATTTACTCAATGGACAACAAAAAAATACTCATTAAATTTGGTGAAAAAGTAAGAAGTTTAAGAAAGGAACGAAATCTTTCTCAGGAAGAATTATCCTTTAGAGCTGAATTACATCGTACTTATATTGGTATGATTGAAAGAGCTGAAAAAAATATAACTCTTATCAACATTGAGAAAATAGCTAAAGCTTTAGAAGTTGACATTAAAAAACTTTTCTAATGGAAAAAAGAGTTGATAGTTTAGTATTCAGAAGAATGACATATGCCGACTTCCGACATATCAACAAAGTTGGAGGAGAGGAAGAAGGCGGAGGCGGACAGTCATACATTGATTTTCCAATTGCAGACATCTCACTTCAAAAATGGTTTGACTTTCTTGGGAAGAATACTGGTGTTGGAGCAGGTAACAGACCACAGTGGGATTTTTCGATAAACAGTTTAGGTATTAAAAAACCACAAAAACTAAGAATCTATCAGAGGCGTACCGCCTCTGTAAGTATTGCTGCACAGAAAATTCATAGCAGAGCAGCAAATAGAATTCCTTCTTGGCATCCTGATAATTCATTTCCGATTGACTACAATCCAAATAGCGACAACCTAATTGTTTATATTCTTAAAACGAAAGACAATCAATTTTGGGCTGGTTGGTTTTTAAAGAATGAAATTCCGAAAAATTGGATGATGAATGATGAACTCAAACAAATGTTTGAAGAGGAATCAGCAGGTTACATCAAACTCAAATCAAAAATTCTTATTGATACAGAGAATAAGGAGTGGGCATTCTACTTTGATGCTAAAGAGGCAAAGAACCAATTTAAAACTGAAGAAGACGTTGAAGAAGATTTGTTGAACCAAGATATTTCTCCAAATCTTGAAGAACTTGCATCAAAAGCGAAACCCGAAGTAAAGGAAAGAATATTTAAAATTCGCCAACGTAATAATCAGATTGTAAAAAATCTTAAAAAACTTTATAAAGGTCATTGCCAAATTACAGGTGACTCACTTACTTTCAAAAAGAAAAACGGCGAACTTTATTCAGAGGTACATCATTTAATTTCATTAGGAGAAAACGGTTCTGATGCTTATTCAAATGCCATTGTTATAAGCCCTTTGATTCATCGTATGCTACACTATGCAAAAGTTTCAGCAATTGACCTTTCACAAATTGAAAATTTTAAACTAAAAATTAGAATCAATGATAAAGATTTTGAAATTACTTGGCATCCTGACCATTTGAAAACTGTAGAAAAATCTTTGAAAGATTAATTGCGATGCAAATGAATGAGATATTCATTCAAAGTTGCTTCTTTCTTTGTATCAGTCCTGCTTTTGAATCGTTTATACTTAATATCTTTCTTGACAACTTTGCCATAAGTTGACAAGAAAGAAATCAAATCATCAATCGGCAACAATCCATCTTCACTGTAACTTATCAGAAAGTCATTGCACTTTATGTTCGTTAGTATTTTATCAAAGGAACTTCTGATTTTTACTTTGGAACAAAAGTTCGAATACTGGTCTCTCCAAGGTCTTAGCCCACTTTCTCCAATTGCTTCGGGTTCATCTTCTCTTGCAATTGTTTCTAAAATATGATAGTTGGCGGCATATTGTCGCTTGATATATGGAGGATCTATATAGCAAATATCACCAGTCAATTTGCTTGCAACATCTTCTGCATATCCTTTGAAAACTTCGTGTCCTTTTACATTTCCACCATTTGAAAACGAGGAGGTATAAAGCAAAATCGGGTCTTCTGCCCTCTTGACAAATTTTGACAAGTAATGACCGTAAGTTCCTGCAATGTTTGCAATATCATTTGCAGCCATTATCAAATCGTGCAATAAAAGTGAATGCTCATATTCGGTTATGGCATTTTTTTTTCGGAAGTTTTTAATTTTTTTTCTGATTGCATCAATCTTTGCCGCATTCTTAGCGGTGAAATATTTCCTGGGTCGTAATGTGTTAGTAGGTTCTCCATCCGGGCTAAATTCATTGTAGAAATATCCTTTGATTGGACTTAAATTGTTCAAGTAATTTAAAACCGTTTCGTAATTACTTCCACCAAATAAATTTTGTGTTTTGTATTTTTCAAAATCAATTATAGTTTCCATTCCTTTGAATAAAGGAGCTTCATTCAAAAATAAATGCACATTCAAATGATGATACGAGTATGTCATAACATCAACAGCCGATACTTGAAATCCTTTTTCACGAAGTGCCAATGAAAAGAGACCCGTGCCTGCCATCAAATCTATAATATGCTTTGCTCCTTTTTTTGTGGACTTGATTTCCGAAATAATAATATCAGAAAGTTTGTCCTTTGAGCCGATGTATCTATAACCCATTTTCTGTAAAAATCTCTTTGGTGTTGCAGTTCAATAATCGTTTTATTGGAATCAATTGTTCAGAAGAACTAAGCGTTTCAAAAATTGCTTTATAATCTGTTTGATTCAGTTTGAAAAAATGTGCAACAACTCTTTCAATGAATAGGTCATTTGCTTTTGCAATGTTTTTTTCTTTTGATTTAGAAACTTCGCTTCTCACAATTCTAGTTACACGACTAATCAACTTCTTTGCATCGGGAGAATTGAAATCAATTTTAGGGAAAGGCAAATTGATAAGCATTGTTTGTGTTAAGTATGGATGACTTTTCCATTCATTCTCCCCAAATTTTTTTATCAAGTAATAAGTCATAGCCCTTGAATTAAGAACTGCTAAAACAAATTCTAATGACAATTTATTTTCAACAGCAGTTTTTAATTTCAAAATGTAAACAACTTGATTGGTAACTGCATTTTCATAATCCATACTTGCAGTAATTCCGACACCAGTTTTCCTAACAAGAATTTTATCGCCGTCGTAAATGCTCAAATCCTTATAGTTGATTCCTTCTTTCAAGGTGTTAATCCAACTCTTAGAAACCGAAGTGAACCGAAACAAATCTTCACCAACCTTGAGTTTGATATTTCCAACTCCGTTGTGATTGAGAATGATTTTTTCTTTCACAACAGAATCAATGTTGAGTGCAGTGTTACAGTTGTTGCATTTCGGTTGCTTTGACTTTGGGTAAGGCATCCAGCGTTTACATTTCGGACATTGACAAACAACACCCTTCTTTGAAATTTCAGCACCTCTTGTGTTTTTTACAAATTGCTTTATAGAAAAACTACCTGTTTGAATTTTTTCAAAAGTTTTTTGCTCATCAGATTTTAAATCAATATCAAAAACGCAATTATCGTTTTCGATAAATCTGCTTTGAGGAACTTTGTGTATCAATTCCTTTTCAACTTCTTCCAACGATAACTCGTTTGCCATTACTCGTTTCTTGTAATTTGAGGACAAACGAAAACAATCAACCTGATGATTGCTTTTTGGTTTTACTTTTTCACCAACTATAATGACACATGCCCTATTTATTCCTGGAAATATTTTTTCTCCTAATCTTGCGATTAAATGAATGGTAGTATTCTTTGAAAGTAAGCATCTGAATCTAGCTTGTTCCTGACTGAAAACAGAATCGGGAAGAATTAATCCGTAAATTCCATTTTCATTAAGGTTATTTAAGATAACTTCAACAAATAAATCAAAAATATCAAACTGTCCTTTTGCTAAAGCAAAATTGAAATTTAAAGTAATAGGGTCATAATCATTCAATTCTGCACCCCAAGGAGGATTGCTTAGTGCTATATCAAAACCATTTTTACTTTTTAAATCTTTTCGCAATTCGATCCAACCTTCAATTGAGTTTTTCCCGTTGACAGGAAATAAGCCATCAGTATTAATGAAATTTGTAACAATTTTTTTAAAAGATTTATCGGCAAACTTTGAAGTTGAACTTATAATTGCATTTATGTCTTTATCAACTCCAAAAATCTTAGGAAGATTTTTGTCTGAGGTTTCCAATAACTCATTTGCAAAACTTCGTAGTAAAATACTATCACCGCAAGCAGGGTCAATAATTGTTGCAATATTTCTACAGCCTAAATATTTGACAATCTTTTTTGATAGATATTCAGCAAGAAACGAGGGAGAGTAAAATACTCCATTCAATTTTCTATATTCCTTTGTATAAGATTCTACAGGACTCATTTCGTTTTGATTTTTTTAAGTAAAGGAGTTATTTGTTCTTCAACTATCCTAACAGCTTCATAGGTTGTTTCATTGACACCGTATTCCTTAATTATTTTTTCTGCCGTGTGCATTACTTTTAAATCCGCTTCTGCAACTTTAAAATACTTGCATAATCTTTTGAGTTGTTCAAGAGTTGGCATTCTTTCTCCTCTCTCTACCTTACTTAACATCGGAGAATCAATATCAGTTCCCTTTGACACTTGATGTAATGTTTCCTCTTTCTCTTTGCGGAGTTCCCTAAAGTGCTGACCTAAATGTGATTTTAAATTTTGCATTTTAACGACTTGTCAATAATTGGCAAATTTAATCAATAAAAAATATTTTTGATTTCGTTTGCCAAAAAAGTTATTAACATTTTGTATTTTAGCCAACGCATTTGCAAGCACATTGCCAAAGCCCCACGAGCCAACGCACCAACCAAAGTTTTGTCAAAGAGCTTGCTAAGCCAACGCTAAAGAAAAATTGTTTTTAAAAATTTCCCGACCCTTTAAAAAATACAAAACGCAAACTCACAAGCCGACTCAGAAAGACAAGAAAGTAAAATGAAAATGACAACGAACCTTAATATTAACAATGGTTTACAAAGACAGACGAAAGAACACCAGGCGGTAACAGGCGTTTGCTGTCAGTGGCGGGACAGTGCTTCGTATGACAGTGAAGTGGTTATTGAAACTTTTGTTCTTCGTGGAAAATTCAGTGGTAAAACCGCCACCGAACAGCAACCGCCAAACCGTTAGAATTTAACGGGCAGTAACGTACAACTTGACAATGATAACAAAATACAAATATATTAGCGGTTTGACACTTTCTGCGGTTAAATGCCCAGCTTTTCCAAGCGCCATACGTTATTCCAATAATTCCATTGGCTATATATATTTTTCGAAATATTATCACAATATTTCGTGATAAATATTTTTTAGTCTCACACAATCGCCTTATATTTGATTAAAATTTTAAAAAATGGGTTTTTAGACGGACTGATGTTGGCAACAACTATAAAAAAACGATATATGGAAACAATATTAGTAATAGGAGCAACAGGAATGTTAGGAGAACCAGTTGCTAAAAGACTGCAAGGCAATTTTAAAATCAGATTATTTGTAAGAGATATTGAAAAATCTAAAAAAATATTTGGAAATGATTATGACTATATCATAGGGGATATATTTAATAATGATTCTCTAGAGAAAGCAATGAATAATTGTTATGGCGTACATATTAATCTTTCAGGAGAGATTGAACAGGCTGGCACTGAAATAATTGTTGAGATGGCTAAAAGAAAAAATATTCAAAGAATAACTTATATTTCAGGCACATCGGTTTGTAAAGACACAATCTGGTTTCCATTAGAGAAACGAAAATATTATGCCGAACATGCAATAATTTCAAGTGGGATACCATACACAATCTTTTGCCCCACCTGGTTTATGGAAAGCTTACCTAAATATGTTAAAGGGAATAAAGCCTTTGTTTTTGGGAAACAACCAAATCTATATCATTTTATTGCAGTTGACGATTATGCAAAAATGGTATTGACAGCATATCAAAAAGATGAAGCAAAAAACAAACGGTTTATTGTTCATGGTAAAGAAGGAATTCTTTTTAAGCAAGCACTTGAAATGTATGTCAGAGAGAGAAATCCTTCCATAAAGTCAGTAAGTGTAATGCCATATTTAATGGCAAAATTAGTTGCAGTAATTGCAAACAAAAGAGAAATGAAAGAAGTTGCGGCCTTGATGCAATTTTTTGAGAAAGTTAGAGAATTAGGTAATCCACAAGAGACATATAAAATACTTGGCATACCTGAAATTAGTTTAGAAAAATGGATTAAAAAACAAAAATAATAGCTGTTGCCAACACGATGTATAGTTAATAAGGGTGTAAGTAGGGCTTGCTGAATAAATATTATTATTCTTAATATAGAATATTATGGAGTAAATGCTTTTTTAATTGCAAAGGATTTTCACTAAAAGCGTAAAATTCTTTGCTTATCCTTATTTATTTTACTCGTAGTTTTTAAATCTGATATCTCTTAACCGAATTTGCAACGAAACTTTATTCATAAAATCGTTTTTATCAATCGAATAACATATATCAAAATTTCGGGTTTCGGCAATTTCCGTGGCTTTGTTTCCGAGTCCAAAACCAATTGCAGGAAAAACAGTAGGTAAATTATCCTGAATTATATCAAGTTTTAGATGTTCATTTTTTCTGCCAACAGTTTTACCGGTACCAAGGTCGTGTACATTTTTAGTAACAAATATTGGAGTCATATTACCTGGCCCATAAGGTTGAAACCGTTGTAATATTCTAAAAAATTTAGCATCAATTTGCGATAAATTTATTTCGTCGTCAACTTCAATATGTGGAGTAAGTTGCTCTTTAGTAATGCTTTTATTTACAACTTCTTCAAAAAGAGCAATAAATTTATCAAGATTTTCCGATTTCAAAGTTACACCGGCAGCAAACATGTGTCCTCCATAGTTTTCTAACAAATATCCGCACTGGTCAATTGCGTGATATAAATCGAATCCCTCAACTGTCCTTGCAGAGCCATTAATAAATCCATTAGACTTTGTTAAAACAACAGTTGGGCGATAATAACAATCTATCAATCTGGAAGCTACAATTCCAACCACGCCTTTGTGCCAATCGGGGTTATATAAAACAGTAGTATTTTTATTCTTAAGTACTTCATTTGATTCAATCATTCCCTGAGCATCGCTGAAAATTTTTTGGTCAAGGTCTTTTCTATTCTGATTACATTCATCAATATCTTTAGCAAATCTTAAAGCATCGTCTTCATCTTGAGAGACAAGCAACTCAACAGCTTTAGTTCCTGTTTCTATTCTACCTGCGGCATTAATTCTTGGTCCGATTTTAAAAACAATATCGTTAATATTCATATCAATATTTTCGATACCCGAAACTTTTTTAATTGCTTTTAAACCAATAACAGGATTATCGTTAAGTTTTAACATTCCGTGATAAGCAAAAATCCTGTTTTCGCCAATCATTGGAACAATATCGGAAGCAACACTAACAGCCACTAAATCGAGGTATTCAAAAACTGCACTTAAATCAATTCCTTTTTTTATACAAAAAGCCTGAATAAGTTTAAATCCAACTCCACAACCCGAAAGCTCTTTAAATGGATAATTACAACCAGGTTGTTTTGCGTCAAGAACTGCAACAGCATCTGGAATTATATCTCCAGGAAGATGATGGTCGCAAATTATAAAATCAATACCTTTTTTATTTGCGTATTCAATTTTTTCGACTGCTTTTATACCACAATCTAATGCAATAATTAAAGTGTAATTATTTGTTTCGGCATAATCAATTCCTTTATACGATATTCCATACCCTTCGCCATATCTATCTGGTATATAATATCTTATTTGAGAATATTTTTTTTTGAAAAACGAATAAATTAAAGCAACAGCAGTTGTACCATCAACATCATAATCGCCATAAATTAATATTTTTTCATTATTTTCAATAGCTTTTTCAATTCTGGAAATAGCTTGAGCCATATTCTTCATTAAAAAAGGGTCGTGTAAGTTTGCTAAATCGGGATTAAAAAATTTTTCAGCTTCTTTGAATGTTTTTAGTCCACGCTGAATTAAAAGATTTGCAATTACCGGGTCAACTGTTAATTCCGAAGCCAATTTCTTAATCAGTTCATCATCTCCTCTTGGCTTTAAAATCCATTTTTTATCCATTTTAGCGAATATCTAAATTAAGATATAATGCAAGATACTTTGTTAAACATTCCTTTACATCTTTGATGTATTGATTTTTACCTAACTCATTGCTCATAGAAGTTACCGATTTATCGGTAAAACCACAAGGATTTATAAATGAAAAATATTTTAAATCGGTATTTACATTAAGTGCAAAACCATGCATCGTAACAAATTTTGAAGCACGTAAACCAATTGAACAAATTTTACGTGTTTTTTTTGGTTCGTTTACGCCAATCCAAACTCCGGTAGCACCTTCTAAGCGTTCTCCAATAATTCCGAAGCATTTTAATGTTAAAATTACAGCTTCTTCGAGTGCCCAAACATATTTTTTAACTCCTAACCCAGCGGCTTCCATGTCAATAATTGGGTATCCAACTATTTGACCGGGACCATGATATGTGATATCTCCGCCTCTGTTTGTTTCGCAAAAAGAAGCATTTATATCTTTTAATATTTTTGAGTTAGCAAGTAAATTTTTTTTATTTCCACTTTTTCCTAATGTAAAAACATGTGGATGCTCACAAAACAACAAATAATTAAATTTTGATTTTCCGAAATTCTCTTTTTCCGAAATAATTTTTTGAAGCAAATTCTCCTGCACATCCCAAACTTCTTTATATTCAGACTTCTGCAAATCTTTCACTATTGTTTGAACTCTCATTATATTTTATTATTATTTTTTCTAAAGTTAGTTCAAAATATTCAAATAAAAAATTAAATATTTAAAAGGTTCTTTCTCATTTTGAGTGAGTAATTTAACCACAGAGATACGCAGAGAGTTTTTTTACACAGAGAAACACAGAAAATTTTATGTTTTTGCCAGTTATTCACTTTGTGATTATTTTACGACGTAATATTTATTTATTGCCCTTTTTAATCCATCCTTTAATTTAACTACATTAAAATTTATCAATAATCCTATTTTGCAATTAGCTAATGTGTTAAAATTTGAGCAAGATGAATTTCATTTAATGCAGCAACGGATTTTGTTTCAACCACTACTTGCTCTTCAACAAGTAAATCTGCTCTATAGCCACATTCCAATTTTATTTTTTGATAAATTATCGGAATTGGGTATTCACTTTTTACTTGTAATCCGTCTTTTTGAAGTTCATATATTAAACATGCTTTATAGGCAGATTCCAGCAATCCAGGACCTAACTCGGAATGTACTTTTATAGCACAGCCAATAATTTTTTCTGTAATTGTATTTATTGGGAATACGGTTAACTCATATAAATACTACCTGATTTCATTGAGATTCTAGAATTAATTTGTTACTGTTTGGGTTTGAATTCAGCTTTATTAAAATTGCCACGACCTTTAGGTCGTGGATTAATGATGATTTAAATTTGGCTTTAGCCACAATTTGTTGTTTCATTGTTTCGGCTAAAGCCGTTTTGTGTTTTCTATATTTACCACGAGCTAAAGCTCGTGGCAATTATTATCCTACCCGAACAGTAACATTAATTTTTCATAAACAGGATCATGTGATATTGCTTGTTTAAGTAAAACATAAAATAAATATCCTCTACTTTTTGCGTTTTAGGATATTCCATTCCGCAATATTAAACATATTTTTTGTATGTGCGAAGCGTATACCAAGATTGTATTTATATCCATATTAAAATATTTATTATATTAAACTACTTTGAACCAAATTTTTAAGTTTTCACTCTGTGCTCTCTGTGTGTTTTTCTCTGTTTACTCTGTGGTTCTCTTTCATCAGTATATTAATTTCACATAGTTACCCACTTAATTTTTATAAGGAACCATTTAAAACAACAATTGCACATTGTTGTTTTGATAATTAAATTTATTTAAAACTTCAATTTTATTAGAATCTTCTGTTTTTGAAGATATTAATTTACTTACAGTATATGCTTGCATTTTGTTTTCGGGATATGGTTTACAAAATGCAAGAATATTTTTTTCGTTAATATCGTTTGTAAGCCATTTTATTTCATCTTCGGAATTAAGAATTACAGGCATCCTTTTTTTTATGTTATGAATTTTTTCCATTAAAGGATTTGCCTTTGTTGTTAGAATTGAGAATGTTTTATGAATTTCACCGGTACTGGTGTTAGTCCACTCTTCCCATATTCCTGCAAATGAAAAAACTTTAATTTCTTTTATAAAAATGAAATAAGGTATTTTATTTTTGCTAATATATTGCCACTCAAAAAATCCTGTACTTGGAATAATACATCGTTTATTTTTTATTGAATTGCGAAACGATGGTTTTTCAAAAACTGTTTCCGATTTAGCGTTTAATGTGTTTGTTTTTATTTTTTTTGCATCATCAGCATTTTTAACCCAATGAGGAATTAGACCCCAATTGAATTCAACAATTTCATTTACATTCTTATTTGTTATTACAGGCAATTTAATAAAATTAAAAGCATTGCCATGAAAAATAGGTTTGAAATTTTTATTATTATCAAATTTTGCCTTATATCTATGTTCAAGGTCTTGAGCTGTAACGCTTAATGAGTTATGGAAACACATTTTAAAAATATAAAAAAAGATGCTTTCGCATCTTTTTTATTTGTTTTCGGGTATTAAAATTTTTGTAGGTGGATTTTGATATGCCTCAGTTGTAACATCATTTAAAGATTTAGATTTCTTTTCTAATACAAATCTGCATTTCGAAAATTTATTAATAGGCCAACCACCCCATAATACATAATCTCCATATTGGTCTTTCATATTGTAACGTGCAGTTGTTTGGTCATCCCAAACCCAAGTCATTTGAGTATTTGTTTCGTTGAAAGAAACACCAACATTAATAAATTTATGATAAACAACTGTTTTTAGCCATTGGGCTTCAATATTAAAAAGCTGTAAAATTTCAGCTAAAGTATTCGTTACACCACCACCAACTCCTTCAAGTTTCATTTCAAGCGCAAATCTATCTGGAGTTCCATCTGCTACAAAAAACTCACCACCATTAAAAGTGAGATTTGCATAATTAAACCATTGATTAATAGTTGATGTAATTTGCATAAATTTACTGTCACCATAAACTAAATATGTAGTTAACGGACCAGCAGTAGATAATACAGTATTATCACTACTAAAATAAAACACTGTAACAGGAAGAAGATGATTCTGAAACTTGCTTAAAATATCTACACCTGTTGAATCGTGCGCTTCTTTAATTACCCATACTCCTTCCATTTTTGTTTTAGTTGGAGTTTCATCTTTTTCTTTTTTACAACCTGCTGCAAAAATTACTGATAGCAACAATAAAATTGTAATTCTTTTTGTTATGTACATAATTTTAAATTTTAATTTTATACAAATATAAAACCTTTTTTTGTAATACGATAATTATTTATAAAAAGTTTCAAAAGTTTGAAATTTATTTCAGAACTATCTGTTTTTCAAAAAGAAAAAATATTTTATTTTTTTTGGAATTTCAATTACATTTTTATTAAAAACATTTTCTAAGTAATTATTAAATTCTTCTTTACCAAATTCTGTGATTTGTTTTGCATTTTCAGTAATATCTATAAACTCAATATTTATCTTACGTTTAGGAACAAAAAAAACAAAATTAGCAAAAGCTATAAAAATTCCTTTTAAAAACGTTTTAAAAAAATCGGGTGATTTGCCATTCTTTGCTTTCGACCACATACTTCCCCATAGTCCAGTTACTTTAACAGCTATTATCTGAACATTATCGGGTATTTCTGAAACTACCGAATAAGCAGATTTTTTATTTTTAATTTTTTCATACCCATCATCAGTTATATGTCCTGATGGATATAACAATATACTTTTATTGTTCTTTAATGCTATTAAAATACTGTTTGTAATTGTATGCAAAACATTCGTATCTCTACTTCCTGCTGATAAATCGCTCACTGGCACAGCTTTTATCATTTTTAAAATATTTTTAACTAAAGGTATTTTAAAATAAGATTCTGTTACAACAGGAATTACCGGAGTTATTTTATAAAGTTGAGTATAAATTATTTGCGGGTCAACTATTGCCTGATGATTTGGTAAAAAAAGTTTCGTATAATTTTTATTAATAACTTCTTTACCAGATATTTCTATTTTATATCGTATTTTTAATAACAATCTGTATATAAACACAATACCTTTCATTGCTTTTTTGAAAATAAAATTTGTAATCTGTTTTTAAAATCTTTAACAAAGAACAATAAAATTAAAGTCATTGAAATAATGATAATCAGGAGAAAAAGAAAAACAGCATTTGTTCCTAAATTATCTGAAATAACACCAAACAAAACTGAAGCAATAAACAATAAAATAAAAGTAACAAAATTTGAATAAGCTATCATTTGTCCTTGTTTACGCCCCTCTATTTTTAATTGAATATAAGAACTTAATGGAACCATATAAAATCCGCTAAACATGGCAATAAAAAATATAAAAAACGAAAATAATACAGCATTATTTGGTTGAATAATAAATGTTAAAAATAAAAATATTGTCATTCCAAAACCACCAATAAGTGTTAGCAATAGCTCTACTTTTCCTCCGGATAAAACTCCTGCTGTGTAACTACCTATGCCAATACCAATTAATGCAACCGACATAATCATACTCATTTGTGTATTCGACAGTTTTAAAAAATTTGGACAATGCACAATTAAGTTCATTTGTAACATTCCATCAATCATCCAAAAAATTCCTAATCCTAAAACAATTATATTCATACCGACATAACTTTTTGCCCATTTAAATGAATTTATTAAAAACATAATTGGATTTATTGTTTCATTAATGTTTGTATTTGGTTCACTTTCTGTAACTTTAATCATTACTGTTGTTATTAGACTTAAAACTGCGACACCAATTAATATCAAAGATAACAATGTGTAATTATAATGGTCGGCAATAATTGAAGCTACAACGGGACCAACAATATTTCCAAAAAAAGTTAGCATTTCGAGTGTTCCTGTACCAAAAGAAATACCTTCGTTGCCACCAATATCGCGAATTAAACCATATTTTGCCGGTGAAAACAATGTGCTTACTACACCTAATAAGAAAATACAAACTAAAACGATATAAATATTTTCAAAATAAAATCCCAAAGCACCAATAGAATAAATAGGAAATTCGGCAATTCTTGAATATAAAATTATCTTCTTTTTCAACATTATTTGTGCAAGATTTCCTGCAAGTGGTGAAAAAAGAATATAAGGAACAAAAAACAACCCTGAAGCCAACGAAACAATATAAGAACTTAAATTGCTGTCTTTTGGAAACCAATTAACTGTAATAGTAATAATTAATAGTTTAAAGTAATTGTTATTGAAAACACCTAAAAAGTTAGTCGAAAATAATGGCAACCACTTTGTTCCTTGCTTCATTAATTAATAATGTGTTAATTTTGGTCGCAAGTTAATAAAATAAATAAGACCTAACAGGTCTTTAAGACCTGTTAGGTCTTTAATCTTTTTAGTTTAAAAGATTGTGAATAAAAAAAACATTACTGTTAACATATTTGTATAGTATATACTCAACTTTATATTAAAATAATTAAATTGTAAAATGTCAACTTTAGGAATTTACGATAAACTTAAAATCTTTTCAAATTACTTTGAAGGTGATGTATATATTGATGATACAACTCGATTATTATACTCAACTGATGCATCGGCATATCGCGAAAAGCCTTTAGCTGTAATAAGACCAAAAAATGTAAGCGATATAAAAAAAATCATTGCATTTGCATCTGAAAATAATGTTCCGATTATTCCACGCACTGCAGGAACTTCATTAGCCGGGCAAGTTATAGGAAATGGAATTGTTATTGATGTTTCAAAATATTTAACCAAAGTTCTTGAAATAAACGAAAAGGAAAAATGGGTTAGAATTGAACCGGGAGTTGTATTAGATGAATTAAATAAATTCCTTGCTCCAAAAGGATTATTTTTTGGACCAGAAACTTCAACATCAAGCAGATGTATGCTTGGCGGAATGGTTGGGAACAATTCCTGTGGAGCACATTCTTTAATTTATGGCAGTACCCGCGACCATCTTTTAGAATTAAAAACAATTTTAAGCGATGGCTCGGATGCAACATTCAAAGCCATTTCCGATGAAGAATTTAAAGTAAAATGTAATGGAAACAAATTAGAAAATAAAATTTATCAGAATATAAATGAAATTTTATCAAGTCCTGAAAATATTAATGAAATAAATAATCAGTATCCCGATAAAAGAATTCATCGCCGAAATACAGGTTATGCAATTGATGTTTTAAGTTTATCTTCTCCTTTCATAAAAAACAATGAACAATTTAATTTCTGCAAATTGTTAGCAGGTTCCGAAGGAACTTTAGCTTTTACTACTGAAATAAAACTCAATCTGGTTAATTTACCACCAAAAGAAACAGGTTTGGTTTGTATTCATATAAATTCTTTGGAAGAAACTTTTAAAGCAAATCTTGTAGCACTAAAGCACAACCCTACTTCAATTGAATTAATGGATAAAGTTATTCTTAATTTAACAAAGGGCAATATAGAACAGAATAAAAATCGTTTTTTTATTGAAGGAGACCCCGAAGCTTTATTAATTGTTGAATTTGCAAAAGATACACGTGAAGAAATTATTGAAATTGCAAAAAATTTAGAAGCCGATATGCTAAAAAATGGCTTCGGATATTATTTTCCATTAATATTTGGTGCCGACACAAAAAAAGTCTGGAATCTTCGTAAAGCCGGTTTGGGAGTTTTAAGTACAATGCCAGGCGATGCTAAACCTGTTCCTGTAATTGAAGATACTGCTGTTCATCCTGAAGTTTTGCCACAATACATGAAAGAATTAAATGAACTTTTTAAAAAATTAAATCTTAAGTGTATTTATTACGCACATATTGCAACAGGTGAAATTCATATCAGACCTATTCTTAATTTGAAAAAAAGCAAAGATGTTGAGATGTTTCACAAAATTGCTTTTGAAACAGCAAAACTTGTAAAAAAATATCGTGGTTCGTTAAGTGGCGAGCATGGCGACGGAAGACTTAGAGGCGAATTTATCCCTTATATGCTCGGTGAACATTGTTATACACTGTTAAAACAAATAAAAGAAACATGGGACCCAAAACATATTTTTAATCCCGGAAAAATTACCAACTCGCTTCCCATGAATTCGAGTTTAAGGTATGAAACCGACAAAGCTGACAAAAAGATTGAAACTATTTTTGATTTCTCTCAGGATTTGGGAATTTTAGGTTCTGTTGAAAAATGTAATGGTTCTGCTGATTGCCGAAAATCGGAAATTATTGGCGGTACAATGTGTCCAAGTTTCATGGCAACTAAAAACGAGAATCAAACTACTCGTGCAAGAGCTAATATTTTACGGGAATATTTAACAAATAGTAAAAAACAAAATCCGTTCGCACATAAAGAAATTTATGAAATTATGGATTTATGTTTGTCGTGTAAAGCATGTAAATCGGAATGTCCCAGCGGTGTTGATATTGCAAAAATGAAGGCAGAATTTCTTCAACATTATTACGATGAATATGGAACACCTTTCAGGACAAACATGATAGCTTTTAGTCCAAGAATTAATGCTTTTGGTTCTAATTTTTCAGGAATTTTTAATCTGTTTTCTAACCTTGGGAAATCATTTATTGGTTTTACATCAAATCGAAAAATTCCAAAAGTTTATAGCAAAACTTTATTAAAGTACTACCATAAAAATGAGATTGCGGGTCAAGCCCGCAATGACGAGAGCATGGATGAGATTGCGGGTCAAGCCCGCAATGACGAGCGTACGCCATCATATCGTCATTCTGAACTTGTTTCAGAATCGCATAAAAAAGTATTCTTGTTTGCCGATGAATTTACAAATTTTAATGAGCCGGAAATTGGAATTAAAGCAATTCTTTTGTTAAACAAACTTGGTTACGAAGTAATTATTCCAAAACACGTAGAAAGTGGCAGAACGTATTTCTCAAAAGGTTTGTTACGAAAAGCTAAAATAATTGCCGAACAAAATGTAAAATATTTATCAGAAATAATTACAGCTAATACCTCATTAATTGGAATTGAACCATCTGCAATACTTGCATTCAGAGACGAATATCCTGAAATTGTAGAAAAATCTTTAGTTGAAAAATCAAAAGCATTGGCAAAAAACACATTAATGATTGATGAATTTATTGCTTCCGAATTTTCAAAAGGAAATATTAAAGCTGAATCGTTTACTTCCGAACCTGCTGAAATTAAACTACATGGACATTGTCAACAAAAATCAATTGCCTCAACTGCTCCAACTTTAAAAATGCTGACTATTCCAGTTAATTATAAAGCAACTGAAATTCCATCGGGCTGTTGCGGAATGGCTGGCTCATTTGGTTATGAAAAAGAGCATTACAAACTCTCAATGCAAATTGGCGAATTAGTTTTATTTCCTGAAATAAGAAAAACCAATTCAAAAACAATTATTGCTGCTACCGGAACAAGCTGTCGTTGCCAAATTAAAGATGGAACAGGAAGAAAAGCGAAACATCCTGTAGAGATTTTGTATGATGCTTTGGCAAAATAAAAAAAGGTGATTGAGCATCAACCACCTTAAATTATATAAATAGAATCGTCTAAAATATTATTCACTAATGTTATGCAAAAATAATAGTTAAAATAATAATGATGTGTTTATTACTTTGTATTAATAGAAAATTCAAACAATATTAATGTCGTTCAGATGTTTAATATCGAAGCAATTGATGCCGAAAGCATCACACGTCAGTCCGTCTAAAAACCCTTTTTTAAAATTTTTAATCAAATGTAAGACGATTAAACGAGAGAAAAAAATAATTTTTAGTAACCATTGGTAAAATAAATCGAAAAATAAAATGCCTTATTTTTGAGCTAATGAGCTTAACAAAGGTCAAAATAAAAAGAGCAAGTACTTTTAGGTACTTTTTGAACAGTTCTGCACCTAAAATGTTCATTATTCGGCGTAAATTGTAAACTGTCATTATTAGTCCTACATCTGCCGAAGCTCTTTTCATTCCTTTCTTTGTCATTATGTAGCTAAATCCCCATTGTCGTTTTATGGTTCCATAAGGGTGTTCCACTATGGCTTGTCGTCGCTTGTACAGGTCGGGGTTGGCTTCCATGTTTTTGCGGTTTTGTTCTATGTACTCAGCATATTCGCTACGCTCTAACACACGTCCATATTTGCTTTTTGTGCAAAATGTTATGGCTGGACAGTTCTTACATTCATTA
>Ga0209211_10003531_pt1 | contig 25314 bp, 17 predicted proteins | sample RifGroA2_FD_183992 | JGI IMG/M metagenome (GOLD analysis project Ga0209211, IMG submission 183992) | Groundwater microbial communities from Rifle, Colorado, USA - Groundwater A2 (SPAdes) (version 2) | ecosystem: Environmental > Aquatic > Deep subsurface > Groundwater | place: Rifle, Colorado...
GCGCCGCCGCTGCCGAACCCGCCACCGACTGCCACGTTACCGTTGACATCCAGCTTTGCTGAAGGTGTTATCGTTCCTATCCCAACGTTGGTACCACTCTGATAAATTACAGAATTGCTTAGCGTAGTGGCGTTTCCGAAATAAGGCACATAGCCCGTGGAGCCGTTGCTTGAAACATTTGCATTAGTTGAAACGCCGCTGAGCTGCGAGCCGTCGCCAATGAAAGATGTTGCCGTTACTGTTCCCTGGACATCCAAAGCGGTGTTGGGGTCTGTTTTTCCGATGCCCACTTTGCCGTCTGATGTTATCCTCATCCTGTCCGCGCCATTGGTGAAGAAAGCGAGAGGATGATTTTTCCCTGTTCCGATGCTCACTCCAGCTGCGTTGTCGCCGGCGAGCGTGCCAAGATAAACGCCGAATGAACCCGAGCCTGAAGACGTGCCATTTGTGACATTAAGTACAGTCATGCCGCTGCTCGATGAGCCCTGAACTATCATGGACTTTCCATAGGACGTGCTGAGCGTCGGCCCTGCTGGATTATCAAAGAGGAAGGCAAATTCATTTACGCCTGAGCTTCCGGAGCCGCCCCTCATCCTTAGCGCATAATTGCCCCACAATTCCATGACGACGTTTGAAGACGCATAATAATTTGTGTAATTGTAACGCGGGTCGTTCATGTATCTCGTGTCAAGAGTACCCCATCCAGGGTCAGCACCATAGGAAAACTCTATCTGCCTTGTTCTTACTGCCTGGTCAACTGTAAGCGTGCCGCCCCTGCCATAGCCTGTTCGTTGCAATCGCAAGCCGCCGTATATTGTCTGGTCTCCGGTTTGTGTTATTGGTGCGTCCTGATATTCGCCCAGCACACCACCGGTGTTTAGCTGGGCAGAGTCAAAATATGCAGTGCTGCCACCAATGGCATCAAGCTCGACCTTGATGTAATCTGATGTTGTCAGTGTCGCTTTCGTGCTGAACTGGCCCTTCAGAAGTTTCCAGCCAGACACGGTTGACTGCTGCATTGTAAAGCTGGAAAGAAGTCCGCTTCCTGTGACATTCAGTCGCGCAGTTGTGCCGCCAATCGCCTTTACCCATACTCCAATGCTGTAGTTCTTGTTTGGCTGCAGCTGGTTTGAATATAGTGTTTGCGTAATCTTGCCTGTTGGATTGAGTTGCAGTGAATTGTATCCCTGGTAAATATCATTGCCGATTGTATAACTGCTGGGCGCATACCAGTATACGTTGGACGAGCTGCCTTCGTATGACCAGCCGTCAGGCGCAAATCCGCCGTAGGAGCCGCCGCTGAATGCTCCCGCACCGCTGAATGATTCAAAGCCGCCGTTCTTTATCATGTTGGAGAAGTCCTGGGTTATCATGCCGCCTGAAAACGAAAAAGCCTGGCTGCTTGGATCAAAGGACAGCTGCTGCGAGGTGCTGCCTGGTCTTCCGAAGCTGATGAAGGCAGGACTGCTGCCCAGAATGCTCAGCGACCCGTTTACCTCAACGCCACTGGTGAATGATATCGGATTTGTTACATTGGTATAATTATAAATTATAGAAGCCTGCCTTGAAAGATTGTCCGGCTGTGTAATATCATAGAAAGTTATTCCCGGAGAAGATGCAGCCACCTGTAGCGGCGCACTAAAGACAAATTTTCCGTGCGAGCCCCGTGTTTCGTCGAAAGTTATGTTCTCGCCGCCCGAACTTGAATAACCGAGAATTATTGTGCCGTTCGACCTGCCTGTTTGTTGTTTGACGATATAAACATCGCCTGTTATGTTGATGCGCCCGAGCGTCTGGTCAGCGAAGAGCAGCGTGGTGCCGACAGAAAAGTTTTTCAATACAGTTAGATTGTTTGTCACGAAAAGATTTGTCGCATTGGCGCTGGAGAATGAAATGCTGCCAGTTTTCAGCACATCCGTAAGCAGCGAGCCATTGCCCACAAAGTATTGCGCTGTCACATTATTATTGAGAACATTGAGATTTCCTGATTTGTCTATATATGCGATGACATTTCCAGAAGCATCCTGCCATTCTGTCAGGTTAGAGGTTTGTGATGCGATTGATTTTATTATGAACGTCGGTGTTGTAGTGCTGGATGCCATAGCAAGTTCAGATATGTTTGCCCGGAACGCGTAAGGCACTGTGCCAATCTGATAGCGCGGTGAAAGCGTCTCGCCGTTGGCTGCTATGTCAAGAAAATAGTTCTGGCTGAATGTTGTATTGATGGGATTGACGCTGCCGAGCAGCGTTGAGAAGATGCCGCCTGTTACTGTAACAAGCTTGTTTTCCTGCCACACAAGAGCGCCGCCGCTGGTCTGGGTATATATTGCAAATGTCATGTTGAATTCGCCTGCCTGAGGATTGTTGTTGTTATCCGTAAGTTTGCCCTGGAAATCTATGAGCGTGGGAATTGCATAAGCGGGTAAAGCGAGTACAGCCAGAGCAATCAATGTCTTGAGTAAGACTGGCACTGATGTTATTTTCTTAGCACTCATTTTTTCTTCACCAGTTTCATTTTTAGCATTCAAGAAAGAAGTTAGTTGTATCATGATTTCGCCCTCCGGACTAACTTCATGTTGCCGTAGATAGTGATGTCTACTTTGTTTTCAGCTTTGAGAATGTAACAGTACTTAGAAGCCGTAGTGACGCATACCCCTGCGTGTTTCGCCACCTCATAAATTGGCGTGGCATCGCTGCCTATTGAAGACAAGACCCTTTCCTTTAGCTCCAAATGTTTCCCGCCTCTCTGTGCCCGCACTTTTTACTAATTGTAATTGTTTCGACTCACTATATATAGTTAATCTTAATCGTTAAGGCTAGAAATTAGGGTTAACAAGAAGCTTGGAGAATTTTCATACAGACGCTAGGCAAAAAATTGAAAAGAACCGGCCTTGCGATTGAATTTCATATTCGTATGATGATTATCGCCGTAGACGTATACAGATGTCACCGTATACGTCAGCTAGGGTTATTGTGAATTCACAATAACCCTCACGGCGATAATCATACTTTAATGAAATTCAATCGGCCTTGCCTTTAGTATCAGCTATTTATTTGGGCCAAAATAATACCTATACATGAACCGCATAAGACGGGTTGTGTTGGTAACAACATTATTCCTTGTATTTTTTGCCGTGGGTAATGCAACACCGGTGCTTTTTGACCAGCTTCCGAAGAACAACAGCTACTTTGGACGCGGCTCTGTTTATTTTTACGTGAATATAACCAGCACCGGTCTTGACACGAACAATGTCTGGCTATCACTTACATCAGAAGACGCGTATCTGAACAATGAATCATGGGACAACTACACCATGCAGTGCAGCCAGTACGCAACAGACAACTGGCTGTGCACAAAATCCGTTTCCTTTTCAATAGCAGGCAGCGACACGCTGGAATTCTTTTACTTCACAGCAAAGGATACAGACTATGGAAATCTGGGAAACTCGACAAGCCCTCTGAGATTCAAGATAGACCGCACCCCGCCAGAGATATCATTTATTCACCCAAAGAATTATACCTATGTATTTGGAAACACCTCGATTAATATCAGCGCGACTGACAGCGTTTCCGGTATAAACACGTCATCAGCACAGTTCTCTGCCGCAGGCTCAGTCTGGTCGCCCATGACAAGCCTAACGGGTTACCTTAATACCTATACCTATGCAAACGATCAGATCATAAGTGTAAGAGCACGTGCTGCTGACAACGTTGGCAACTACAACATGAGCGAAGTGAACATTACCATAGATAACGAGATACCGTCGCTCTTAGTGACATCGCCTGTGACAGGCAGCATATTGAATGACGACAAATTATTTTCTGTTAATGTCAGCGACAGGTTTTCCGGCGTCAATACTACCAGGGTCACATATTTTATAAATCAATCCTATCCACTTGTCTGCTCGGGAAATGTTTGCAGCAGCACTGTGAAGACAAAGAACTTCGGAGACGGCGATTACAACATACCATTCACAGTTTACGACAATGCAGGAAATTCCAACTCTTCCATCGTGCTCGTAACCTTCCGCAATTCCCGCCCGTCAGTGATACTAACACCAAAGAACTACGTAAAGGATGACATAACATTCACAGCAGCAATTGTAAGGCCCGGCGGAATAATAACAGCTGTTAATCTTATTGTGAATGCCACCCAGTCACTGAGCACTGCAATGAGTTGCAACCCTGGTTTCACGCAGTGTACTTATCCGTTCAATACAAAAACTTTCACAGACGGAATTTACGACCTGAGGGCATCGGCGAGCAATGTCCTTGGTTACGACATAAAAGACACAGGAACTCTTGTCATAGACAATACAAACCCGGAGATAATAATAGAGAGCGCGAATTATACAAAAGCCATACTGACGATAAACGTAAGGGTAAATGACCCGAATGGCGACAGCCAGAAAGTTTCCTACACAATTTTAGGCGTTCCCAAACTAATGTCCTGCCTGCAGCAAAACGATGTTTTGTATTGCACAAGCCAGTACGATTTCAGCCCGCTGGCTGACGGGCCCTATAACATCACAATAGCAGCGACTGACAGGCTGGATCATGCGACAGTGAAATCAAAAATAATATTTGTTGACAAAAATCCTCCGGAGTTCCGTTCGCTGAAAATAACTCCGCTTAATCCAGGCTTGCCGACAAACGTTTCGCTGGAAGCAGATATCGTAGACCAGGGAAGCGCAGTAAAGTCTGTCTCATCCTCAATAAATAGCCCCACAACAACAGTAAGCACAAACCTTGTTCATACATCTAGCAACTGGACAGCAAGAGTCAGTGCCACAAGCATGGGTGCATACCAGGTAGACCTGACAGCTGTCGATGAAAACGGGAACTCCGTGACGTTCGACAACGTGGGTTATTTCTATCTCGGCCAGCTGTCCTGCGGCGATGGTGTGTGCCAGTCCAGTGAAAATTACTGCCTCTGCCAGATGGACTGCTACGCGCCAACATGTACCACCGGCTCGGTAGACTGCCGCTCAGGAATTCCAACATGCCTGTCAAGTTCGGGTACAGTTACAGGTAGCAGCGCAGCAAACACAACAAGTGCAGCAGGAGGGTCAAGCACAACAAACGCGCCAAGCAGTACAACAGTTCCAGGAAAGAATGTGCCTGACGCAGTCAAAACCAAGGAGACCATCACCGTCAGAGAGCTTGTTGAAACGCTGACTGTGGTAAATCCAGTGCCTACGAGCATAGTAATAGCACTCGTCATTGCTGCTCTGGTATTTTTCAAATTCCGAAAAAACCTCAAGAAAAAAGAAAAAGTAGATTCATTCTTCAGCAAGTAAGAGTAGGTATAGATCAATTTTAGTCTTTGTTAATACTGGTTATACGCGAAAGCAGCCCTGTCCATGCTCTTACTTTCATGTCCTTTTACTTAATAGAAAAAAGTTTTGCCTTTCCGATTTCCCGGCATTTTATAAAACCTTTTGTCTCTAACACGAGGAGATATTTTGACGCCGTGCTCCGATTTATGTTGATCTTCTTAGAAACTTCTTCTATTGTCATGTCCTGTTTTTTAAGGCATTTGAGTATATTTTCTTCTATCATTTTAAGCACCAACAACACGCGTGGCATGCATCTCAATGAAATCCTGGGAAGCGCCAAGGCTGAAAGAAACATCATAGGCGACATTCGCCTGCGTGGCATTCACATACAAATGAATGGAACTGGAGGCAATGTTAATGCCGAACTTTGTAAGTTCTGTGTAGCCGACGCCATAAGCGGTGTTTTGCTTGTCGTTGATAAAAACTCCGCTGCGTGGATAGCTGACATTTATGTCAAGGGCTTTGTTGCGCATAAGGACTATCATGTCTGTTGTGTTGGCAACAACATGGCTTGATGGCGTGCCAAGTTTTTTGACGGCAAAAAGCATTACGCCGTTTTCCAGCACAAGATCCGTGTTGCCGTCCCCGTCTATGTCGCTTTCATAAGCGCTCATGGCTGCGCCGCTTGATATGAGTATGTTGCCTTCCTGTTTGCGCACGCCTGAACTGAACAGGTTTGTGTTCTCCAGCCTTATTTTTATTTTGTTTTCAGCGCCGGACACGACAAGCCGTCCGCTGCGCACATTTACATCAAGTGTGCGCCGGGCGCCTGGCGCCTCGACAAACAGTTGGTTTATGGCCGCATCTATCGACTTCAAAGTCTGTTCTGCCTCGTTGAAAGCCTGAAAGTCCTGGCTCTCCTGGACAAAAGGATTTATGGTATTGAGCACGAGAATCGTCGAACTCACGACTATTACGATCGCCACCACGCCGCTGATTAAATCTCCCTTCATGCTAAATGCTCCATTTCCTGTCGTGCTTAGACAGGTTTCACTATTATCTGATTCTCGTTTGTCTCATTCTTCTCGAATATCAGGCCAAAGGCGCCGCTCTTGTCAAAGCTGCCGACAATCTGCACTGAAGGATAACTAAGCGCCAGCTCAATGGCATTAATGGCTTCGTTTGCCAGCACAAATGGCTGCAGCAGTGTTCCGTACTGTGCAATCTCCGCTGTTCTTGTATTGATGACAGTACAGTTGCCGCTTGTTATAGGTAATATGAACTTGTTTCCTGGAATGTCCTGGGACAGCCTCAGCACAAAGGAGTTGCCAGAAGATATGTTTATGTAGTTGAGCGTCGAGCCCGCGTAGATTATGCCAAAGGTCGGGCTGCCTGTGATATTGACATCCTGCAAACAGGCGTAATAATTTGAAAGGTCGCTTGCGGTGTACTGTCTTGCGGTCTGTGTGTAGTTGTCAACGAAAGCCGTGTCATTGGTATTACCACTTATGTTGAATTCCAGCAGGAATGTTATCTTGCCGTGTAGTATGAGCTCGATGAAGTTGCACATGAAGCCAGAACACAGATTAAACGACACCGATGTAGTTGTCCCTGATATCTGGCCGACGCTGCCAAAAAGCACATAGGTATCGCTCTGGGCGCGTGTGCCGGCGCTGTCCAGAACCGGAATAATCTTGAAGCTTGTGCTGTTCATGTCCTGGGCGCTGGCCGCTCCCATAAGAAAGATCATCACGATCGGGATGAATATAACAAATTTCCTGTAGAAAAATATGCTGCCTGCTTTCGTTTTCTTGACTTTTTTTTCCGCAATAAGCTTGTCAAGAAACAACAAAGTGCTTTTCTCGTTTATACGCATTTTAGAAGAAAGTTCTTCTACCGTGAGGCCATAAGAGGAATTTTCCACTATGTCTAGTATCCTTTCTGTTGTCATTTATAACACTTCATTGATTACCATAGATGATAATCATTGATGCCAAGTATTGATGATTATCGTCCTTGTTCATCATTAATAGCTGTACTTTGCATATATATAAACTTTGCCCGAACGTCAGTGAGCTAAAAATATAATATGTTTTCTTTGCCCAAAAGATGGAATCTTTTGGCAACTCAGGAAAGCTTTGCTTTCCTCAAGTTCTCCCAAGGGTCTTTCTTGCGAAGAAAGAGCCTTAACCGAACATCAGGAAAGCCGAGTATCCTATGACAACCAGCACCAGCGAGTGCTTTATGCCTGCTATCAGCGTGCCTTCGGCCATCTTTCCTATTGAGAGTCCGGCAAAAAATCCTTGTACGATTATCAGTGCGCGAAAAATCTCACTGAAGACTGTCTGAAGATCCTGCGTCTGCTCGCCCATCTTAAATGCCGGAACCAGTACCGATGAAAGTCCTATCATAACGCCAAGGAAAACAAAGAAAATAAGATAGCCGTTTATCATCTGCGCATATACAGAGGCAGACCTTTCTTTTTTAATTTTCTCCAGCTCCACGAGGGACTGGGCAACCGACCGCATTATGGTATCCATGGCGCCGCCGGACCGGTGTGTTTCTATTATAGTCTGGACATTTCTCTTCATTGATTTGCTGCCGGTCTTTTTCGCAAAATCATTCATTATGCGCTCGAATGTTATGCCCCAGGAAACTTTGGAAGCTATTTCGCGTACATAAGGTGTCATGACACCGTACTCTATGTTAGCTGCCGAGCGCATGGCCTGCGGCAGCGTCATGCCTGCGGATATGTTCTCTGCTATATCGTTAAGATATTTTGGAAACAATTCTTCTATTACCCTTATTTTTTTGAACTGATTGAATTTGTAGAGGAGAGGTATTCCAATTACTACCACAGCGCCGGCGACATTAACAAGGGCATAAACCATCGGGTAAGCAGAAAGGAAAATAAAATTGAGCAGCAGTATGACTGCCCCTACGCCGAGCGTCATAGCACTCAATATTTTCAGGTTCATCTTGAATTTCTTCATTGGTTTACACCGAGACCTTTTCTAATATTTTCTTTCCTCAGAAGACAAAATCTTCTGGAAACTCAGGAAACCTTTGGTTTCCTCGAGTTGACCGCCAGCCACTTCCTTTTCCGCCAGCCACTTCCTTTTCCGCCAGCGCTTTTCTTTAGAAAAGGGCTGAAAGGAGCTTATTACACCGAAGGCTGTGTATAATGTATGAACATTATGAACATGATATTCATCAGCGGCATCATGGCATAGACGCCTATCCTCATGGCATTTGGTATGCTCAATCCCATAATCGTGCCGCCAACCAGGGACATGACCGACAGGACAGAAACGAAAAACAGGGGGGCAGCTATGAGAACGGCCGTATAAAAGTCCGCATATGTGGCGAGAGTCTGGACATACTTTTCTCTCTTCAGCCGGTAATTGAAAAGCGCATCCTTTGCCGAGCTCTCAAGATATCGCTTCAAGTCACCGCCGGTTTCTATTGTTGAGATTATGCCATACACAAAGCGTTTGAATTCCACAGAAGGCGTCCTCTCAGATACATTGCGCATCGCTGATACGACGTCCATGCCAAAGACGTCGACATTTCTGACTATGCGCTTTGCCTCATTGGAGACTTCGCCATATTCGGGTATGTTTGTCAGCAGCTTAAACATGATAAAAGGCGGGACTCCGCTGGCTGATATGGCTGCCATATGGTTTATGGCAAACGGCATGTTGCCTTCTATGCTGTTTCTCTTTGACGTAAGGATGTGGAAAGGATACGAATGATAAAGCGTAAGAACTGTAAAGCCTATGGCACCGCCTGTTACAAGCGAGCCTACGAGTGTCAGAAAAAAATCTGCTCTTATAATGGAAAACACAATAAATATGAAAGTTGATGAGAGTACAAATGCCAATATTGACAGGAATATCATCCTGCCGACATAGAGTTCAAAGAGTATGTTGAGGTTTGATTTTATAACTTCTTCCCGCAGGGGCTTGATGTAATTTGTCAAGTGGTGTGAACCGAAACTTCCAAGATGTTTTATTATAGTCTTGTACATACAGCCACCACTATCACTTCACGAAAACGTTTTTTGGGTCTATGATAATGCCGCGACTTGTAATATTATATGGATGCATGCGTCTCGAATGATTGACCCCGCGAAGCTTCCATACAGTGACAGCGCGCTTGTATTCGCCCTTGACATTTATATTGTCAAGGACGATAACACCATCGGAAACGAACTCCTCTACGCCAAATCTTGACAAAGACGAACTGCCAGGAATTATTTCTGAAACTATTACCGTTGTGCATTTGTTCTTTTTCATAATCCTATCTATTTGGAGTATCATTCTTCTCAGTTCAGACGCTTCCTTGAGATATATTCCCAAAGCCGCTACAGAATCGAACACAACGCGCTTCGCGCCTATTTCGCGTATATTATTTTCTATGACTTCCAAAATGTCCTCCAGACGAAAAGGGTCGTATTTCAGTATGCGAAACTTTCCCGCAGCCTCGCGCTTTGCTATGTCCCAGCCAAAAATCTTCGCCGTTTCCCTTATTCCGTCTTCTTCCTCTTCGAAGCTGACGTATATGCCGGGCTCATTTGAGGCGAGAAGAAACTGAAGACCCATTATGGTCTTGCCGGCGCCGCACGTTCCCGTGAGAAGCATGATAGAGCGCTCCGGGATGCCGCCGCCAAGTATCTCATCAAGGCCGGTCACACCGGAAGAAATCTTGTTCATTATGACACACCTTTCTTCAAAGAACGCTACCATTCGTCAATTTGAAGTTTTTCGCCTGCCAGAACTCTTGTTATTTTTTCAGGGCTACGATGATAGAGACTAAGGTACTTTGCAATCTCCTTCATGTTCGTTACATTGTTTTCAAGCATCCAGGTAAGCAGTTTCTTTCTTTTTGCAATCTCGCTGACTATGGTATTCATAGGTATTCCCTTCTCTGTGGATACCTTGTTAAGCAGCCATGAATTTGATCTGTATTCATAGACATCTTCAGCCGGCATCCACACAAATGACTTTACGCTGTGCGGCGCGCCTGTGTTTATGTCTATGCTTTCTATCTCGACAATTTCCTTCACGCGGCGCGCTGACTTTCCTTTCTCGCGGGCGTGTATCATGACTATTACCATGTCCAAGCTTTCTATCAGGCCGACCGAAAGACTTATAGGTTTTGTCTGCAGTCTTTTCATCAGGTCTTCGACGCCGCCGGCGTGGATAGTCGAGATAGACGGGTGACCGGATGCCATGCCTTGGAACATGACATAAGCTTCCTTGCCTCTTATTTCTCCGACCACGAGGTAATCAGGATTTTGTCTAAAGGATTCTTTCAGCAGCTCGAACATCGTGACCTCGCCGACGCCTGTGCCTGTGAATCCAGTTCGCGCAGCGCCTGGTATCCAGTTCTCGTGCGGCAAATTTAATTCCCTAGTGTCTTCAATTGAGACGATTTTCGCCTCCGGTGGTATGAAGAAGGATATGCTGTTCAACAGGGAGGTTTTGCCTGTAGCGACCCCTCCTGCTATCAGTATGTTGACGCCGTTCTCTATCAGAAACCATAGATAAGCAAGCATTTCAGGCGAGGCTGTGTTAAGGCGTATCATGTCTACTGGAGAAAGCGGCTCTTCGCGGAACTTTCTTATGGAGAACGTAGGTCCACGCGTTGTAACATCACTTGCAAGTGATGCCTGTACTCGGGTTCCGTCAGGTAGCGAACCGTCCAGCAGCGGATCCGCATAGCTGATATAGCGGTCGCATCGTTCCGCAAGCTTTGTGACAAATTCGCGCAGTTCCTTTGCCTCGTTGTAAATAACGTTTGTCTTCACAGATCCAAACTTCTGGTGCACGACATATACAGGTACGTTTGTTCCATCGCAATTATGGGTGAATATGAAATCACCGTGCATAAAGTTTCTGTTATCTTCAACAGTAATATCATAGAAAGGTTTTGAATATTTCACGATATTTTTCTCGGTAATTCTGACAGGATGAACGTCTCCTGTCACAAGCATTTCAAGCAGTTTATTTTTTGATTGAAGTGCAAACATTACGCCAAGTTTTCCGTTGTTGTTTATCTGCCTGCATGCCATTTTCCTGCAGTGGCCAAAGTAATCCTGTTTGTCAAAAAGGAAGCTCGGATATAGTTCTGTGCCGGATGCTCTATAACCAGTTTCAATATTTTTTCCCAGTACATGGTTGGAGAAATTTTCAATGCTTTTTCCTCCTTCTATGGAAATTTCCCAGGTGTTCGCAAACCTTCTATCCCTTCTGTCAACCCGTGTGAAAATACCGAGCCTGTATAGAACATACCTAATACCCAAGGCTAAGTCTCTGCTAGCTGTTGCCATTACAGCTTTTTTTGTTTTGTCGGAAACTCTTATGTAGCCGTCTCCCATAAAATAGCCCTTTACAAGGCATTTCAGAAGGTGATTGCCCCAAGTGTACGCCATATCAGGCACATGCTTATTATACGAATTATTGCCAAGCCTCAAAATGTCTTGAAAGAATATTCGCAATGTTTTGCCGCCGCAGTAGACGACGCTAGAGGTTTTGTGTTCTATAAGCGCCGTTGTCGTGCCGAATAGTTTTTTACCTAGCTCAATAGCAAGGCTATGAAGCTCCTTCTCGTGCTTACCGAACGCCAGGGACACGCCAGAGGTTTCATAATATCCTTCTGCCAAAAACAGTCCGACAAACGTCGCGAAGTCCTCGCTAGGCTCTATTATTGCGGGCAGCCAGTTTTTTACGCCCTGCCCAACGCTTATTCTCAGCGATTTTCTGAGTGATTTGTCTTTCTCTAGCTTGAGATAAGCCCATAGTGGCATTGAGTTACTTTGCTTCCATAATGCAATTAGCCTGTTGCTGATACCAAGCGTCTTGGCAATTTCAACATTATTATGAATCAGCGATTTCGCGCCTTTAACCCTGAAATTTTTATTCAGTCTAGAGAACTCGTCAATAAGGTCAATAGCAGTCATGGTTTCATCTATGTTGACATTCTTTAGACGCAATACATACTCGCCTTCATTTACGGAATCCGCGCGCTTGGTTTTTATACCTTCCGCGTCAAGAACAAGCATCGGGTGGTCAGGGCTGACATTTATATGATTTCCGCCTTCTGTCCTTATATCAAAATAATATCCATCTTTGTTCTCTTTCCTCAAAAGCCCGGTGATGTTCTTGTATTCTGCACGCATTGTAGACGGGTTGAAAGATAGTGCTTTTATGCTCTTTGACGGCTTTTTTACAGACGAGCCTTTGCCATTGATTTCCGAGTCTATGAGTTCTCCTATCGTTGTCAAGCAAGGCTTGCCGTTAATTTCCACAAATATTTTTTCGTGCTCAGGAAGGCATCCTATGTCTTCGATGTACGGGTCATTGAGCAGCGATTCTATGCGGTTGAGGCCGACCAGGTCGCGAAAAATATAATACATCATCTTTACGTATTCCTTTTCGCTTACATTGAAATCATACTCATCAAGAAGGCGTGTGACATTTCTCTCAAGAAATGTAATCATCTTCTCCTTTTCCTTTATGTCTGATAAGGTGATATCTATTATCTGCACGAGGCCGTCATAAATTTTTTTAAGCATGAATGTTTCTTTTTCATTGAGCTTTGGCTCAATAATTTCGTATATTACAGCGCCTTCCTTGGAATCGTAGTGTATGTTGGCATAGGAGTATGGTTTAATTAGAGGATAAACAATGCCGCTTATTTTTAAGTCAGAAGGTCGCGGCAATGTGATAAGAGATTTCATCGGTTCAAACCTGAACTTGGGTTGCTCGTCTTTTCGCATGCTCAGCAACAGCTGGCCTGAGCGTGTTCCATGAAAAACAGTCTTTTTTTCATGCAGTTTTCTGTAAAGAGCTCCCCTAAGTCGGGGTCCTTTTTTCTTTATATTATTATTAGGCATCTACATTCACCATAGTTATTTCACGGTCCTCTTCTGCTCTTTCGTGAGCGCCCAACCTTTACAATACCGCGAAAACGTGCGCAGGAAGGACATACATACATCTTTGACTGGAAACCGCTTACAAACCTCGGATCTATCTGCTTTCGCAGGCCTGGGTCGCTTATCCTGAAGCCCCGGTACTGGACAAAAGTCTTCCAGCGCGGCACGCTTCTTCCGCAATAGGTGCATGTAACCGTTGATTCCTTTCCCTTGGATCTTGTGTGAGTGTAACCTCTTCTGTAAGGTGCAGACATAGCTAAATACCTCCGTGTTCCCTGATGTTATTATAGTGAAACAAGTAAATAAACGTAACTCGTTGTTACTTGTTTCGCATATAGTAATACAACGAAATAATATTGACTCTGTTTCGCTGTATTGCTATATATGACAGATTCCGTATAAATAGAAAGCAGTGCAGTGACCGCATATTAAGTCACATTGTCGAAAGTTTTGAATTTAAGCTTAATTACGACAGTTTATTATATGAAAAGGTTAGTAGCGGGACTGGCAACACTTCTCTATCTTTCAAGTCCATCAGCAGCCATGCGAGAAACGCAGGGGAGCACTTCCGCCTATGATCAGAGCATAGCTGCCAAGGAAAACATGCCATGTATGAAAGCCGCGACCTCTAAGTTTCCGGATAATGTAACATTCATTAAATCTGTTTATAAGGTCCGTAGCGAATTTCAAAGTGTCATATACAACTATAATCTTTCTGATGATGAGAAATTCTTAGAATACATGAACACCCGCGACAGATACGGACCCTGTGTGGCGTCTTATGGTCTAACTATACCCATAAACAAGGATTTCTATGACAAAGCTGGGAGAGAAAAACCGCCGCTTGAAGGTTCTTATGAGGAGCAGGTCAAAGTCGTAATAAGCGAAGTGAGATGGGGTATAAACGAAAACGACCAACAAACCAGAAACCGGTTGCCTCGTGTAGCACAAAAACGTGCTGTCACACAATTAAAACAGGATCTGTGCAATCTTCCAAGTTCCATCAGTGCTGATATGAGCATTGCAATCAACACTGGTAGGGATTTTTTTAGAGGAAGGTTCTGGCCACGATATAATGTGGAATACTACGATGAAGGTGTTATCCAGATAGATTATGCTTCACCTGCCCAAGGCAGGATGATTGAGTATTCACCAAACGAATTTACAAAATACAGAATAACTACAGACACCATAGGATGGAACACTGCGATATTGTTAGACAAAAACGGAAACGTAGTTTTGGATAATGGCAGAACAACTCTGTATACAGCTCACAGCCCAAAAGCTCTGATAAGATATCTGGATGCTGAAAACGGCGCAGGCGATTTCAAACGGAATCGTGCAGCCAGAATGTGTGATAGTGTAAGTGTAGATGACGTTGAATTCTGGAATCTTGTGAACCGCGTAGGTGAAGACTTCAGCGGCACTGTGAAATTCAGGAAAGATTCTTTCAACACTGAGCGCCAAGGACTACAGGTAAATTTCGAGAGGATGGGCATGAGAGTCTCTTCACCATCAAGAGAGCTCTCCTTCGCAGTCTACTACACAAAAACAGGAGAAGGCGAGCGAGGACATTATATGGAAGCGTTTAACATAGATTTCAATGAATGGTTGTCACTCGGTGCAACAAGACAAGTTGCTCATTTAGGGTACGGGTCAACAACTGTTATGGTGGAGGAGCGCAAATGAAATTTTCAAAGTTGCTATCGGCTGCCGCGCTTGCGCTGTACTGCAATTCTGCAGAACCTGCGGATGTAGCTGCGCAGGGCAGTTACAAAACAACAGAAGCAGAAATAAACCAGGCCACTCGCTGGCGCACTAGCGAAATAACGGCATGGAAAGCCGTGGATTTGAAGGGCGGCGAAAATTGTATCTTTGTTTATTATGAAGACCCGCCAACTCCGACATTCTTTATACTGAAAAGGCAAGACGGCCGGCTAATATCAGGACTGATGAGCCAGCCGCGTATACCATATGCTGTAGAAGAAATAAACCTGACCGATATGGGAAACGACGGAAAAAAAGAAGTTGAGGTATTATTCAAAAACGGCCGTCGAAGATATTATTTTTGGAATGGTAGAGAATACGTATCACAAGATGCCTCTTCACTTCACGGAGCCCCGTCTGACTGGAATCAGGTTGATGATTTCTATTACAAAGACCTTGATCGAGATGGAACTAACGAGGCCATAGTTATTTTTTCGTGTGAGCTCAGAAAACCCTTCGGCACAAAGCCAGGAAAAATTCTTGGTGTTTACAAATGGCAGCATGGTTGGATTCCTTTCAAATACGAGCCATTGGACATGTTTGAAAGAGAGTATGAGGCGTTTTCAAGTTCAAGCCCAGACACGCTACTGCTAGAGGAGGGTCACCAGCGTATCAGAAACAAAATACGTGACTATATGGGACGTAGGTAACCGTTTCTTCTTAAGCTTTTCTCACAAAAGTCATCCAATGATAGACCTAGAAAAACTGTCAAAAGAAAAGGCTCCTCTCATAGACAAGGAACTTGCATCTGTATTTAGTGGAAACGTGCCAAGCCTGCACGATGCCATAAAGTACCATCTGGGAACCGGCGGCAAGCGACTAAGGCCTTTGCTATCGATAGTGACCTACGAGGCTCTGGGCGGCAAGGACAATAAAATACTACCTTTCGCGGCTGCATGCGAACTGTTTCATAATTGGTGCCTACCAAGAGATGCTAAAATTCTTACCAATCCTGGAAAACCAAAAGTCGTAACAGAAATAAAGCCGGGCGACATGGTATACACATTTGATGGGAAAAATAGGACAATATCAAGAAACAGGGTATCAAATGTCATGGAAACAGGGCAAAGAATGGTGTATGAAATAAAAACAACAAACAGAAAGCTTGTGGCTACCGGGGAACATCCAATTCTGGTATGTGAGAAGAACGCCAGAATATATATGAACGTTGATCACGGACAACTTAACAATGCTCTCAAAAGTTCCGGTTACACAATAAGAAAACTTGCATTGGAATTGGGGGTTAAAAAACACGAAGTAATACACTGGATTTATGGTAAAACACCCATAGAATCGAAAAAATTTGCAGAACTGCAGAAGAAGCTGGGTGTATTAAATTGCAAAGTTTCAAGATCCAAAAGATATTCGTATAATCTCAGGTGGAAGATGGCCAATCAGCTAAGTAAGGGCGATCTAATAGTCATCTCAACAAACCTGCCGGACGATGGTGTGCCGTACAAGCTCATCAAAGTTGGGAAATTCAAACTCACACAGGACGGCATCAAAGCGCTTTCTGAATTCAAGCCATTCAGAAAAAAGGATCTGGAAGTATTCGGTATAAATTACAAAAAAATACACAGCGCATTATCAGGAAAACAAAGTATTGAATTAAAAATATTGGAAAGGGTGTTCGATTTTTATAAAATACCGCTAAAAGAGCACTATTACGGGTTTTCTAGAATTATGAAAAAGCTGAATTATCCAAGCGCCACAACAGAGGGTTTTTGCCAGATTATAGGGTTCTTCTTGGGGGATGGGTTTGTTAATAAAAATACAATTTATTTTTCGCAACCTAAAGGAGAGGTGCGTGATCACTACACAAAATTATTCTATGAATTATTTGGAAGAAAACTGACGGAAAATGTGGCAAACGACTGCCAATTAGCGTGTTATTCTAAACCTATAGCTGAACTGTTCAGAAGTCTTGACATATGTCACAGAGCGCTTGAAAAGCGCATACCGGGATGGGTATTTACCTTGCCAAAATCCCAAAAGCTCGCGTTTTTGCGAGGCTATCTAGATTCTGACGGCACTATAAACAAACAGAGCATAGCACGATTTGCATGCGGTAGCAGAGAATTGATTGAAGATATGAAAATCTTGTTGGATTCTCTCGGATTCGTAACAGGAAATGTAGGGAGGTTTATAGTAAAAAATACGTTCGAGAGGGGTTCGAAAAAAGAATCAACAATATGGTATGTTCTCGTTTCCAACTCAGAGAAAATACTTGAAGAAATAGGAACAGAGACTGCAGAATATAGAAGAAGGTTATTGGTATCGAGAAAAAGGCATACGAAATTCTTGCATGAAATACCAAGAAGTGTTGTAGATAGAGAGTTTTTTGGATTTAATCCTGTTATTTGCGTGAAAAAAAGGGGAATAGAGACTGTATATAACCTTGAGGTAGAAGATGCGCACAATTTTATTGCGAACAATGTTGTCGTACATAATTGCCTCGTGCACGACGACATAATGGACGGCGACCGTATGCGTAGGGATAAGCCAACTGTCTGGGTAAAGTATGGCCTTGCTCATGGCATAAACGTCGGCGACTACATGGCCCAGAAGGTGTTCGAACTTATAATTAAATCAAGCGGGTACGGCGTCGATGACAAAACCGTGCTGAAGCTCATGGATGCCATGGTTACCACCTCTGTCAGAACAGCCGAAGGCCAGACCATGGATATCAATATGCGCTCGGGCTCTCCAAAGGAAAGCGACTACATGGACATGGTCATGGCAAAAACAGGCCATTACCTTACAGTGCCAATGGTAGGCGCAGCCATAGTTGCCGGCCGTGAGGAAATAATACCAAAGCTTGTTGAACTCGGCAGCTTCATCGGGCCTGCATTCCAGATAGCTGACGACATTCTAGACCTGACCGAAGGCAAGGGTCGTGGCGAGATAGGCCGCGACATAAAAGAAGGCAAGAAAAGCATCCTGATAATTTACTGCCTGAGTAAGTGCAGTGCTAAGGAAAAGAAACTGTTGCTCGAAACGCTTGAAAAGACCCCAGAAGCCACCACTAACAGTGACGTTAGCCGCGTTGTCGCCTTACTCAACAAATACAATTCCCTGGATTACGCAAAGAAGAAAGCGGAGGAACTAAAGAAAAAAGCATACGTCTCGATAAAGAAGATGCCTCCAGAGCTTCAGGAAATCATGACATTTTTTGCAGATTATCTCGTGAACAGGAAGAAGTGAGAATAATGGGATTCGGAAAAGCTATTGGTTGGTTATTATTTTTGGGTGCGCTGTCTTATACGGGATTTAGACTAGGAGCCGAATACAGTACACACCGGTCAGAACTTGAATATAAAAGAGCACGGTCGGAATACGTAGAGAGTCTTAGAGAAATAGGACACAATGAAGACAACCAGCTTGGAGTGCTCATGAACATTATAAGCATGGATGGCCAAGGTCCTGACGCGGGTGTGCTCGAAGAATCTGTAAGAGCTATAGCAAGAATAGGAACACAGGAAGCGAAGATGGCACTCCATGACATACTAGTCAGGAAATCAGGCGATCAAGTTTATGGAATTGTCGACAGAACAGCAACCGAAGAGTTGTATAAGCTTGATCCGGAAATAGCAGTTGATGCAATAATTGGTGCACGAGGCTGGGCAAACCAGCAGATGAATATTTTAATAGAGCATGGTGGTGAAAGACCGCTGCTGTATCTTATTGAAAGTGATAAGTATGCCGAGCTAAAAAAATTTGTGGAAAGAAACGGCACACAAAGTTACATAGGGCACAAGTGGCCGATGATCGGTGTTTTTGAACGTCACATGAGGGGCGGCTATCCTGAGACCCACAACTATTTTTGTGTAGTGAGTACGCTCGAGGATTATGGAAGACTGATAGCTGCGTTTGACTCGAACTATGTGGTACAAAACGTGGTGCCAAAAATCAGTGTATCGTGTGATAATGAGATCAGCGCCGAGAAAATAGAGCAGCTCGTACAAAATTTATTCTGACTCTAATTGGTAAATGAACCATTATTTTTGCAATGAATGTAGTCTATTTGCGTCACTCTACATTCTTGCAGGAAATACTTCAAGCTAGCTTGAAGTTATTTATTCTTTGAGCTACTATATCATTTATGCTTCTTGAAAAACTTCCTCTGCCGCAAAAACTTATCGCTCTGCTTAAGCAGGGCGGCATAGAGCAACTCAATCCGCCGCAGGTTGCCGCTATTAAAAAAGGTCTCCTTGACGGAAAAAATATGGTGATAGCGTCGCCCACAGCTTCGGGCAAAACATTGATAGCTGAGATGGCAATATTAAAAAATTATCTCGAAGGCAAAAAAAGTGTTTATCTTGTGCCGCTAAAAGCATTGGCATCAGAGAAGTATGAGGATTTCAGCAAGTACAAGAAAATAGGCATGCGTGTCGGTGTATCCACCGGTGACCTGGACAGCAGTGACAGCTGGCTGGGCAGCTATGATCTTGTAATTCTCAGCAACGAAAAAATGGACTCGCTTCTGCGTCACGGAGTTCCCTGGGCCAAGGACATCGCCCTGATTGTTTCCGATGAAATTCATCTTATCGATGATCCAACGCGTGGCCCGACCCTGGAAGTGGTGCTGACGCAATTAGCAGGCATAACAAGAGCGCAGATAGTCGCGCTTTCCGCAACCATAGAAAATGCAAAGGAAATCGCCGAGTGGCTTGATGCTGAGCTTGTAAAAAGCGATTACCGTCCTGTAAAGCTGCACAAGGGTGTCATGTACCCTGATAGCGAGAAATACAAACTAGAGTTCTCCGGTCGTAAAAGTACATTGCCCATTGAAGCTGATATAGAAACGGCTATTTGCCTTGACACAACCAAGAAGGAAAAACAAACGCTCATGTTTGTATCAACCAGGAGAAGTGCAGAGTCTGTGGCAGAAAAACTTTCCAAGGACCTGAAAAAAGTGCTGGCCGTAGGCGAACGGGATAATCTGAAGAAACTCGCAAATGATATCGAGAATGTTCTCAGCAATCCGACAAAACAGTGCCGCCGTCTGGCCCGCATAGTCGAAGGTGGAGCAGCATTTCATCACGCCGGTTTAGTAGGAAAACAGCGCAAGCTTATAGAGGACGCGTTTCGCTCGGGCTCGCTGAAGGTTTTAGCAGCCACTCCTACGCTTGCGTTCGGCATGAATCTTCCTGCTTACCGTGTCGTTATCCGGGATACAAAGCGGTTTACGCAAGGCTACGGCGCCACATACCTGCCAGTGATAGAAATCCACCAAATGTGTGTTCCCTACGACTCGGAGGTCCTCATGAGCGATGGGACATCAAAAAAGATAGGGGAGTTAGTCGAAAAAAATGACGAAGAAATAATTTCAGTGGAAACAAAAAAATTTAACTCAAAACCAGCTAAAATTTTAAAGAAATTCAAAAGGACGTCAAGAGAATTTATAAAAATTAAGGCGGGAAGCATGGAACTGACAGCTACCCCAGAGCATCCACTTTTAGTGTTAAGGGGTGGAAAACCCGAATGGTTAAAAATTTCTGAACTTAAGAAAGGAGAACATGTTGGTATGATATCAAATATCAAGGTCAGTGCTCAGTCTCCGAGATTTTTGGACTTGTTGAATCATGATACTTATGTAAAAGATGCAAAGGAGATTGTTAAATACTTATTAATAAAATCGAATTTAACTCAAAGACGTGCAGCCGAAGTTCTCAACATACGCCATAAAACTCTAAAGTCTTATTGTTACAATAAGGCAATTCCATTACATATTATGAAAAATTTAGCCAAACTGGTGAACTGTGACAATGAAGAATTGAGCAATCTTCTGATAAAAAAACATTTTAAGAGCAAATACGGTAATGAAATTATTCTACCGAAAGTCTTGGATGAAAAATTTGCATGGTTTCTTGGCGTATTTGCTGCAGAAGGTTCAATTGTAAATTATATAGGAAAGGGAAAATGGAAAAATGTAAAGTATAGAAAATTAAAGATATCGAGCGTAGATGGTCGTATAATTTCTAAGCTAGAAAATATTTTGAATGGTCTTGGTGTAAAATATTGGAAAGGTTCACAAAAAGGGGGTTTTAAAGGCTCTAAGGTAAGCGTGCGTTTGGAAATAGCAAATCAAGTTCTCGCAGATATTATAAACAATCTTGGGGTTCCGTCAGGCGCCAAATCTTATACTGTAAACATTGGTAAAGTCTACAGCTTCCCGAAAAATTTAGTTGGAGCGTATCTTGCTGGCGTATTCGACGGGGATGGAAACCTTAATACTGTAACAGATTCTGTGCGCTTAAGTTCCAGAAGCAAAAAATTAATTGAAGGTTGTAAAAATCTATTATTAAGACTAAATATACATGCTAGCATTTACCCTGAAGGTCAATCCTACACATTAGGAATTTGTAGAAAATCAGAGATAGAAAAATTCTTACAACAAGCTCCATCAATACGCTTTGAAAACCGTGTGGTAAAATATGTTAGAAATACACGACCTATTATAAACATAGGAGATGTAAATTTTGAACGTGTTAGTTCTATAAAGCGTATAAAAACAAAACATACAATTCCTGTCTATAATCTATCAATTGAATGTGATGAAAATTTTATTTGTAATGGTTTCGTAGTGCATAATTGCGGTCGTGCAGGACGCCCGAAATATGATACAGAAGGCGAGGCAATTCTGCTCGCGAAAAGCAGCGCTGAGGCGAAATCCCTGTGGGAAAGGTACATAGCAGGTGAAGCCGAGCCCATTTATTCAAAACTTGGCGTCGAAAGAGTACTAAGAATTTACATACTCTCACTGATTTCATCTGGCTATGTTAAAACAAGAGGCGAGCTTGAAACCTTCTTTATGCGTACTTTTTTTGCCAAACAATATGGTGACATTGCCAGTATAACAGGAAAAATAGAGCGCATAATAACCGAGCTGGAAAATTACAAATTTATAATCGTGGGAAATAAGGGTGAATTCATATCAAAAGAATTCATGCCTGCTTTCCAGCTTACTCAGGACGTTGAGCTGCATGCGACAAAGCTCGGCGAGCGTGTAAGCGAGTTATACCTGGATCCCGTGTCGGCAAATCTTATACTAGGTTTGATGACCGAAGATGACACACCTATCCAGAGTCTGATGATGATATGCCAGTGCACTGAAATGTATCCGCTTCTCAGCGTAAAGAAAAAAGAATATGAGGATATAGAAGATGAGCTTTCGAAATCTGACATAGAGGCACCTGATGTATGGGATGTGGAATATGAAGACTTTTTGAGTGAATTCAAGACAGCGCTGCTTATCCGTGAATGGACCAATGAATCCGGCGAGGATGTCATACTTGAAAAATATGGCGTGACCCCAGGCGAATTATACAATAAAACAACAAATGCTGAATGGCTATTATACTCGGCGAGCGAACTGGCAATGCTGCTGGGAATAAAGGAAATTGCAAATAACATAAACAAGGTGCGCCTTCAGGTCAAGCATGGTGTAAAAGAAGAGCTCCTAAAACTTGTGACCCTGAAAGGTATAGGACGTGCACGTGCGAGGAAGCTGTTCAACGCAGGAATCCGCACGCCTATCGACATAAAAAAAGCAGACGAAGTCGTGCTGGCAAAGCTGCTAGGCCAAAAAGTCGCCAAGGCAGTAAAGAGCGCCGAGTAGTAAACGTTTATTTGTATTTATATAAGTTATCTTTATATACACTACCAAATAGTGAGCTGTTAAGTTAGCGACACCTATTTGGGTACCAAAAAACCAATCTGGCACCGACACCTTTAAAAACTTCGGGTTCCTAATTTATTTTATGAAGATTATGAAGGCTTTTGACAAGAAAGTAGGCGATACGGAATATCACAAATACAGGATTAATTTACCAAAGAAGATTGTGGAAGATTCTAATCTGTTTGGAAAGAAAGTTAAAGTAAGGTTAGAGAAAGGAAAAATAATCATCGTAAAAGAATAATATTTTTGCGATAAATTAAACTTCTTCTGTTTGGATTCAATCCAACTAATTCAGTCGCTCTCATTTATCTATTCGGGCACCGAAAGATTAATATACTTCGGGCGCCGAATAAATAGTATGCACAAAGAGATAAGATGTATACATTGCAGGAGCACAAACAACTACAAGAAAGGCTATCGCAAAACTTTGTATCGAGGAAAGGTACAGAAATACTGCTGTAGGGACTGCAAGAGATTCTTTACTTGCGATGATGGATTTTACAGGATGAGGAACAAGCCAGAAATAATAACTATGTCGATCGACATGTATGTTTCTAATTTATCAAGCAGGAAAATGAGAAACCAGTTGAAGAGACATTTTGATCATAAGATAAGCCATGTCTCAATATTGGATTGGGTAAGAAAATATACCTTGAAAGTCCATAAATTCATAGAAAAGCAAGGTTACAATTTAGGCAGTAGTTTCTACGCAGATGAAACGATAATTGACTGTGAAGGCAGGAAGGATAGGTTTTGGTGCTGTCTTGATTGGGACACAAGATTGATTACTGGTGTGCATTACAGCTTATCTACCAATCCAGTTGAAGCACAGGAGTTTCTAAAAAAGGCAATAGCCAAAGGTAAACCAAAGTATATTCAAACAGATGCTGGAATGTTCTATCCGAGAGCATTCAGGAAAATGTTTTATTCAAACAAAATTGGTGGTTTAACGGTAGAGCATAGAATACAGAATTACCAAACAAGCAGAATCCATAATTACAGAATTGAAACAGTATTTATGAAAATCAAAGATAGGATTCTTGACTTTAGAGGTATCAAAGCCCTATGGTCTGCTCCGATTCTGATGAATGCGATAATCATACAGCACAACTTCATAGAGGCGCGCACAACTATAAATGAGATACCTTGTGAAAAGGCAGGAGTTAAATTAGCACTAAGTGAGAATCGATGGCTGGATTTGATTAGAATGAGTAGTAAAATGCTATCTCCTCAAACCTAGAGCAGATTCGCAAGTTTTTTGATGTCTTTATTCGCCACGTGAGTGTAAATTTGTGTTGTCTTCAAATCTTTGTGCCCCAACAGTTGCTGAATGTATCTGATATCTGCACCAGCCTCCAATAAATGGGTGGCAAAACTGTGCCTCAATGTGTGGGGAGTTACATTTTTCTTAATTCCAACTTTCTTGGAAGAAGATTTTATGATCTGCTGAATTGTCCTTTTGTTATATTTTCCTTCTCGCTGAGAAACAAAAATTGGGCCCTCTCCCTTTACTCCATACATTCTTAATACATCAATCAGTTTTTTATGAAGGAACACGAGCCTTTCTTTATCCCCTTTGGCAGTTTTTAGATGAATGATTTCTCTATCAAAATCAACATCCTGCCATTTGATGTTTCTCGCTTCATCCAGACGAAGTCCCGCATAATAGAGAAACATAATAACAAGTTTGTGCTTCAGATTGTTTGTAGAGTCTATCATTTTGATTATTTCTTCTTTGCTTAAAACTAAAGGCAATTTCAGAGATTTTCTAGCAAGAGGAAGTTTCTCCTCAAATTTAGTATTCAAGACATTTTCATGAAAGAATTTCAGAGCAAAGTATGCAGATCTCATCGTTGATTTGCTTTTGTTTGTGTAAGATAGCAAAAATTCTCTCGGAATCTTGCCTGAAGCGAGAAAATTTTTCACGATAGAGATATAGGACTTGCCTGTTTGGTAGGAATACCTTCTGAGTTTTACTTCCTCGATAAGTTTGCCAATCAGCCTATATCGTTCTTCTGGCGAATAACTTTTACTTTCATCTGTCATACAAATATATGATTATAGAAGAAGTATATAAATCTCGCTTTTTATCCCAAATCTTGCTATAAAACGAATATTTATCTCGCTTAATAGTTGTTATGTGCAATATTATTTTTGCCCCACAAAAGATTTAAGTATCAGCTCCTCTTTTTTATATTATTATGGATAAATCAAAACAAGCAAGTTCAGTTTACGATAAGATTGCAAAACCTTACGCAGAAGAGTTTTCAAAACCTTCAGAATATATTAAAGAATTTTTAGCTTTACTTCCAAAAAATGCTAAAATTCTTGATGTTGGTTGTGGTGTTGGAGTTGATGCAGGATTTATGACATCCGAAGGTTTTGAAATAATTGGTTTAGATTTGTCAAAAGAAATGTTAAATATTGCAAGACAAAAATTTCCTCAAATTGATTTTAGGCAACAAGACATTAGGGAATTAGATTTTCCTCCTAATTCATTCGATGGAATTTTAGCTTCTTGCTCATTAATTCATATCCCTAAAAAAGATGTTTCTGCTCTTTTAGAAAAATTCCATCAAATTCTTAAAAAAGATGGTACAATTTATATTGCATTACAAGGAGGAAAATCAGAGGAAATTTTTATCGAT
>Ga0209211_10003532_pt1 | contig 25312 bp, 22 predicted proteins | sample RifGroA2_FD_183992 | JGI IMG/M metagenome (GOLD analysis project Ga0209211, IMG submission 183992) | Groundwater microbial communities from Rifle, Colorado, USA - Groundwater A2 (SPAdes) (version 2) | ecosystem: Environmental > Aquatic > Deep subsurface > Groundwater | place: Rifle, Colorado...
TGCCGGGCTGCCGCTCGGTCGTCGCCGTCGCGCTCGCGCACGGCCGCGCCGACGCCGACCCGAGCTGGCGGCCGGTCGCCCGCTACGCGCGCGGCCTGGACTACCACGCCCTGATGCGGCCGCGCCTGCGCGAGCTGGCCGGGTTCGTCGCCGAGGCCGCGGGGCAGGGCGTCCGCTGCCGCGCGGCCGTGGACACGAGCGCCGTGCTCGAGCGCGACCTCGCCCAGCGCGTGGGGCTCGGCTGGATCGGCAAGAACACGAATCTCCTGACGCCGGCGCTCGGCTCGTACTTCCTCATCGGCATCGTCCTGACCACGGCCGAGCTTCCGCCCGACGCGCGGCAGCCGGACCGCTGCGGCACGTGCACGGCGTGCCTGGACGCGTGTCCGACCGGCGCCTTCGTGCGCCCGTACGTCCTCGACGCGCGACGCTGCATCTCGTACCTGACCATCGAGCACCGCGGCCCGGTCCCCGCCGAGCTGCGCGGGAGCGTTGCCGACTGGGTCTTCGGCTGCGACGTCTGCCAGGAGGTCTGTCCCTGGAACCGCAAGGCCGCGCCCGCGCGCGAGCCGGCCCTGGCGCCGCGCGGCCCGTTCCCGCCGCTCGAGGCGCTGCTCGAGCTCGACCGCGACGCCTTCCGCGCCCGCTTCGGCGCGAGCGCGATCGCGCGAGCGAAGCGCGGGGGGCTGCTTCGGAACGCGGCCCTCGCCCTCGGCAACCGCGGCGGGGCGCCCGCGGTGCCCGTGCTCGAGCGGGCGCTCGGCGATCCCGAGCCCGACGTGCGGGCGGCGGCGGCGTGGGCCCTCGAGCGGATCGGGACGCAGGCGGCGGTCCGGTGAGGGTGAGGCGGCTCGATCACGTCGGCGTGGACGTCGCCGACCTCGCGCGCGCGGAGCGCTTCTACACGGAGGTGCTCGGCATGCGCGTGGAGATGCGCCGCGCCGAGCAGGTGCTGGTCCGCCACGGCGACGGCGGCGTGGCGCTGTTCCTCAGGCCCGACCGGGCGCCGGGGAGCCTCGAGCAGATCCGGAGCCCGCTCGGCCGGGCGCACCACGCCTTCGAGGTTTCCCCGGAGGACCTGGCGGGGGCGCGCCGGCTCTTCGCCGAGCGCGGCGTGCCCTTCCACGCGCCGATCGACTGGGGCGACCACGAGTGCCTGTACTTCCTCGACCCCGACGGCAACCTCCTCGAGCTGGTCGGCTATCGGGAGCGATGAGTTTCCCACACCCACGGAGGCTCAGATGATCGGGCGCGTGGAGAAGAAGTAGCGTGTCCGGCTGGGTCGGGCGCCCGCTCCGCCGCCGCGAGGACCGTCGGCTCGTGACCGGGCGCGGGCGCTTCGTGGACGACCTGGCGCCGCCGGGCCTCTGCCACCTGGCGCTCGTCCGGAGCCCGCACGCCCACGCCCTGATCCGCGCGGTGGACACGACGGACGCGTGGCGGGCGGCCGGCGTCGTCCTCGTGCTGACCGCGGCGGACCTCGACCCGCTCGGGCCGATGCCGATCATGCGGCCGCTTCCCGGGATGGTCGTGCCCGAGCACCCGCTCCTCGCGGCGGGCGCCGTCCGCGCGCAGGGCGTGCCGGTCGCCGCCGTGCTCGCCGGGTCCGCGGCGGGCGCGGCAGACGGCGCCGCCCGCGTCCGGGTCGAGTACGAGGCGCTGCCCGGTCTCGCCGACCCCGACGCGGCGCTCGCCGGAGGCGCGGCGCCGGTGGTGGCCGCCGCGGCCGACAACCGCGCCTTCGCCGTCGCGTGGCGCCAGGGCGCTCCCGACGCGGCGTTCGAGGCGGCCGCCCACCGCGTCGGGCTCGACGTCCGCCAGCAGCGGCTCGCCGGCGTGCCGCTCGAGCCGCGCGGCGTGCTCGCGCGCTGGGACGAGGCGACGGGCGAGCTGACGGTCTGGACGTCCACCCAGGCGCCGTTCAGGATCCGGGCGGTGCTGGCTCGATTGCTCTCACTCGACGAGACGCGCGTGCGCGTGCTCGCGCACGACGTCGGCGGCGGGTTCGGCGTCAAGGGCGGGCCCTACCGCGAGGAGGTGCTCGTCCCGTGGCTCGCGCGCCGGCTCGGGCGCCCGGTCAAGTGGGTCTCGACGCGCGCCGAGGACCTGCTCACGACCCAGCACGGGCGCGGCGGGGTCTCGACCGGCGAGCTCGCGCTCGCCGCCGACGGCCGGATCCTCGGGCTCCGCGCGCGCATCCGCACGCCCGTCGGCTCGAGCCTCGCGAGCACGGTGGGCGCCGCGCCGAACAACCATGGCCGCTGCCTGCCGGGCGCCTACCTGATCGAGGACGTGGACATCGAGTCCACCGGCGTCTTCACGACGACGCCCTCGACGGGCGCCTATCGCGGCGCGGGCCGGCCCGAGGCCGCGTTCCTGATCGAGCGGCTCGTGGATCGGGCGGCGCAGACGCTCGGCCTCGATCCCGCCGAGCTCAGGCGGCGCAACCTGGTGCCGCCGGAGCGCTTTCCGTACCGGACGGCCACGGGCCAGGTCTACGACTCGGGCGACTACCCGGCGCTCCTCGCGCAGGTCCTCGCGGCCGCGGACTACGCCGGGCTCAGGCGCGCGCAGGCCGCGCGGCGCGCGCGCGGCGAGGTGGTTGGCGTCGGGCTCGCCGTCTACGTCGAGCCGTCGGGGCTCGGCTGGGAGAGCGGGCTCGTGCGCGTCGAGCCGACGGGCGCCGTGCTGGCCGTCTCGGGCTCGATCGCGCAGGGGCAGGGGCACGAGACGACGTTCGCCCAGATCGTCGCCGACCACCTCGGCGTCGCGCCCGACGCGGTGGCGGTGCGCCAGGGCGACACCCAGGGCGCGCCCCAGGGCATCGGCACATTCGGCAGCCGCAGCACCGCGCTCGGCGGCTCGGCGCTCGCGCTCGCCGCGGGCGAGGTGCGCGAGAAGGCGCGGCGCCTCGCCGCACGGCTCCTCGAGGCGGCCTCCGAGGACGTCGTGCCCGTGGACGGGGGCTTTGGCGTGGTGGGCGCACCGGGCCGCGTCGTGCCCTGGGTGCGCGTCGCCGAGTTCGCCTACCGGGGCCAGGGCCTGCCGCCCGGCGAGGAGCCGGGACTCGAGTCGACGCGCTTCTTCAGCCCCGGGGCCGAGGTCTGGAGCGCCGGCGCCGTCGTCGCCGCGGTCCGGATCGACCGCGAGACGGGAGCGCTCGTGCCCGAGCGGCTCGTGTGGACGGACGACGCCGGCACGATCGTGAACCCGCTCCTGGCCGACGGCCAGCTCGACGGCTCGCTGGCCCAGGCGTGGGGCCAGGCGGTGCTCGAGGCCGTGGTGCTCGACCCGGAGGGCCACGTGCTCACCGGGACGCTGATGGACTACGCGGTGCCGCGGGCCGACGACGTGCCGCGCGCCGAGATCCTGCACGCCCACTCGCCCTCGCCGCTGAACCCGCTCGGCGCCAAGGGGCTCGGCGAGGCGGGGACGATCGGGATCCCGCCGGCCGTCGTCAACGCGGTGGTGGACGCGCTCGCGCCCTTCGGCGTGACACACCTCGACATGCCGCTCTCGGCCGAGAAACTCTGGCGCGCCCTCGGGGGGCGAGGCTAGAATCCCCGGCATGCTGACGACCGACCGCGTGGGTGGCGTGGCACTGGCGCTGATCGGCCTCTTCGTCCTCTTCGAGAGCCGGAAGCTCCCGCTGGGCACGCTCCAGAACCCCGGCCCCGCCGCCATGCCGGTCGTGCTGGCCGTCCTGCTGCTCGGCTTCGGTGCGGCGCTCGTCGCGCTCGGCGCCGGCGCGGCGCGCCTGGCCGCGGTCGGCTGGTCGGAGTGGCGGCACGCGGTGGCGATCTTCGGCGTGTGCGCGTTCGCGGCCCTGGCGCTCGAGCGGCTGGGCTACCGCGTGACGATGGTGGCGGCGCTCGCGTTCCTGGTCGGCGGCGTCGAGCGCCGGGGCGTGGTCTTCACGCTCGTGTTCGCGCTCGCGCTGGCGCTCGGAACCTTCTTCGTGTTCGACACGGTGCTCCGCGTCCCGCTCCCGCGCGGGCCCCTCCGGTTCTGATGCTCGAGACGCTCGCGAACCTCGGGCTCGGCTTCTCGGTCGCGCTCTCGCCCCCGGTCCTCCTGTACGCGTTCATCGGCACGGTGGTCGGCACGCTGGTCGGCGTGCTCCCGGGGGTGGGTCCGCTCGCGGGCATCAGCCTGCTCCTGCCCGCGACGTACGGGCTCGACGCGACGCGCGCGATCGTGATGCTCGCGGGGATCTACTACGGCGCGATGTACGGCGGCTCGACGACCTCGATCCTCATGCGCATCCCCGGCGAGGCCGCGTCGGTCATGACGTGCATCGACGGCTACGCGATGGCGCGCAAGGGGCGCGCGGGCGCCGCGCTCGCGATCGCCGCGGTGGGCTCGTACGTCGCGGGGACGGCGAGCATCGTGGCCCTCATGTTCCTCGCGCCGCCGCTCGCCGGGCTCGCGCTGCGGTTCGGCCCGCCCGAGTACTTCGCGCTCCTGCTGCTCGGCCTCCTGGTTCTCGCCTACATGAGCGGCGGGTCGATGCTCCGGGCGCTGGCGATGGCGGCGCTCGGCCTGCTCTTCGGCATGGTCGGCATCGACCAGATGTCGGGCTACTTCCGCTTCGCCTACGGCGTCGTCGAGCTGGGCGACGGCATCGGCATCGTACCCGTGGCGGTCGGCCTCTTCGGCCTCGCCGAGATCCTGGCCACGGCCGGCCAGCCGACGCCGCCCGCGGTGATCAAGCCCAGGCTCCGCGAGCTCCTGCCCTCGCGGCGGGAGTGGGGCGAGTCGGCGGCGCCGATCGGGCGGGGCACGGTGCTCGGCTTCCTCATCGGCGTGATCCCGGGCTCGGCGCACATCATATCGAGCTTCGTGTCGTACGCGATCGAGCGCAAGCTCTCGAAGCGGCCGGAGGAGTTCGGGAAGGGCGCCGTGGCGGGCGTCGCCGGCCCGGAGTCGGCCAACAACTCGGCGACGTCCGGCGCGTTCGTCCCGATGCTCGCCCTCGGCGTGCCCTCGGGCCCGATCCCCGCGGTGATGCTCGCGGCCATGATGGTCCATGGCGTGTCGCCGGGGCCGTTCCTGATCAAACAGCAGCCCGAGCTGTTCTGGGGATTCATCGCGTCCATGTACGTGGGCAACCTCGTGCTGCTGATCCTGAACCTCCCGCTCGTCGGCCTCTTCGTGAACCTGCTCCGGGTGCCGTACCCGATCCTGTACCCCTCGATCCTCGTCTTCTCCGTCCTCGGCGTCTACGCCGTGAACGGCAGCGTCGTGGACGTCTGGATCATGCTGCTCATGGGCGCGCTCGGCTACGTGCTCCGCAAGCTCGACTTCGAGACGGCGCCGATCGTGCTCGGCGTCGTGCTCGCGCCGATGATCGAGATGGCGCTGCGCCAGTCGCTCGCGATGTCCGACGGCCGGTACGCGATCTTCGTGACCCGCCCGATCGCCGCCACGCTGCTCGCGGTGGGAGCCGTCCTGCTGCTGCTGAGCCTCAAGCCGCTCGTCATGCACACGCTCGACTGGCGGGCGCGCCTCGCGCTCGCCGCGAAGAGGGAGGAGCACTCATGACGCTCGCTCGAACCGCCGTGCTGCTGTCGCTGGTTCTCCTTGCCGGCGCGTCGCCGGCCCCCGCGCAGGACGCGTACCCGTCCCGGCCAATCACGCTCGTCGCGCCGTTCCCGCCGGGGGGCGTCGCCGACCTGACCGCGCGCCCGGTCGCGGCCGCGCTCGAGAAGGCGCTCAGGAACCCCGTCGGCGTGGTGAACAAGACCGGCGCCGCCGGTGCCGTCGGCATGCAGTACGTGGCCACGAGCAAGCCGGACGGCTACACGCTGCTGCTGGCGCTCTCGTCGATCTCGATCATCCCGGAGGCGGACAAGCTGTTCGGCCGCCAGCCGGCGTTCACGGTGGACCAGTTCGCGCCCCTCGCGCTGATCTCCGCGGACCCGACGATCCTGGTCGTCCCCGCGGACAAGCCGTGGAAGACGGCGAAGGAGTTCATCGAGGACGCGAAGAAGCGGCCCGGCCAGATCTCGTTCAGCTCCTCGGGCGTCTACGGCACGCTCCACATGGCGATGGAGCTGCTCTCGCACCCGGCCGGGATCAAGCTCCGGCACGTGCCCTACGGGGGCGCGGGGCCGGCGCTCACCGCGATCCTCGGCGGCCACGTGGACGCGCTCGCCTCGGGCCCGGCCGTGGTGCTGCCCCATATACGATCGGGCAAGCTCCGTCCTCTCGCCGGCTGGGGTGACAAGCGCGTGGCCGCGCTGCCGGACGTGCCGACCTTCAAGGAGCTCGGCTACCCGGACGCCGAGTTCTACATCTGGGCCGGCGTTTTCGCCCCGAAGGGCACGCCCGAGCCCGTGCTCGCGAAGCTCCGCCAGGCCCTCCGCCAGGCCGTCGAGGACCCCGACTTCAAGGGCGCGATGGACAAGCTCCAGACGCCCATCGCCTTCAAGCAGGGCGAGGAGTTCCAGCGTTTCTTCGACACCGACGCCCGGCGCCTGGCCGAGGGCGTGCGCCGGGTGGGCAAGATCGAAATCAAGAAGTAGAATTGGCGGCATGGCGATCCTGAAGGTCGCGCGTCTCGGGCACCCGGCGCTCCGGCAGCCGGCCCGACCGGTCCCGCTCGAGGCCATCCGGGCCCCCGAGACGCAGCGGCTCATCGACGACATGATCGAGACCATGCGCGAGTACGACGGCGCGGGACTCGCCGCGAACCAGGTCCACGCGCTCCAGCAGATCTGCGTGATCGAGGTGCAGGGCAACCCCCGGTACCCCGACGCGCCGCAGATCCCGCTCACGGTCGTGATCAACCCGGCGGTGACGCCGCTCACCGATGAGACGGAGGAGGGGTGGGAGGGCTGCCTCTCGGTCCCGGACATGCGGGGCATGGTGCCGCGCTGGACGGCGGTGCGGCTCGAGTGCTGGGACCGCGAGGCGCGCCGGGTCGACGTGATCGCCAAGGACTTCTTGGCGCGGGTCGTCCAGCACGAGACCGACCACCTCCACGGGATCGTCTACCTGGACCGCATGAAGAGCCTCGCGACGCTCGCGCACATCGCCGAGTGGAACAAGCACCGGCTCGGCCCCCGTGAACACGCCGACTGAGGGCGTCCTCGCGGTCGTCTCCGACCTCTTCTTCGTCGCGCGCATCCGGGAGACGGCGCGCCTCGCGGGCGTGCCCGTCGAGTTCGCCCGGACGCCCGAGCAGGTGGAGGCGGCGGTCGCCCGCGGGCCGCGCTTCGCGCTCCTCGACCTGACCGCCGGCTGGGACTACGCGCGCGTGCTCGGCGCGCTCGCCGGCGTGCCCGTGCTCGGCTTCACCACGCACGTGCTCGCGCGGCAGACCGAGCCCTGGCACGCTCGTTGCGCGCGCGTCGTCACCAAGGACGCGCTCACGCAGGAGCTGCCGCAGCTGCTCCGCGGGGGGGTCGGCGCATGACCGCCGGGGAGTTCGTCCGCCGGCTCGACGAGGACGCCGCGAGCCTGCTCGCCCGCCTGGCGCCCGACGACACGCTCAAGCCCGAGGTCGAGGGCGAGCTGACCGTGGTGAACCTCCTCAAGGTCGCGCTCCGGAACGAGGTCGAGGCGACGGAGATCGCGGCGCGCTGGCTCGTGACCACCGACGACCTCGAGGTGAAGCTCGCGCTCGCGCGCCAGGTGGGCGACGAGGCGAGGCACTACCGCCTGATCGCCGACCGGCTGCGCGCGCTCGGCTTCGCCGCGGCGACGTTCGACCCGCTCGCGAAGGGCCCGGGGCCGCTCTTCGGGTATCTTGACACGCTCACGTCCACCGTCGAGCGCGTCGCCGCGGGCCAGTTCACGCGCGAGGCGATCGCCGTCGTCAAGAACCGCCAGTTCATCGCGTTCTGCGAGGCGGCGGGCGATCACGAGACCGCGGCGCTCTACCGGGACGTGATCGAGCCCGACGAGCGCCACCACCACGAGCTGGGCCGCCGGCTCCTGCTGCGCCTGGCGACGACCCCGGCGGCGCAGGAGGCCGCCGGGCGGGCGGCGCGCCGGACGCTCGAGCTGGCCGAGGAGCTGCAGCGCGCGGCGCTCGCCACGGCCGGCATCCACCACGCCCCCGGCTGCTGAGGGGGCCGGCGGCGCGGCCATGGACCCGGTCCTCCGCGCCTTCCGCGACCTGGTCGCCGCCTCGGACGTCGACCTCGCGCGCGCGGCGCTCGCGATCGCCGCGATCGAGCACCCGGACCTCCAGCCCGCCGACCACCTGACGCGCCTCGACGAGCTCGCCGTCCGCTCCGGCGCCGCCTCGGTGCGGGGCGCGCGCGCCCGGCTCGACCGGCTCCGCGCGTTCCTGTTCGCGGAGGAGGGGTTCCGCGGCAACGCCGACGACTACTACGATCCGCGCAACAGCTGCCTCAACGACGTGCTCGACCGGCGGCTCGGCATCCCGATCACGCTCGCGCTCGTGACGATCGAGGTGGGGCGGCGGGTCGGGCTCACGCTCGACGGCATCGGGCTGCCGGGGCACTTCGTCGTGGGCGCGCGGCTCGGCGGCGACGTGGTGCTGCTCGACGCCTTCGGCGGCGGCGCGCTCGTCGACCGCGGCCGCGCCGAGGCGCTGGCCGCGCGCGCGATGGGGCGGGCCGTCAGGCTCCGCGACGCGCACTTCGCGCCGGTTTCCGGAAGGCAGATCGTGGCACGGATGCTGCGGAACCTCCAGGGCGCGTACGCCAGGCGCCGGGCGTGGGACAGGACCCTGGCCGTCGTGGAGCGGCTCCTCGTCGTGGACGGGAAGGCGGCGACCCACGTGCGCGATCGCGGGACCGCGCTCGTCAACCTGGGCCGGCTCCAGCACGGCGCCGCGGAGTGGGAGCGCTACCTCCGCGGCGTGCCGAACGCGACGGACGCCAAGCAGGTGCGTGAGGAGCTGCGGCGCGTCCGCCAGATCCTGGGCGAGCGGAACTGAGCCACGACGCTCTTGAACAGGGCCTCTCCCGGAGTAGACTAGGCGTATGCCGCAGCGACACCCGGTGTTCCGCGCGGTCGCCTGGGTCCTCGTCGTCTCGTTCCTCGCGAGCGCGTGCGCCTCGCGCAGCGTGCCGCCGATCGGCGCGGCCGGCCGGCCCTTCAAGCCCGAGGCCGACGAGCGGCAGCTCTGGGCGCAGGCCGAGAAGGAGGAGGAGAAGCTCCTCAAGCGCGTCAAGGTCTACGACGATCCGCTGCTCGAGGAGTACCTGGGGCGCGTCGGCGACCGCCTCCTGCCGGCCGAGGTGAAGGCCGCGGGCGGGCCGGGCTTCAGGTTCGGCGTCGTGAGCGACCCGACGCTCAACGCGTTCGCGATGCCGAACGGCCGCGTCTACGTGCACACGGGGTTGCTCGCGCGGCTCGACAACGAGGCCCAGCTCGCGATGATCCTGGGCCACGAGACGGCGCACGTCACCAACCGGGACGCGCTGCGCTTCAACCGCGACGCGAGGAACAAGCAGATCCTCTACACGATCCTGAGCGCCGCCGCGTCCATCGGCGTCGCGGTCGCCGCGGGCTCGCGCGCGCGCTCGGGCGACTACGTGGGCGCCGCCGTCCTGAGCCAGACCGCCAACGTGATCCTCGGCGTCGGCCTCCAGCTCGCCGCGATCGCCGCGATCAACGGCTACGGCCGCGACCTCGAGCGCGAGGCGGACGCCGAGGGCATGGAGCGGCTCGTCCGCGCCGGCTACGACCCGAAGGAGGCGCCCAGGGTCTTCGAGCTCCTGCGGAGCGAGTCGAAGGACCGCGGGAGCCTCGAGACGTTCTTCTTCGGCAGCCACCCGCGGCTCACCGAGCGGATCGAGACGACCGGCGAGCTCCTCCGCACGAAGTACGCCGCCGCGGCCGCGGCGCCCAGCACGGTGCGGCGCACCGAGGACTTCGACCTCCGCATGCGCACGGTGGTGCGCGACAACGCGGCGCTCGACATCCGGGCGGGCCGGTTCAAGCTCGCCCAGGAGCAGCTCGACCGCGTGCTCGCGCTCACGCCGCGCGATCCGACGGCGCACCTGCACTACGGCGACCTCTACCGCCTGCAGTCGCAGCGCACCCGGAGCGCGGCCGAGCGCGACGAGCTGGCGAAGAAGGCGCTGGTGAGCTACGAGCGCGCGGCGGAGCTTGACCCGAAGTTCCCCGACCCGTTCCGTCAGCTCGGCTTCCTCTACTACCAGCAGAAGCAGAACGAGCGCGCGCGCGACGCGTTCCGGAAGTACCTCGCGCTCAAGCCCGATGCGCCGGACGGCCGGCGCATCAAGGAATACCTGCTCGAGCTGGACCGCTGAGCCCCGGCGCGCTCCACGGGTGACGGAGGCTGTCGCTCCGTAGTCGTCTTGGCACCGAGCCCGGTCGTCCGGCGCCGGCGGCCGTTCCGGAAGCCCACGGAATTGCACGGCGTCCCCGTCGCTGGCACTCGCCTTGCACTCTGCGAGGAACGCGATCGCTTCGCGATCCGGGAGGCGTGCCATGGCGTGTCCGCGCTGCAAGGCGGCCGAGGTATCGGGCGAGCGGTGTCCGCGCTGCGGCGTGGTGGTCGCGGCCTACCTGGCCGCGCTCGAGAAGATGCGCCGGGCGCCGGGTCACCGGGAGACGGCGCCGGCCGCGCCGGCGGCGCCCCCCGCCGCGCCAGCGCAGCTCGCGTCCGCCCAGCCGTCGGCGACGAACGGCCCTCCGGCGACGAGCAGCGCCCCGGCGACCAACGGCGCCCTGACGGCGGCCGGGGCGCGCGTCGTCCATTCCCTCGCGTTCCGCGGCCGCGGCGGCACGCTGTTCGGCATCCAGATCGTGAACATGCTCCGGGCGCTCCTGACCCTCGGCGTGTACTACTTCTGGGGCAAGGTGAGGGTGCGGCGCTACGTGTTCGGCCAGGCCGAGCTCGGCGGCGACCGGTTCGCCTATCACGGCACGGGCGGCGAGCTCGCGCGCGGGTTCGTGACGGCGATGGTGCTCTTCATCCTGCCGGTGGTCGCGCTCAACCTGCTGCCGCGCCTCCTCGAGGCCGGCCCGGCGGCCGAGGCCGTCGCGCAGTTCCTGGGCTACGTCGTCGTCTCGGTGTTCGTGCCGGTGGCGATGGTCGGCGCGCACCGCTACCGGCTCTCCCGCACCTCGTGGCGGGGGATCCGCTTCGCGTTCCGCGGGCGCACGTGGGACTTCGTCAAGCTCTTCCTGGCGGGCTCGCTCCTCACGACGCTGACGCTGGGTCTCTACTACCCGGTGTTCGACACGCGACGGCGCGCCTTCATGGTGTCCCACGCGCAGTTCGGCAACCGCCGGTTCGGCTTCGACGGGCGGGGCGGCCAGCTCATGCGCCCGTTTCTCCTGGCCCTGCTCCTGACGCTGCCGACGCTCGGGCTCTGCTGGTTCTGGTACGCGGCGCGCAAGCGCCGCTACTTCTGGACGCACACGACGTTCGGCCGCGCCCGCTTCCGCTCGACGGTGACCGGACGGCTGCTCCTCAGCCTCACGCTCGGCAACGTGCTCCTGCTCGCGGTGACGCTCGGGCTCGGCTGGCCGTGGGTGCTCGTCCGCAACGGGCGGTTCGCCTGTGACACCGTGAAGCTCGACGGGGCGCTCGACCTCTCGGGCATCGTCCAGGCGCCGCGGCCCGAGGCCGCCACCGGCGACGCGCTCTCGACCTTCCTCGGCATGGACGTCGGCATCGCGTAGCGATGTCGCTCGTCTTCGGCGCGCACTATCTCGACGGGCGGACCGCCGAGCGCGAGCGCGCGACGGTCCGCGTCGGCGCGGCCGGACTCGAGATCACGCTCGCGGGCGGCGCCACGTTCCGCTGGCCCCTCGGCGCCGTCCGGCAGACCCAGGGGTTCTACGCCGGGGAGCAGATTCGTCTCGAGCGCGGCGGCGCGCTGCCGGAGGTCCTCCTGGTGGAGGATCCAGCCTTCCTGACCGCGCTGCGGCGCGCCGGGACGGCGGGACGGCGGTTCCACGACCCGCGGCGCCGGGGCCTCCGGGTGCTTCTCACGGCGCTGGCCGCGCTCGCCGTCATCGCCCTCGCCGGCGCCTTCCAGGTCTGGGGTGTCCCGGCCGCCTCGGGCGTCGTGGCCTCGCTGGTGCCCGTGGCGTGGGAGGACCGGATCGGCGGCGCGGCGGTCGCCCAGCTCGTGCCGCCGGAGCGGCGCTGTCTCGACCCGACCCTCAACGCCACCGTGGACGCGATCGTCGCCCGGCTGGTCCTGAACGCGCCCGCCACCTACCGCATCCGCGTGACGGTCATGGACAGCCCGGCCGTCAACGCCTTCGCCGCGCCCGGCGGCCACGTCGTGGTCCTGCGGGGGCTGCTCCAGGGCACGCGGACGCCCGAGGAGCTGGCGGGCGTCCTCGCGCACGAGATCCAGCACGTCTACTACCGGCACGGCACCCGCATCCTCGTGCAGCACGCGTCGACGGCGCTCCTGGTGGCCGCGGTCGCCGGCGACGTGAGCGCGCTGACGGCCTACAGCCTGGAGGCCGCGCGGGTCCTCGGCACCCTGCGCTACGCGCGCCAGGCCGAGACGGAGGCCGACGTCGCGGGCTTCCGTATGCTCGTCGCCGCGCGGATCGACCCGTCCGGGATGGTCTCCTTCCTGGAGACGCTCCAGGCGCGCGAGCAGGACCGGCCGGCGGCGCTCGGCTACCTCTCCACGCACCCGGCCGCCGAGGAGCGGGTCGCCACGCTCCGGCGCCTCGCCGCGGAGGTCCGCACGCCCGCGACGCCGATCGCCACGGGCCGCGAGTGGAGGGACGTCACCCGCCTCTGCGGCGCCTGACTCGACGTCGGGGGGAGCGACCGCCGCTCCCCCCGACACTCCCCAACGGGATCGCGTGTGCCCGATTCCTTCACGCCCCCGGAGCCGCGCGCGTATCCTTCCGGCGCGGCCGCCCGTCATTGAGGTCGGAGGGGATGGCGGTGAGACGTCGCCTGGCCACGCTGTTCGTGGATATCGCGGGTTCGACCCGCCTGGTGGTGCGCCACCCGGCCGAGACGGTGCTCGGCGTCGTCCAGTGCTTCACGGTGCTCGTGTCGGAGGTCGCGCTCGCCCATCGCGGCCGCGTCAAGGACTTCGAGGGGGACGGCGTCCTGCTCTATTTCGAGTCCACGCGCGACGCCGCCGAGGCCGCCCTGGCGATCCGGGTCGCGCTCGAGCGCAGGCGCTGTGACACGGGGTGCGACGGCGGACCGGGGGCGGGAGCCCGCATGAGTCTCACCGTCGGCGAGGTCGCGGTCGGACCCGTCGGGCCCCCCGCCCACACGGCGCTCGCCCTCGTCGGGCCGAGCGTGAACCTGGGCGCGCGCCTGCTGAAGACGCCGCCGCCCGGCGGGCTCGTGGCCAGCGCGGAGGCGGTCGCGGCCCTCTGGACGGAGGCGCCGGCGCTCGCGGCGCGCTTCGAGCTGCTTCACCCCGCCTTCGAGATCCAGGGCGCCGACGGCCTGAGGGTCGCCGTCTACGCGCTCGCCGACCCGGTTAGAATACCGGCATGAGTGAAGGGGCGCCTGGCGCGGCGCCGGACTTCCAGCGGTTGTACGAGGAGTTCCATTCGAGGATCCGGCGCTACCTCGGGCACCTGGCCGGCGCCCACGAGGCCGACGACCTGACCCAGGAGACGTTCATCCGGGTCAGCCGTGCGCTGGCCGGCTTTCGGGGCGACTCCTCCCTCGCCACGTGGGTCTATCGCATCGCCACGAACGTCGCCCTCGATCGGCTGCGGAGCCCGGCGTTCAAGCTGGCGGCGCGGGCGGCCGGGCCCGAGGCCCTCACCGTGCTCGGAACGGCCCCGGGGGTCGAGCTCCACATCGCCCGCCGGGAGATGAGCGAGTGCGTCCGCGGCTTCATCGACCTGCTCCCGGCGGACTATCGGTCCGTGGTGGCGCTCAGCGATCTCGAGGGGTTCCCGGACCGCCAGATCGCCGAGGTGCTCGGGCTCAGCCTGGAGACGGTCAAGATCCGGCTCCACCGGGCTCGCGCCCGGCTCCGGGAGCTGCTCGAGGGGGGATGCGCCCTCTCCCGCGACGAGCGCAACGAGTTGACCTGCGAGCCGCGACCCGACGACGTATCCTCGGGCACCTGACCTCCGTCCATAGCCACAGGAAGGAGGTCACGCCATGACACTCGACACTCGCCAGACGGAGTTGATCGCGCTCGGGGCCGCTGTCGCCGCCAACTGCTCGCGCTGCCTGGAGTTCCACGTGGGCAAGGCCCGGGAGGTGGGCCTCGAGCCCGAGGAGATCGCCGCGGCCCTCGAGGTGGGCAGGATGGTCCGCCGTGGAGCGGGGGGCGCCATCGACCAGCTCGCGGCCCAGCTTGAGGTGAAGCGGTCGGAGGCCCGGACCTCCGCGGGCTGCGGCTGTTCCTGAAGTCCAGGCCGGCGGGTTGACACTCAGGCGCTCGCGACGAGGGCCTGGTCGAACGCCTCCAGCGTCTCGGCGATGTCGGCGTCGGAGTGGGCGAGCGAGAGGTAGAGCTTGGCGCCCGGGATCACGAAGACGCCGCGGCGGATCAGCTCGAGGCCGAGGCGGCCGGCGCGCGCGCCGTCGGCGCGGCGCAGGTCGCGCTCGGTGAGGGCCGGCGCCGCCGGGTCGAGGAACACGGGCTGGGCGATCGGTCCCTCGCCGAGCGCCTGGAGCCCGACGCCGCGTCGCGCCGCGACCTCCGCCATGCCCTCGCGCAGCATGCGGCCGAGCCGGGCCAGGCGCGGGTAGACGCCCTCCCGGGCCAGCTCGTCGAGCGCGGCGAGGCCGGCCGCGCAGGCCAGGGGGTTGCCCGAGAGCGTGCCCGAGAGGAGCGCGTAGTCGAGCGTGCCCTTCCGCGCCGGGTCGGCCGTGTCCATGACGTCCGCGCGGCCGCAGACGGCGGCGAGCGAGTAGCCGCACGTGAGCGCCTTGCCGTACGTGGCGAGGTCGGGGAGCACGCCGTAGAACTCCTGGGCGCCGCCCCACGCGAGCCTGAAGCCCGTCACGACCTCGTCGAAGATCAGCAGGCACTTGTGGCGGTCGGCGAGCGCGCGCAGCCCCTGGAGGAACCCCGTCGCCGGGCGGAGCGCGCGCTGGAGCGGCTCGACGATGATCGCGGCGACATCGCGGCCGTGCACGGCGAGGATCTCCTCGGTGGTCCCGAGGTCGTTGAACGGCGCCACGAGCACGCTCTCGAGCGCGCCCTTGGGCACGCCGCCCACGTCGGGCCGCGCGGTCGGGAAGGGCGCCTCGCTCCACGGGAAGGTGCCGGTCAGCGCGTAGTCGTGCAGCCCGTGCCAGCCGCCCTCGAACTTCAGGACCTTCTCGCGTCCGGTGAAGGCGCGCGCCATCCGGATCGCGAACATCGTGGCCTCGGTGCCGGTCGAGACGAAGCGGACTTTCCGGGCGCACGGCACGGCCCGGCAGAGCCTCTCCGCCAGCCGGATCATCGGCTCGCTGAGCCACTGGTACGTGGAGCCCTTCGCCGCCTGGGCCTGGACGGCGGCGACGACTGCCGGCGGCGCGTGGCCCAGCAGCAGCGGGCCCGAGCCGAGCACGTAGTCGATGTAGGCGCGCCCGCGCGTGTCCCACACGCGGCTGCCCTCGCCGCGCGCGACGACGAACGCGACGTCGGGCGGCAGCGTCCACATCCAGGAGGAGCCGCCGGGCAGGTACTGGAACGCGCGCGCGAGCAGCTCGTCCATCAGCGGGGGCCTCCCGCGAGGCGGGCCTTCAGGATCTTGCCGGCGGCGCTCCGGGGCAGGGCGGGCAGGATCGTGACCTGGCGCGGACACTTGAAGCCCGCGAGCCGCTCCCGGCAGTGGGCGACCAGCTCCGCCGCGCCGCACGTGGCCTCGGGGCGGAACGCCACGAACGCAGCGACCTCCTCGCCCAGCTCCGCGTGCGGCACGCCGACGACAGCGGCCTCGGCGACGGCCGGGTGCGCGAGGAGCACGGCCTCGACCTCGGCGGGGAACACCGAGTAGCCGCCGCGCAGGATGCGCTCGCGCTTGCGCCCGACGATCACGACGAAGCCCTCGGGCGTGAGGCGCGCGAGGTCGCCCGTGGCGAACCAGCCGTCCTGCAGGACTTCCCGCGTCTCGGCGGGCGCCCCGAGGTAGCCGTCCATCGCCGCCGGGGTCCGGATCCAGAGCTCGCCCACCTCGCCCGGAGCCACCTCGCGCCCGTCCTCGTCCACCAGTCGCAGGGCGACGCCGGGGACGGGGCGGCCGACGGCCTCGCGGATCTCGGTCGGATCGTCGGCGAGGTACGAGATCGGCCGGAACAGCTCGGTCATCCCGTAGCCGCGCAGGATCCTGACGCCGGTGCGCGCGCGCCAGGCCGCCGCGAGGTCCCACGCGAGAGGCGCCGCGCCCGAGACGCAGAGGCGGAGCGACGCGAGGTCGGCCGCGGCGAGGGCCGGGCTGTCGAGGATCCGATGGAACATGGTCGCGACGCCGGGGAAGACCGTCACGCGGTGACGGCGGATCGCGTCGAGCGCCGCCTCCGGCGAGAAGCGGTCCACCAGGACGACGCGCGCGCCCGCCAGCAGCGGGGCGAGCAGCGCCCCGTTCAGGCCCAGGGCGTGGGCGAGCGGCAGCGCGGCGAGGACGACGTCGTCGGGGCGGAGCCCCATGACCGGACCGGCCCAGGAGCGGTTCGCGAACTCGAGCGCCGCGTGGGACAGCACGGCGCCCTTCGGCCGTCCCGTGCTCCCCGACGTGTAGAGCACGAGCGCGGGGTCCGCGGCGTCCTCCGCCCGGAGGGCCGCCCGCCCGGGCCCCGCCTCGGTCGCGGCGCCCGTCCCCGCCGGGAGGCCGGGCACGTCGCGCTCGGCCAGCACCAGGCGCGGCGCGAGGTCGGCGAGGATCGCTGCGCGGTCGTGGGACCCGAGGAGGAGGTCGAGCGGCGCCACGGTGGCGCCGAGCCTCCAGCCGGCGAGCAGCGCGACGGCGAGCGCCGGGCGGTTGCCGATCGCGAGCGCGAGCCGATCGCCCGGTCCCACGCCGCGCGCGGCGAGCGCCTCCGCGCACGCCCGGGCGGCGCGGTGGAGCTCGCCCGCCGCGAGCGCGCCGCCCTCCCAGACGAGCGCGGGCGCCCCGGGCGCGCGGCACGCCCGCGCCTCGAGCAGGGCGCCGAAGCTTGTCCTCACGACCGGCCCGCGCTCACTCCGGCACCGTTGTCGGAAAATCGACAGAAGCGCGCGATGCGCTGCCCACCGATCCCTTGCCACTCGGGAAGGTACGCCGACATCAGGCTCTTGAAGAGGCGGCCGTGATTCGGGACGCGCAGGTGGAGCAGTTCGTGGACGATGACGACCTCCTGGAACGCCACTTCCTCACGGACGAGGCTCGAGCTGAAAGATAGCCGGCCGGCAGGTGAGCAGGAGGCCCACTTGTGTGTCATCCGCTGGATCTGGACGCGCTCGGGCCGAACGCCGAGCTTCTCGGCCCAGTCTCGCACCCGCTGCCTGAATGCGGCGTGAGGCTTCGGCCTCACTTGCGTGGCAGTCCGAGCAGCCAATCGGCGATTCCCACCATCCGGTCCTTGCCCACCGCGGGCAGGAGGACCTTGTACAGCTCGGCCTTGAGCCGTCGCCGCTCCTCGGGATTGTGCACCTGGTTGGGAAACCGCCGGAACGCCTCCTCCAGGCGCGGCGCGATGGCGTCCGCCTCGGAGGAGCCGGCCTGCTTGAGGATCCAGAAGATCGTGAACGTGTTGACGTCGAAGCCGGACACCTCGCGCGCCCGGCGGGCTTCGACGAACTCGCGCAGCAGCTTCTCCAGCTCGGCGAGCGCGGCCTGGGTATTGAGCTGCCGATCGTCGTAAGCCTCGAGGATCGCTTCGGCCCGATCCCCGATCGGCAAGAGGTACGGCTGCTGGCCGCCTTCCTCTTCCACGGCGTGAAGGAGACTTTTTCCGAGGTTCAGAACCTTCGACGTGGAAGGCGGCTCGCCTTTCTTGAGGGCGTCGAGCGCCTTCTCGTCGATGCGGACGAGCGGCATGGTGGTATTGAGCCCGCCGCTCTCCACCCGCTCGCGCACGAGCAGTTCCGTCTTCCGGGCGAGGTCGCGATAGAGGGCGGCCTTCTTGCTGAAGGCGTTTCGGACGATGTCGTGGAGCAGCGAGAGGTTCGTGTAGGCGTCCAGGTGCTCCCGCAGGAAGACGTCCGGCGAGATGATCTCGTAGAGCGTCTGGAGCTCCTTGAAGAACGCATAGAAGGCCTCACGGCGGTCCTTGTCGCCGAAGGCCTGGATGGCGCGCTCGACGCTCTTGTCGTCCACAGGCTCTCGGCAGAGCGCGAGGTAGGGGGGCGCCGCCTCGCGCATGAGCCGGGCGAACCGTTCCTTCAGGACGTCGAGGTTCTGGATAACGCTGGCGACAACGTCCGAGTCGAAGGCCAGGGCCTTCTCCAGACGCTCGAAGATCCCGACGAAGTCCACCACGAACCCGGCGGGCTTCTTGACGTCGCCCTCCTCCTCGTAAGGGCGATTCACGCGCGCGATCGCCTGGAGCAGGGTGTGGTCACGCATGGGCTTGTCGAGGTACATGCAGTAGAGGATCGGCGCGTCGAAGCCGGTGAGGAGCTTCTCGGTGACGATGAGGACCTTCGGATTGGTGCCCGGCTTGACGAACGCCTTCCGGACGCGCTTCTCCTCCTGCTCGTCCAGCCGATACTCGGCCAGGAGCGCGCTGTCGTTGTGCATCGTGGTATAGACCACGGTCGAGTAGTCGGGCGGCAGGTGCTGGTCCAGCGCCTGCTTGTATAAGGCGCAGGCCTCGCGGTCCACCCCGACCAAGAAGGCCTTGTAGCCGAGCGGCTCGACGTTCGCCTTGAAGTGCTCGGCGACAAAGCGGGCGACCTTCTCGACGCGGGCGGGCGCCTTGAGGAAGGCCTTGAGGGCTACCGCCTTGTCGAGGATCCGGTTCAGCTCCTCGATGTCGCTGACCCCCTCGGCCTCGACCAGATCGAGGAATTCGCGCTCGAGTTGCTCCCGCGGCACCCGGATGTCGTTGGGGGCGAGCGTGTAGTGCAGCGGCAGCGTGGTGCCGTCCTCGATGGACTCGGCGATCGAGTACTTGTCGAGGTAGCCTTTGTCGTCGTCGCGCCCGAAGACCTTGAATGTGCCCCGGCCGTAGGCAATCCGGTCGATGGGCGTGCCGGTGAAACCGACGAAAGTCGCGTTCGGCAGGGCAGCGACGAGGTAGTTGCCGAGGTCGCCGCTCGTCGTCCGGTGAGCCTCGTCCACGAAGACGAAGACGTTGGCCCGGGGGCAGAGGTTCGCGTCGGCCCGGTCGAACTTGTGGATCATCGAGACGATCAGTCCGCGGTAGTCGGCCCGCAACAGCTCCCGCAGCCGGGCCTTGGACGTGGCCTGCTCGAAGGCGAGCCCGTAGGCCCGGAGGTTGCCAAAGAGCTGGCTCTCCAGCTCGTTCCGGTCTACGAGCATGAGGACCGTCGGCTTCTCGAAGGCCGGGTGGGCGAGGATCTGCTCGGCCGCGCAGATCATCGTGAAGGTCTTGCCCGAGCCCTGCGTGTGCCAGACGAGGCCGGTGCGCTTTACCGGGTCCAGCGCCCGCTCGACCACCTTCTCGACCGTCCGCGTCTGGTGCTGGCGGAGGACGATCTTCCGCAGCTCGTCGTCGCGCTTGAAGAAGACGATCCAGTCGCGCAGGAGCCGGAGGAAGCGCTCCCGCGCAAAGAACCGCTTCACCTTGCGCTCGAAGTTGCCGGGTTCCTCGTCCTTCCACTTGAAGAGGTCCTTGCGGTCGAGGCTCCAGGTGACGCCGTAGTAGAAGTCGATCAGATGCGTGACGTCGAAGACCTGGGGCAGCGTCATCATCTCCGGCGTCTCGCGATGGTAGCGCCGGATCTGGGTCAGACCCTCGTCCACGGCCTCGCGCCGGGCCGCGGCCTTGGTCTCGACCACGGCGACAGGCACGCCGTTGATCAGGAAGATGACGTCGGCCCGGTTGGTGTACAGACCGCTCGTGTATTCCCACTCGTCCGTCACGTGGAAGGTGTTGTTGGCCGCGTGGTCGAAGTCGATGACGGTCACGTTCCGCTGTTGCTTGTCGGCCTCGACGAAGAGCGAGCGCTCGCCCCGCAGCCACGCCAGGACCTCGGCGTTGCCCTCGATGTTCGTCCGGACCGCGTCGAGCCGGGCGATGATCTGCTCGGCGGCCTCGCCGCCGACGGCGCCCGGGTTCAGCGCCACGAGCCTGTCGCGGAGCAGGGGATAAAGCAGCGTGCCCGCCGTTCCCCGGCGCAGAGTCAGCGCCGTCTCGCGAGGCAGGTACTGCCAGCCGATCTCGGTTGCATACGCGACCAGCGGATTCTGGACGGTGGCGCGCTCGCTGGCGAGGCTAGCAGGCATTACGGATGGACTCGAGGTTCGGCCGCACGCGCACACGACCTGTCATGAGTAGCTGGAGCATCGAAGTGAATACTGATGCCGCTAGCGTGAGGTGCCGGCAGTGAAGTTCGTATCTTGCATGCAAGATCGTTAAAGCATCGCGGACCTCAATCTGCTCCTGTACGGGCGGTACTGGAAGCCGCAGGCGTTTCACGTACCCCAGGTTAAGGTGCGACAGATGGCCAAGATTGCCCAGACTCCTGAGGACATCATACTGACTCAGGAGGTAGTGCCAAAGGAACTGGCCGTCCAGTGCTGTGCCTGGTTGGATGACGGCTGTGTTCTGCGAAGTCGTGGCCGCGATTGCGAGATAGGACGAACGCGCCCTGGTCTTACCTTGGCCGTACATGGCGAGAAGGACGGAACCGGGAGGATAGATCTTGAGCCCGTATTGCCGGACTGCCTCCTCAGAAACCGCAGATTTGGTGGCAGCGAGGATGTTGTCGTTGATCTCGGCTGTCTTCACGAATGGTATGGTGCCGTTGTAGTAGTCGGCGCGGTCAGTAGCCGGAGTCGTACCTGTAGAGACCCTTGCTACGTCGGCCAGATGACGGACACCCCAGCGCCGGGGAATCTCACCGATCTCAGTATCCTTGAGTGGCTCACCGCGCAGGCCCTCGCGGAACAGCTTCGCCATCGCTGCCGCTTTCAGCTCCTTGAGAGCAGCGACGATCCGTTCCTCGACAATGGCCGCCTGCTGGAGCATGGACAGTACCGTCGTGATACCGGCTTGTTCCGACACGGGCGGGAGTGGAATGGCGAGCTGTTTGAGGCGCGCGCCGGAAAGATTCGGGATGGTGGTCCTGTTCCCGACACCGCCGTAGAGGGCCAGGTGGAGGAACGCGGCTTGGAGCCAGTACATGACGAAGGCTGGGACGACGTCGGCGCTCATCGCCCGAAGCCGGTGAAGGTGATTCTGATAGAGACAGTTCTCGACATTGCCATTCCAGAGAGCTGCTCGACCGATCTCACCGCCCTCACAGACAAGGAGATCGCCCGGCTTCAACGCGAGCCGGGCAACTTCGTCGGCATCGAAGTCCATGCGATCGAGCGTCGAGAGATCAAGCCGACCCCATAGGACGTTGGCGGTTCGAAGGAAGGGCCTCGGTGCGACTCCCATGCGGGCCGACGGAGAGATTGCCTTCCCTTGCTGGACCTCGAAGAGATCACCAATGCATCGCACGTCCCAGGTCTCTGGCAGACTGCCCAGGAGGTTGTCGGGTGTGTGGTGTATCCCCCCGGGAATTCCAAGAGCCGCAGGGGTGGTCGCAGGCTGCGACCACCTCGGCGCCACATGATTACCCATCACGATGATCTGGACCTCAGACGCAGCGCCGGGCTGTCGCCCGCTCGGAAGCCGATAGGGCGGCGGGTGCCTTTGACTGCGGGGGCCATCAGGCGGCGAATCGCCTCGAAGACCGCCTTGAACCGAGCGTCGTACCGCCGTTCGAGCGCGTCGAGGCGCTGGAGGAGGTCGCGGTGGCCGGCGGCCATCGCGCGGAAGCGGACGAAGGCGCGCATGATCTCGATGTTCACGAGGACGGCTCGGTGGCTCCGCAGGACGCTGGAGAGCATGGAGACGCCCTGCTCGGTGAAGACGTAGGGTAGATAGCGTCGGCCGCCGCGTCCCTTTGAGGTGCCAAATTGTGACCTCAAGATTGAGGTGCCGTTTTGGTACCTCAAAGCCTGGACCTCCTCGGTCGTGAGCTGAAACATGAAGTCGTCGGGGAAGCGTTCGCGGTTGCGCCTTACTGCCCGGTTGAGGGCTTTGGTTGGCACGTCATAAAGCGCCGCCAGATCGGCATCCAGCATCACGCGCTGACCGCGAATGGCGAGGATGGTGGCGTCGATCCGGCGGGCCGGCACCTTAGTACTCACTGAGTTCCCTCCCATCGGTAGCCGAGCCCGCTGAAGATGCGCTTCAGGTCCGCATCCAGGCGGGCGGCTTCCGCGTCGAGCCCGGCCAACTCGTCGAGGATCGCCTGGATGTCGCGGTGCTCGGTGGGGGCCGCCGTCTCGACGTAGCGGGATGGGGAGAGGTTGAAGTCGGCGGCGGCGATCTCCTGCGTCGTGACGACCTTGACGAGTCGCTCGACGTCATGGCCGGCGCGGAAGGCGGCGGCGATCTTCCTTACGGCCTCGTCGGGCAGAAAGTTCTTGGGCCGCCCCTTCTGGAACTTGCTGCTCGCGTTGACGAGCAGGACCTTGCCCCGGCGCTCAGCCGGCTTGGCGCGGTTGAGGACGACGATGATGCCGGCGGCCGTGGTGTTGTAGAAGAGGTTGTCGGGCAGCAGGATCACGCCCTCGACGACGTCCTGCTCGACGAACCACCGGCGGATGGTCTTCTCCCGGTTCTCCCCCTGGCTGCCGCTGCCGCGGCTGGCGGCACCGGTGTCGAGGACGACGGCGGCGCGGCCCGCGGGTTTGAGCGAGGCCAGCACGTGCTGGAGCCAGGCCCAGTCGGCGCTCGAGCTGGGCGCGTAGCCGCCCCGGGGGCCGAAGCGCTCGTAGGGGTCGCTCTCGTAGGCCGCCGGGTCGAAGTTGTCCTGGTTCCACATGGGGTTTGTGACCACGATGTCGAATTGCCTGAGGCCCGAGCCGCCAAGGAACTTCGGGTTGGTCATCGAGTTGCCGCGCACGATCTCGCCCGCCATGTCGTGGAGCACCATGTTCATCCGCGCGATGGCGAACGACGAGCCCGTCAGCTCCTGGCCGTAGAGCCGGAGGGGACGGGCGACCGGCCGCTCGCGCTCCGCGAGCGCCAGCTCACACTTGACGAGGAGCCCGCCTGAGCCGCAGCAGGGGTCGAAGACCTCCTCGCCCTGGCACGGTTCCATCAGGTAGGCGATGAGCCAGCCGACTTCCTTCGGCGTGAAGAACTCGCCGGCACTCTGGCCCTGCCCCTCGGCGAACTTCCTCAGGAGGTACTCGTACGCGCGCCCGAGGAAGTCGGGCTCCACGTCCTTGAGCCCCAGGCGATAGCGCGGGTCGGAGAGCGTCTCGACTAGGCCGGCAAGAGCCTCGTCGCTGATCTCGCGCTCGCCGTTCCGCGTCTCGTTGTAATCCACCATATCGATGACGCCCTGGAGCGAGGGATTGGCCCGCGCGATGGCGCGCACGGTGGCCGTGAGCTGCTCGCCCAGGGTCTTCGGATGCCGGTCCTCCGGCCACGGGAACGACCTGCGGCGGCTCACCACGGCCCACGCTGCCTCCGGGGGAATGTAGAAGCGCACGAGGCTGTGGTCGGCCTCGATCACGGAGCGGGCCGTCTCCTCGTCGCCGTAGGTCTCGATCAGGCGCGCGACCTCGTCGTCGAGGACATCGGAGAGACGCTTGATGAAGATCAGCGGGAGGATGTAGTCCTTGAACTTCGGCGCGTCCTTCTCGCCCCGGATAGAGCAGGCGGCGCGCCACAGCATGCCCTCCATGGACCTGGTGTCGAGGGGCTCGCCCGTCGGGGCTTGCTCCGTCCGTCGCGCACGGCGCCGCCGGGGCGCGCCAATCGCCCTCCCGTCACCGAAGTAGCGCTCGACGAGATCCGCGCACTTCTTCCCCCCGGCGCGGATGAACTGTTCGAGGGTATGGAGCGCCAACGCGTCGGGCTCGCTCCGCCCGCTTTCCCAGCGGCTGATGGTGGGGAGGGAGACTTTGAGGTGACTGGCCAGCCCGGCCTGGGTGAGGTCGAGGCGGTCACGCAATTCCTTGACGAGCTTGCTGATAGGCTGCGCCATGCTTCCTTTGGCTCAGCCGTAATGTCAATTACATCACGTGATATGTCAAGTGAAATCTCTCAGAGGCCGAAGTCCTTCAGGTCGAGCCGCTGCCACACGGCCGGCGGCACGCGGTGGCGCGGCGTGTACGCGGCGAGCGAGGGTTTCGCCGTCGCGTCCACGCCCCACTTCGCCGTGGAGCCGTCCTCGCGCGCCGAGGGGTCGAGGTCGGAGCCCCGCGTGTTGGTCACGATCGTGATGTCGCGGTCGGGCTGGCAGCGCGTCGCGATCGCCCAGTTGACCTGGCGGTCGTCGAACACGTCCACGTCCTCGTCCACGACGACCACGCGCTTCATGTAAAGGTCCGCGCCGAGCGCGGCGAGGATCGCGTTCTTGGCCTGGCCGGGCACGCGCTGCTCGATCGACACGAAGCAGGTGAAGGGGCCGGGCACGCGCACCGCCCTGACCGAGGGGACCATCGCGCGGACCGCCCGGTGGAGGTTCGCCTCGATGGGGATCGTGGAGAGTAGCATGTGGTCGAGGTGGGCCACCGTGATGTCGTGGAAGATCGCGTCCCGCCGGTGGGTGATCGCCTTGACGCGCACGATCTCGCGCTGCCGCTCGCCGAGGCTGTAGCCCGTGAACTCGCCGAAGGGGCCCTCCGGCGTGCGCGCGCGCGGCAGGATCTCGCACTCGAGCACCAGCTCGGCGTGCGCGGGCACGAGCACGTCGGAGGTCTCGCAGCGGACCAGCTCGAGCGGCTCGCCGAGGAGCGCGCCCATGATGCCGCGCTCGTCCTCGTCGATCGAGCCGATCGCGAGCGCGCCGAGCCCGATCGCCGGGTGGACGCCGATCACGAGCGCGACCGGCAGCGGCTCGCCGCGCGCCTCGGCGATGCGGTGGAACTCGAAGAGGTGCTTGCCCGTGGTGAGGTGGATGGACGTCGTGTCCCGCCCCTTGACCATCAGGCGGTTGTAGGCGCAGTTCCAGGTCTCCGCCGTCGGGTCCCGGGCGAACGAGATCGCCGCGGTGAAGTACGGGCCCGCGTCGCCATCGTGGTGGACGATCTGCGGCAGGGCGTAGAGGTCGATCTTCTCGCCCGTGAGGACGACCTCCTTCACCGGCCCCGTCGGGACGATCCGCGGCGGGATCGGCCGCTCCATCGCGGCGAGGTACCTGGCGTGGGTCCCCTCGGGGGTCGTGCCCATCGCGGCGGCCAGGCGCGCGCGGCCCGCGTGGAGGTTCGTCAGCACCGGGAAGCGCGAGCC